>ERZ724516.1916-NODE-1916-length-11889-cov-4.294321_pt1 | contig 11889 bp, 8 predicted proteins | sample MGYA00376049_ERZ724516 | MGnify/ENA primary metagenome ERZ724516 (study PRJEB28724, sample SAMN07190886) | activated sludge metagenome | isolation source: activated sludge of sewage treatment plant in Hong Hong | place: USA: Christiansburg, Virginia | collected... | reverse complement strand
GTTGTCTTTGTTCGGTCTGGTATTGGCCATCGGTCTGGTTGTCGATGACGCGATCGTCGTCGTCGAAGCCGTCGAGCACCACATTGAACAAGGAATGTCGCCCAAAGAGGCGACATTGAAAGCGATGGAAGAGGTCACCGGGCCGGTGATCGCCATCGCCGTGATCCTGGCTGCGGTATTTGTGCCGACTGCGTTCATTCCGGGCATCACGGGACAGCTCTATCAGCAGTTCGCCGTCACCATTGCCATCTCGGTGATCATCTCGGCGTTCAATGCCCTGACGCTCAGTCCGGCCCTGTGCGCTCTCCTGCTGCGGCCAAAGGTCAAAGGCAACGGGCCCATGCAAAAATTCTACGATGGGTTCAACCGCATGTTCGGGCGGGTTACGAAGGGCTATGTCGGCGTTTGTCGCTTTGCCATCCGCAAGAGTTTTCTCAGCCTCATCTTCCTGTTTGGTGCTGCCGTGGCCGCAGGGTTCTTCGGCAAACTGGTGCCCGCGGGCTTCCTGCCGGATGAAGACCAGGGCTACGTCTACGCGGGGATTCAGCTGCCCGACGGTGCCTCGTTGCAACGCACCAGCGAAATAGCGCGACAGGCGGAGGAAATCATCATGGCCACGCCGGGCGTGAAGTATTCCACCACGGTGGTCGGCTTCAGCATGCTGAGCCAGGTGCAGAACACCTACAGTGCTTTCTTCTTCATCACGCTGAAGGACTGGGCTGAGCGCAAGGCACCCGAGGAGCAGTACGCGGCCATCAAGGAGTCACTGACCAAGAAGCTCGGCGCGCTTCCCGGGGCCATCGGCTTCGCCTTCCCCCCACCGGCCATCCCCGGCGTGGGCACATCGGGCGGCGCGACCTTCATTCTGGAAGATCGCGCGGGCAAGGATGTGGCGTTCCTGGCCGAAAACACCGCGAAGTTCATTGAGGCTGCCCGTAAACGCCCGGAACTGGTCGGCGTCTCGACGACGTTCCGACCCACGGTGCCACAGATCTTCGTCGATGTCGATCGTGACCAGGTTCTCAAGCAAGGGGTGAATATCAGCGATGTGTACAAGACCCTGCAGAGCTTCCTGGGCAGCGGATTCATCAACTACTTCAACCAGTTTGGACGCCAGTGGCAGGTCTACCTTCAGGCTGAAGGCGAGTACCGCACCATCATCGACAACATCGGACAGTTCTATGTGCGCAATGCCAAGGGCGAAACTGTCCCATTGTCGGCGCTGACCTCTGTCCGACGCATCTCAGGGCCGGAGTTCACCATGCGATACAACCTGTACCGCAGTGCGCAAATCAACGCCTCTGGCGCGCCGGGCGTCAGTTCGGAGCAGGTCATGCGGGCCCTGGAGGCCGTGTTTGCCGAGACCATGCCCAAGGAAATGGGGTATGACTACATGGGCATGTCCTATCAGGAATATCGAGCCCAGCAGGGCATCTCGCCGATGGTCATCTTCGGTTTTTCGCTGTTGTGCGTGTTCCTGATCCTGGCCGCGCAGTACGAGAGCTGGTCCTTGCCGTTCTCGGTGCTGCTGGGCACCCCGATCGCGGTGGCCGGCGCCTTTGCCGCGCTGTTATTGCGAGGGCAGGAGAACAACGTCTACGCGCAGATCGGCCTGGTCATGCTGATCGGGCTCGCGGCGAAGAACGCCATCCTGATCGTTGAATTTGCCAAGATGGAAACGGAGAAGGGCACGCTGTCGCTGATTGATGCCACGCTGGAAGGCGCGCGCCTGCGCTTGCGCCCGATCCTGATGACCTCGTTTGCCTTCATCCTGGGCTGCGTGCCACTGGCCATTGCTTCGGGTGCCGGGGCGATTTCCCGCCAGGTCATGGGCAGCACGGTGATCGGCGGCATGCTGGCTGCCTCGTTCATCGCCATCTTCATCATCCCGGTGACCTTCTACGTGGTCGAGAAGATCAACCACAAGGACAAGGGCGAATCGCCTGGTGCAATCGCTCCGGTCACGGATGCCCAGGGAGGCCAGCATGCGTAAGACTGTTTCCGTATCCCTGGTTACCGCAACGGCGCTGCTTCTCGGCGGCTGCATGGTCGGTCCCGATTACGTGCGGCCCACCATCGACACACCCACGGGCTGGCGCGTGACGGAGCAAGGCGCCCGCAACCTGGCCAATACCGCCTGGTGGGAACAGTTCAACGACCCGGTGCTCAACGAGCTGATTGCCACCGCGTTGCGCGAGAACAAGGATCTGCTGATCGCCACGGCACGCATCGAGGAGTATGCCGGCCGTTACGGCGTCACACGGTCCCAGCTCTACCCGCAGGTCGGGATGGGTGTCGATGCCAGCCGGCAACGCGGCAGCGTGACCAACGACGATGCGATGAGTCAGACCTACAGCACGTACGGTGCATTGCTCGGTGCCAGCTGGGAAATCGACCTGTGGGGCAAGATCCGCCGCCAGAGCGAGGCCGCACGCGCCCAGATCGTCGCCAGCGAAGAGGGGCGCCAGGGCGTCATCCTCACGCTGGTTTCCAGCGTGGCCGGCGGCTACATCTACCTGCGCGACCTGGACCGGCAACTGGAAATAGCCCGCTCCACAGCCCGCGCGCGCGGGGACTCGTTCAGGATCTTCAAGGATCGCTATGAGGGCGGTGTCATCTCCATTCTCGAACTGAGCCAGAACAAGGCCCAGTACGAAGAGGCGCTGGCCACCATCCCGCAGTTCGAAAAAAACATCGCCCAGCAGGAAAACGCCTTGAGCGTGTTGCTCGGGCGCAATCCGGGGCCCATCCCGCGCGGCAAGGATATCGACCGCCTGAGCGCGCCGGTTGCGCCGGAGGGGCTGCCTTCCAGCCTGCTCGAGCGGCGACCGGATATCCGGGAAGCGGAGCAGAAGCTGATTGCCGCCAATGCCCTGATTGGCGCCGCCAAGGCCGCCTACTACCCGAGCATTTCGCTGACCGGTGCGCTCGGCGTGGCCAGCGGCAACCTGTCTGACCTGTTCAACAGCTCATCGAAAGTCTGGCAGTACGGCGGCTCGCTGGGCCTGCCCATCTTTACGGCGGGACTGCTGGCCGGACAGGTGCAGGTGGCCGAGGCGCAGCAGCAGCAGGCGCTGTTCGCCTACCAGAAGGCCGTTCAGGATGCCTTCCGCGGCGTCAACGATGCACTGATCGATCAGGACCGCACCCGCGTGCAGTTGGCCGCGCAGCGCCAGCAGGTTGATTCGCTGACCCGCTACGCCGACACCGCCCAGCTGCGCTACGACAACGGTTACACCAGCTATCTGGAGGTGGTGGATGCGCAGCGCAGCCTGTTCAACGCCCAGTTGAGCTATACCCAGACCCAGCAGACGCTGCTTCAGGCGTCGATCAATCTGTACAAGGCGATGGGTGGCGGCTGGGTGGCGGCGTCGGAACAGGCTGGTTCAGCGCCTTCAGTGGTCAAGTAGTCGGTTACACCACTGGTTTTGATAATTTTGGCCGATTCCCAGCGTGGGACGGTCATTGTTTGCTATGAAAACAGGACAAAGACAGCGCAGTTACGATGCGCATGCTTGTAGGCCTTGACTGGTTATGGCTGCTGCCATCCGGTGCGGTCAGCGGCCCGCTACACCCATCACTTGCTCGGCACCGCCGGGGAATCCGGTTGAATTGCGCAGGAATTGACTTGTGTCATCGCAGTATCTCAAGCGCGTGCTAGTCTGATCGCATGCCTCGGGTGGGTATGTCTGCATTGGCTCTCCGATGGGGCGTTGTTCTACCAGGAAGTCCAGATGTCACAGACCACAAACAAGAAGGCGGGCGGCTCGCCCGTCAAACCGGCGTTGACTGAGCAGGCCGTACAGGCTGCGATGACCGGCATGAATACTGCAGCGCAGGCCTGGGGCCCTGTCGGTGAATACATGACCGACGTCGCGCAGCGAACCATCCTGTTCTGGGACGTGATGCGTCAGCGCAGCGACCAGTACTATGCGCAGAAGGCCAAGGCCGTGCCCCACGTGCTGAGCTTCGACGCGGAGCTGGTGCTGGATGCACGCACCTTCAAGAAGCCGGTCAACTACCTCCTGGTGCGGATCAAGCCACCCGCCGGCGTGGTGATCGATCCCCTGAAGCGGCCCTTCGTCGTGGTTGATCCGCGCGCCGGCCATGGTCCGGGCATTGGCGGCTTCAAGGCCGACAGCGAGATCGGCGTCGCCCTGCACGCGGGGCACCCCTGCTATTTCGTCGGTTTCACACCCGATCCGATGCCCGGGCAGACGATCGAGGACATCATCTATGCGGAGGTCGCCTTCCTTGAGAAGGTCGTGGCCCTGCACCCCGAAGCCGAAGGCAAGCCCTGCGTCGTTGGCAACTGTCAGGCCGGCTGGGCCGTGATGCTCGTCGCGTCGATCCGGCCGGACCTGTTCGGCCCGATCATCATTCCCGGCTCGCCGCTGTCGTATTGGGCCGGCATCGAAGGGCAGAACCCGATGCGTTACACCGGTGGCCTCACCGGCGGCAGCTGGGTGACGGCGCTGACCAGTGACCTTGGCAATGGCAAGTTCGATGGCGGCTATCTGGTCGAGAACTTCGAGAACCAGAATCCGGCCAACACCTTGTGGACCAAGAACTACAACCTCTGGTCCAAGGTCGATACCGAAGGCCCCCGCTTCCTGGAGTTCGAGAAATGGTGGGGCGGCCATGTGAACCTCAACGCGGAAGAGATCCAGTGGATCGTCGACCAGCTGTTCGTCGGCAACCACCTGGCCACCGGCGAGATCGTCACCGCCGCGGGCGACCGGATCGATCTGCGCAACATCCGCTCGCCGATCATCTGCTTCTGCTCCAAGGGCGACAACATCACCCCGCCGCAGCAGGCGCTGGGCTGGATCGTGGACCTCTATGGCAAGGACGACGATATCCGGGCCAGCGGGCAGACCATTGTCTACGCGGTCCACGACACCATCGGCCACCTCGGGATCTTTGTCTCGGGCGGGGTAGCGAAGAAAGAGCATCAGGAGTTCGCTTCCAACATCGACCTGATCGATGTGCTGCCCCCCGGACTGTATGAGGCGGTCATGACCCCCCGCACGGCCGAGACCGTGCGCTCGGATCTGGTGACTGGCGAATGGGTCGTGCGCTTCGAGCCCCGAACGCTCAGTGACGTGCGGGCGATCGTTCAGCCGGATCCCGAGAACGAGCGCCGCTTCGCGGCTGCGCGCCGGGTCTCCGAAATCAACCTGGGTCTTTATCGCGCCCTGTTTCAGCCCGTTGTCCGGGCATCCGTCAACGACCAGACCGCCGAATGGCTGCGGGTCATGAACCAGGCGGAGTTGCCCTACGAGATCTTTTCCGATCGCAATCCGCTGATGCAGCCGCTGGCCCAGCTGGCCGATCAGGTGCGCCAGCAGCGCCAGACGGCGGCACCCGACAATCCGCTCCTGAAGTGGCAGGAGATGGTGTCGGACCAGATCATCGCCGCCCTGGATGGCTATCGCCAGGTGCATGAACATGCGGTCGAACAACTCTTTCTGGCGGTGTACGGCTCACCGCTGCTGCAGGCCATGGTCGGGCTGGGCGCATCCGACGAACCACCGCGTCGGCGCCCTGGTGACGACCCGGAGCGCAGCGCATTCGTGCAGCAACGCATCGCCGAAATCAAGGCGCGCGTGGGCGAGGGCGGTGCGCGTGAAGCCGCGATTCGGGCCTTGGTCTACGTCGGGATGGCCGGCGCCGGGGTGGATGAGCGGGCCTTCAACGAACTGCGGCAGATCCGGGCTGAGAATGCGGGCGTTCCCTTGCAGGCATTCAAGCAGACGCTGCGTGAACAGTACTTCACCTTGCTGCTCGATCCGGAAGGCGCACTGGCGGCGATACCCCGCATGCTGCCGGACGATCCCACCCTGCGCACACGCCTGGCAGAGGCCCTGCGGCGCACGGTCGAGGCTGCCGGTCCCGCCACCGGCGAACGTGCCCAGCGCCTGGCGCAGATCGAAAAAATGATTGGCGCCGGCAAGGCACCCAACCGGACCCGAGGGAGTGCCCGAAAGGCGGGATAGGGATCGACATCCTTAAACAAGGACAAGGAATCGACATGGTTCGCAAACACGAGAAATACCAGCGCCTCATCGCGCGCTGCAAAGCAACGGATCCGGTGCCCTGCGCAGTGGCGCACCCGTGCGACGAAAGTTCGCTGCGCGGCGCCGTGGAGGCCGGCGAAATGGGTCTGCTGCGCCCGGTGCTGGTCGGTCCGAAGGCACGCATCGTGGAGCTGGCCGCGCAGTTCGGCCTGGACATTTCGCACCTTGAACTGGTCGATGCGCCACACAGCGTCGCATCGGCCGAGGCCGCCGTTCGCCTCGCCCGCGAGGGCAAGGTGGAGATGCTCATGAAAGGCAGCCTGCACACCGACGAGCTGATGGCCGCGGTGGTCAAGCGCGAGACCGGGCTGCGCACGAGCCGGCGCATCAGCCACTGCTTCATCATGGACGTGCCCGAAATCGACCGCGTGGTCATCATCACCGACGCCGCCGTCAACATCTTCCCGACGCTGGAGGACAAGGTCCACATCGTGCAGAACGCCATCGATATGGCGCTGGCGCTCGGCATGGAGACGCCCAAGGTGGCGATCCTCTCGGCCATGGAGACGGTGAACCCGAATGTGCCGTCGACCATCGAGGCGGCGGCGCTGTGCAAGATGGCCGAGCGCGGCCAGATCACGGGGGGCATCCTGGACGGGCCGCTGGCGCTGGACAACGCCATCGACCTGGGCGCGGCGAAGATCAAGAAGATCACGTCTCCGGTGGCGGGACGGGCCGACATCCTGGTGGTGCCCGACCTGGAGGCCGGCAACATGCTCGCCAAGAGCCTGAGCTTCATGGCTGATGCCGATGCGGCGGGCATTGTGCTGGGTGCCCGGGTGCCGATCATCCTGACCAGCCGCGCCGACTCGGTCGAGACGCGACTGGCCTCGTGCGCGGTGGCGGCGCTGGTGGCGAAGGCGAAGCGGGAAAACCTGAAGCTGGCGGTGGCGTGATGGCCGATGCGATTGCAGTCCTCAACGCGGGCTCGTCGAGCATTAAGTTCTCGCTTTTTATCCGAGACGGCGATGATCTCTCGCGCACCATGCGCGGCCAGGTGGAGGGGATCCATACCGCCCCGCGTTTTATCGCGAAGAGCGCCGACGGGGCAACAATAGCGACGCACGCCTGGAATGAAGGCACCCAGCTCGGCCATGACGGGGCGCTCGAGCACATCGTGGCTTTCGTGCGAGACAAAGGCGAGGGCCTGGTCTTGATTGGCATCGGTCACCGCGTTGTGCACGGGGGCATGGCGCATGCGCAACCGGTGCGCATGGATGCTGCGCTGTTGAAGGCTCTGGAGCAGTTCATTCCGCTCGCCCCGCTGCATCAGCCGCACAACCTGACGCCGATCCGGCTGATGCTGGCGCGCCGGCCGGAACTGCCGCAGGTGGCCTGCTTCGACACAGCGTTCCACCGCACACAGCCCGAGCTGGCGCAGATGTTTGCGCTGCCCAAGGCGCTGCATGACGAAGGGGTGCGGCGCTACGGCTTCCATGGCTTGTCCTACGAATACATCGCATCAAGGATGCCGCAGCTCGACGCGAAGGCCGCGAACGGGCGCACCGTGGTCCTGCACCTGGGCAACGGCGCCAGCATGTGCGCGTTGTCGGCCGGGCGCAGCGTGGCCAGCACCATGGGCTTCACGGCGGTCGATGGCCTGCCGATGGGCACGCGCTGCGGCGCTCTCGATCCGGGCGTCATCCTGTACCTGATGGACCAGCGCGGCATGGACACCCGCGCGGTCGAGAAGCTGATCTACAGCGAGTCCGGCCTGCTGGGCGTCTCCGGCGTGTCGAGCGACATGCGCACGCTCTTGGCCAGCGACGAGCCTCGCGCCAGGCTGGCGGTAGATCTCTATGTGTACCGCATCGGTCGTGAGCTGGGCTCGCTGGCGGCGGCGCTGGGCGGCTTGGACGCGATCGTGTTCACCGGCGGAATCGGCGAGAACAGTGCCGAAATCCGTGCACGGGTCTGTCGGGATGCGGCCTGGTTGGGCATGAAGCTGAACGAATCGGCCAACGAAGCCGGCGCGCCCTGCATCAGCACGGCCGACAGCGCGACCTCGGCGTGGGTGGTGCCCACCAACGAGGAGTTGATGATCGCTCGGCACACCCGGGGTATTCTGGAGGGGCGCTAAGAGAATAGTGCTGGTCATTGGCATGGAGTCACGGGGATCGATAGTGATGGAACCCAGATTTGGAGCAAGCATGACGAAAAGATTTGTACCTCTCGCAGCCCCTGGGCGGCTCCACCGTTCCCGGTGGCTGGCGCTGATGGCCGGTGTGGTGTTCGGTGTGACAGCGGTGAGCGGCACGGTGCAGGCCCAGGCGCCGGCGGCTGCAACGGGTGCGGCCAATGTGCTTGCTGCGGAGGACCTCAGCAATCTCGTGGGACCGATCGCGCTGTACCCTGACGATCTGGTCTCGATCATCCTGCCGGCTTCGACCAATCCGCTGCAGATCGTGCAGGCGGATCGATTCCTCGAAAAGCGCAAGGCCGATCCCAAGGCGCCCATCGACGAGCGTTGGGACGACGCGGTCAAGGCCCTGCTGAATTACCCTGAAGTCGTGAAGAACATGAGCGCCGATCTGGACTGGACCAGTGCTCTGGGTGAAGCCGTGGTCGCCGACCAGGGCGCGGTGCTGGACGCGGTCCAGAGTTTCCGGCGCAAGGCGCAAGCGGCCGGCAACCTCAAGTCGGATGGCAAGCAGGTCGTGGCGAACCAGCAGGAAATCATCACCATCGTTCCGGCCAACCCCGAGGTGATCTATGTGCCTCAGTACAACCCGAGCACCGTGGTGGTCGGGGGCTATCCGTACTGGGGCTATTACCCAAGCCCCTACCCGGTGTACTACTACCCCTATGCACCCGGCGCGGCCTTTGCCGCGGGCGTGATCTGGGGTGCCGCTATCGGTGCAGCCTGGAACGGTGGCCACTACGTTTCTCACTATGGTGGCAACGCCAACATCAACATCAACCGGAACACGAACATCAACACCGGCAATATCAACCGCGGTGGCGGCGCGAGCACGCTGCCGGCAGGCGGAAGTACAGCCTGGAAATCCAACAAGCAGCCCGGGCAGGTCAGCAGTTCGGTCGGCAAGACGGCCCCGTCGGGTGGCCGTGTGGGTGATGCGCGTGGCGGTGCAGGCGGGGCCGGATCGTTTGGTGGTGGTGGGGCGCGACCCTCGACGCAACCCGCAGGTGGCGGGATGGGCGGTTCACCCGGTGCCCGTGCGTCGACACAACCAGCCGGTGGAGGCGCCTTTGGTGACTATGGCTCGGGACGGCAGACCCAGATGGACAGTTCGCGTGGTGCCTCGAGCCGCAGTTCGGCGTCGAGTATGGGGGCGCGTCCCTCATCGGGCTTTGGCGGCGGTGGCGGGGGAGCGCGTGGTGGCGGTGGGCGTGGCGGTGGTGGCCGTCGTTGATGCCAGGAGCCGCGTCATGAAACCATTCCTCTCATTTGAAAGCAAGGCATCAGCCATGAACATTCATCACTTCTGGTCATTCCTGCGTCGGCTTGCTCTGGCGCTGGTCCTGGTGGCCCCGGTTGCCGCCACTGCAGCGCCTCAGGAAACCTTCGCAACGCCGCAGGCGGCGGTCGATGCGCTCATGGCGGCGCTCAAGGCCGACAGCGACTCGGCCATGATTGCCCTGTTCGGCGAGGAGCACAAGGATCTCGTGATCCAGTCGGACCGCGCGGCGACCAGCGCGACGCGCGCGAAGATTCTCGCCGCGATGCAGACGCTTCGTGTGCTGCGCGAGCCCAGCCAGGATCGCCGCGTGCTGGTCATCGGTGACGAGGCCTGGCCCACGCCGATTCCCCTGGTGCGCGTCGGCGATCGGTGGCGTTTTGCGACCGAACTCGGCGTGGACGAATTGGCCAATCGCCGCATCGGCGCCAATGAGCGCAATGCCATTTACGTGTTGCGCGCCTACGTGGATGCCCAGCGTGCATACGCGGCGAGCGATCGCGATGGCGACGGCGTGCGCCAGTACGCGCTGAAGCTGGCCAGCACAGCGGGCAAGCGCGACGGCCTGTATTGGACCGCCGATCCGGCGAAAGGCGAGGAGGCGAGCCCGTTCGGACCGCTGATCGCTGAAAGCGCGCCGTACCGCGTCGGGCACGCGGTGGGCGACGCCTACCGTGGCTATCACTTCAAGATCCTGACGCGCCAGGGCAAGGCGGCGCCGGGAGGCGCCTACAACTACGTGATCAACGGCCGCATGATCGCCGGCTTCGCCATGGTGGCCTACCCGGCTGAATGGGACCGCAGCGGCGTGATGACCTTCATCGTCAACCACAACGGCAAGGTGTACCAGAAGGATCTCGGCAAGAACTCCACCACCATCGGCTCGAAGATGACGAGCTTTGATCCGGGCGCTGGATGGACGGAAGTGGCGCCCTGAGGCGAGCATGGCGAACAACCTCCCGGAGCATGCCTTCACTGGCGATCAGGCTGGCGTCCGATTTGCCGCCTTGGACACCACCTTGCGTGACGGCCGCGTGGTGCACATCCGGTCGATGTGCAAGTCGGACGAGGCGGAATTGCTGCAGGCCTTTGACCGCCTCAGTCCGGATGCCCGCTACATGCGCTTCATGCGGGTGGTCCGCGAGGTCAATCTGAAGCGGATGCGCCAGGTGCTCTCCTCCTTCCCCGAGCACGGGGACGCCATCGTGGCGACTGTCGTGGCGCCGGACGGTATCGATATCGTGGGCAGTGCCACCTTTGTCCTCCTGGATGACCCGGCGACCTGCGAGTTCGCCATCAGCGTCGCCGGCGACTACGGGGGAGCCGGCCTTGGGCGCACACTCTTGCAGGCGCTCATCGACACGGCCCGGCGTCGCGGCCTGAAGGAAATGGAAGGATTTGTGTTGGCGACCAACCAGCCCATGCTAGGACTTGCCAATCGTGTGGGGTTCACCATCGACAGGGACCCCGAGGACGCCTCGGTGCGCCTGTGTCGCTTGCCGCTCCAGCACGGCTGAGCGGGCGCCCTTTTCGATCACGGCCATGAACCTGCGCGGCACCTTCAGGGGTTTCTTCACCGAAGCCGCTCGCATCATCCGCCAATGGCTGCGCCTGAACTGGGACTGGCTGTACCGGGCCAAGAGTTACATCAACTCCTCGCTCTGGGTCGTTCCCTTCATTGCCCTGCTGGTGGAGCAGGTGATCGTGCGTCTGACCGGGTCCGCTGGGGCTTGGCTGGCCGAGACCGGGCGCATGGATCCGGCGACGGCCCTGTTTGGTGTGTCGATGTCGGGCGCCCGTTCTGCGCTGGAAACCATCGTCACCATGACGCTGTCGTTTCTGGTGTTCACCTTCGGATCCCTGCTGGTGGCGGTTCAGGTGGCCGGCGGGCAATACACGCCCCGTGTCATCGCCACCATTTTCCTGAGCAACAAGGTTGTCCGGGCGTGTGTCGGGCTGTTCGTGGTCACCCTGTTCTTTGCGCTCAGGACGCTGACCGAAATGGACAAGACGGTCGATCAGCTCAACGCGGCGGTGTCGGTGCTGCTCGGGTTGATCAGTGTGGTGATTTTTCTGTTCCTGATCGACTACGCTGCCCGGATGCTGCGACCGGTCAGCATCGTGGCCAGGGTCGGCGAACTCGGCCTCGAAGTGATCCGTAGCGTCTATCCGGGCTCAACCGGCCAGACCCGTCGCAAGGAGGCCGCCCCGCAGCGACCGCCACTCGCGAGGACCGTGGTCAACACGGGGGCTTCGGGTGTCGTGCTGGCCGTGCGGGTGGAGCAACTGGTGTCCCTCGCGCAGGGCGTTGAGGGCGTGATTGAAGTCGTCCCGCAGGTGGGCGACTTCCTGGCGGCCCTGCACGCCACCGACGGCCCGTGGCCGTCCGC
>ERZ724516.1915-NODE-1915-length-11889-cov-7.718269_pt1 | contig 11889 bp, 11 predicted proteins | sample MGYA00376049_ERZ724516 | MGnify/ENA primary metagenome ERZ724516 (study PRJEB28724, sample SAMN07190886) | activated sludge metagenome | isolation source: activated sludge of sewage treatment plant in Hong Hong | place: USA: Christiansburg, Virginia | collected... | reverse complement strand
AACTTCGCGCATCATCCCGACGAGCTGCAGGGTACGCGTATCGCCCACCCGGTAAAAAACACGGTTTGCATCCTTGCGCGTCATCAGGACACCTTTTTCACGCAGGATGGCCAAATGCTGGGAGATATTGCTTTGCGACGTCCCCACTTGATCGACAATTTCCTGCACACAGGCTTCCTGGTCGCCAAGGACGCACAAGATCTTGAGACGCAATGGATGGGCAATCGACTTGAGCGCGCGGGCGGCCAATTCGATGTGTTCCTGCTTCTCGATCAGATTGAATGAGGGCTTTTCCAAGACAAAACCTCGTTGCGGAATAATGGATCATTATAAAATAAGGCTTTGGGTTTCGCAGACCTTAATCAACATCAGACCGGGAATCAACAAGCAGAAACTTGTTTACCAGGGCGCGCCGAAAGAAACCGAAACCCTTGCCAGCCTGTTTCAGCCCCATTATCCATGTAATGCGCCGTCCATTGACGCTGGCTGCCATCTCCGCCGTCTTTCTTTTTGCGATACCGGCCACGGCAGCAAAAAACACCAACACGGCCAGCGCTCCTCCGGAAATTGCTGAAAAACAGGCCGACCTCGGCGAACTGCGCAGCCGTATCGATAATTTGCGCAAGGATCTATCGAGCAGCGAAGAAAACAAGGCCGACGCCGGTGACCGCCTGCGTGAGTCAGAACGTCAGATATCCCGCCTGCAGCGCGAACTCCATGAACTGGGCGATCAGCGCGGTCAACTGCAAAAACGCATGCAAAATCTGGAACAGCAATCGAGAGAATTGGGCACCACCCTGAGCCAGCAACAAGCACAACTCGAAAAACTGCTCTATCGCCAGTATCTGCGCGGCACCCCGGATTCCTTGCAACTACTACTGAATGGCGACGATCCCAATCAGATGGCGCGCGACCTCCACTATCTTGCCGCCATTGCACTGACCCGTGCCGAACTGATGGGCGAGATCAACGCCACGCTGGACAAGAAAAAGTCACTCGCCACCGACGCCAAGGAACGTGCCGAAGAATTGCTTGAGATTGAGGCCAAGCAGCAGGAGCGGCATGCCGAACTCAACAAGCAGCGCGAAGAGCGTAAAGCGCTCTACGGCAAGATCTCAGACAAGGTAAATTCTCAACGCAAAGAAATCGGTACCTTGCAGCAGAACGAAAAGCGCATGTCGCTGCTGGTTGACCGCCTGTCCAGGATACTTGCTGCGCAAGCCGCCCAAGCGGCTCAGGCGGCACGCGCGGCAGAAGCGGCGCGGACCCGGGAAGCCGTGCGACAGGCTGAGCTAGCCAGACAAAAAGAAATACAGAAAGAAAAAGACAGATCCCGTCCGTCCGACCCTGTTATTGCCAAAGAAATTCCGCGCCCGGCAACGCCCAGCGAACCTCCGCGTAGTAAAACAGTCGAAGCGGAGAATCATTACGAACCTGTGGCTAGCGACGGCAGTTTTGCCCGTCAAAAAGGCAACCTTCGTTTGCCAGTTCGCGGCTCTGTTTCAGGTCGCTTTGGCAGTCAGCGCGATGGTGGCGGCACCTGGAAAGGGCTGTTCATCCGTGCAAACGTCGGCAACGATGTGAAGGCGGTAGCTGGCGGTCGTGTGGTTTTCTCGGAATGGATGCGCGGTTTTGGCAATCTTTTGATTGTCGACCATGGCGATTCCTATCTTTCGATTTACGGCAATAACGATTCACTGTTAAAACAAGTGGGGCAGGCGGTCAAAGGCGGAGAAACGGTAGCCACTGTGGGCAACAGCGGGGGCAATCCAGATTCCGGTTTATACTTTGAACTCCGCCACCAAGGGCAACCGATCGACCCGATGAAATGGGCAAGTTTGAAATGAGCAAAGCAAAAACTATTAGTTTGGTAATCGGCGGCTTCGTCGCCGGTGCGTTCATCAGTCTGGGGCTACCCGCGATGGCCGACAAGGAGGTCAAACCTGGCCTGCCGATTGATGATCTGCGCACCTTTGCCGAGGTTTACAGCGCGATCAAGCAGGGCTATGTCGAGCCGGTCGAAGACAAGAAAATGATCGCCAATGCCATTTCCGGCATGCTCTCCAATCTTGACCCCCACTCCGCCTACCTTGATGCCGATGCATTCAAGGATCTGCAGGTTGGCACCCAGGGCGAATTTGGCGGCCTTGGTATTGAGGTTGGTATGGAAGACGGCTTGGTCAAGGTCGTTTCACCGATCGAAGACACCCCCGCCTATCGCGCCGGCGTCAAATCGGGCGACCTGATTTTCAAGCTTGATGAAACGCCGGTCAAAGGCCTGACGCTGAATGATGCCGTCAAGAAGATGCGCGGCAAGCCGAAAACACCGATCAAGCTCTCCATCATTCGCAAGGGTGAAACCAAGCCGATTGAAATCACGTTGATCCGCGAAGTGATCAAGGTACAAAGCGTCAAATCCAAGCTGATCGAACCGGGTTACGGCTGGGTCCGCGTGACGCAGTTCCAGGATCAGACCGTGGCCGAACTGGCCAAACAGGTTACGAATCTCTACAAGGATGGCAACCTGCGCGGACTCGTGCTTGATCTGCGCAACGATCCGGGCGGTTTGCTCAATGGTGCGATCGGAGTTTCTGCAGCCTTCCTGCCACCGGAAGTAAAGATCGTCTCTACCGATGGCCGCACCGAAGATGCCAAGCAGGAGTTCCTTGCCCGCCCGCGTGACTACTTGCGCGGCACCCGCGAAGACCCCTTGCGCATGCTGCCGATCGAAGTCAAAAAGGTTCCGATGGTGGTCTTGGTGAACGGCGGTTCAGCATCGGCTTCGGAAATCGTGGCTGGCGCACTGCAGGACTACAAACGTGCCGTCATCATGGGCACTCAGACCTTCGGCAAGGGCTCGGTCCAGTCGGTCCTGCCGCTGCCCGGCAACTCGGCCATCAAGTTGACCACGGCACGCTACTACACGCCGGATGGTCGCTCGATTCAGGCCAAGGGAATTGTTCCAGATATCATTGTCGAGGAATCACCAAACGGCAACGCTTCCACCATGCCCCGCATTCGGGAAGCAGACCTTGACCGCCACCTGTCCAATGACAAGGAAAAGGAAAAAGAAGCGGCGAAAGAGGTCAGCAAGTCGCAGGCAAAACCAGGCAGCAAACCCGGCGCCAAGGACAAGAGCGGCAAGGACGAGTCGGAGGATGACCTGCCCGCCCGCCTCGAATACGCCAGCAAGGCCGACCATCAGTTCCAGCAGGCGATAAACCTTCTCAAGGGCCTGCAGATCATGCAGAATAAGGTCCAGTAATTCTTCATCGGGAGGGATGATGAGCGGCCCGGATCTCAAAAAAAAACGCGAGATATTGTTCTCGAAATTCCCGCCCGGGCAAGTGCCCGAGGCGGCAGATGATCTCAAGCATCTTGACGAAGTTGACGTCTATCCGAAATACGAAAAACGTTCGGTAGGCGTCACTTATGAGCTGACCAATCACACCCTGCGCGAGTTGGACGAACATCTGGTCGACAAGGGTTTTCACCTCGACAATACGCTGATGAGCAAGCTCACCCGGGCACTCATCTATTACGTCGAAGACACCCAGTTACACAACATGGATGCACCCGAGCGCCGCATGAAGCGCTCCTCACAGGAAGCCTATGGCAAAGCCTGGGAGCAACACCCACACGGCGACCACGATGACACCCCGCCGGAGTGGCGTGAGTACAAGTGACTGACGAGCAGCTACTACGCTACAGCCGCCACATCCTGCTTGACGCACTGGGCATAGAAGGCCAGCAGCGTATCCTCAATGCTCATGCCTTGATCATTGGTGCCGGCGGGCTGGGTTCACCGGCGGCGCTTTATCTTGCCTCGGCTGGCGTTGGAAAAATAACCCTGGTCGATGACGACACGGTCGATTTCACCAATCTGCAACGTCAGATTCTGCACACCCAGGCACGTGTCGGCATGGCCAAAGCCGAATCCGGCAAGCAGGCGCTGAGCGCCATCAATCCTGATATCGAAATCATCCCGCTGCAGCAACGGCTATCGGGCGCGGCGCTGGATACTTTGGTCGCTTCTGCCGACATCGTCCTCGACTGCACCGACAATTTTGCGACACGCCACGCCATCAACCGGGCCTGTGTACATCACCGAAAGCCCTTGGTTTCAGGTGCGGCCATCCGTTTCGATGGTCAGATCAGCGTTTACGACCTGCACCGTGATGATTCACCGTGCTACCACTGCCTGTTTCCGGAAGGTGACGATGTCGAGGAAGTACGCTGTGCGGTGATGGGTGTTTTTGCGCCGTTGACTGGCATTATTGGCACCATGCAAGCGGCTGAAGCGCTGAAACTGCTAGCCGGCATCGGCGAGTCGCTGACTGGCCGTTTGTTGCTGCTTGATACGCTGGACATGGAATGGCGCAGCGTAAGGTTCAAAAAGGATGCTGGCTGTGCTGTCTGCGGACCTAACGGAAGCGGGCGATCAGGCGAATATCTTCGCCAACTTGCCGCAGATCACGAATCTGCAACTGGTGCTTGCCGTCTAAGTTAGTCAGTTCGGGCAAATTGAACAGCCCGCTTGCGGTATGGCCGATCAGGCAGGGCGCCAGATAAAGCAACAACTCATCGACCAGGCCTTCACGCAACAAGGAGCCGTTGAGCTTGAACCCCGCCTCGGCATGGACTTCATTGATCCCACGCCGGCCTAACTCCTCAAGCAAATCCTTGAGTTCAACCTTGCCGGCAGCGTTGGGGAAAATCAGCACCTCGGCACCAGTCGACCGCAACATTTCCATTTTTTCCAGATTTTCGAGCGCACCGACAATCAATACCGGCCCGCCTTGCAAAATACGCGCCGTGAGCGGCGTTTCAAGCTTGCTATCGACTACGACACGCAGTGGCTGACGCGTCGTTTCGACATCACGCACATTGAGTTGCGGATCATCATCGCGCACGGTGCCGATACCAGTCAGGATGGCACAGGCCCGGGCACGCCAGCGATGCCCGTCACGCCGCGCGGCGGGGCCGGTAATCCATTGGCTGACGCCATTGTTCAATGCTGTTTTGCCATCAAGGCTGGCCGCCGTTTTGAGACGCAACCACGGCCGACCACGACTCATGCGCGAGACAAAACCGATGTTAAGTTCACGCGCCTCGTTCTCCAGCAGACCACTGGCTGTTGCTATCCCGGCTGCCTGCAACAGCGCCAAACCTTGCCCGGAAACCAGTGGATTGGGATCGGTCATTGCCGAAACCACGCGTGAAACGCCAGCCGCAATCAAGGCTTCAGCGCAGGGCGGCGTGCGGCCGTAATGACTGCACGGCTCCAGCGTGACATAAGCCGTAGCGCCACGCGCAAAATGACCGGCAGCGCGCAGAGCATTCACTTCGGCATGCGGCCCGCCGGCTTGTTTATGCCAACCTTCGCCGACGATCTGCCCGTCACGCACCAGCACACAGCCAACGCGCGGATTAGGTGAGGTCGTCCATAGGCCATGTTCGGCCAATTGCAGGGCACGAGCCATCATGCCGTGGTCGACGGCAGAAAAACTCATTTTTTCTTGGGTGTTGGTGAGACTTCGCGGATTGCCTTGGAAAAGGCATCGACATCTTCGAAATTGCGATAGACCGAGGCAAAACGGATGTAGGCCACCTTGTCGAGTTTCTTCAACTCGCGCATGACCAATTCACCCACCTGCTGCGAGGTGATTTCACGCTCGCCGGCGCTAAGCAGCTTCTCTTCAATTTCAGCGATGGCGCCATCAACCAGATCGGTCGACACCGGGCGTTTGCGCAAGGCCAGTTCAAGACTGGCGCGCAATTTGTCACGACTGAATTCAGTACGCGACCCATTCTTCTTGACCACCTGCGGCAGGCGGATTTCCGCCCGCTCGTAGGTGGTAAAACGCTTATCGCAAGCATTGCACTTTCTACGGCGACGAACGAGGTCACCCTCGTCGTTTAAGCGGGTATCGGCAACTGCCGTATCCTCAGCACCGCAGAAAGGACACTTCATTTAAGCGCCGTAAACCGGGAACCTGGCGCAAATTGCCGCCACCTCAGCCCGCACCTTAGCGGCAACCGCTTCATCGTTCGGCGCTTCAAGAATATCAGCCACCAGATGAGCCACACGCTCCGCCTCGATTTCCGTAAAACCACGCGTCGTCATGGCTGGCGAACCGATACGGATACCGGAGGTAACGAAAGGCTTTTGCGGGTCGTTCGGGATGCCGTTCTTGTTGACCGTGATGTGGGCACGGCCCAATGCCGCCTCGGCATCCTTGCCGGTAATGTTCTTGGCACGCAGATCAAGCAGGAAAACGTGGCTTTCGGTGCGGCCGGAAACCACACGCAGGCCGCGCTCTTCGGAGAGCACGCGAGCCATGACGCGAGCGTTGGCAATAACCTGTTCCTGATAGTTGCGGAATCCAGGGGTGGCCGCTTCCTTGAACGCCGTCGCCTTGGCGGCGATGACGTGCATCAATGGGCCGCCTTGCAGGCCGGGGAAAATGGCGGAATTGATCGCCTTCTCATGCTCGGCCTTCATCAGGATGATGCCGCCGCGCGGGCCGCGCAGTGTCTTGTGCGTCGTCGAGGTCACGACGTCAGCATGCGGCACCGGGTTCGGGTAGAAGCCAGCGGCGATCAGACCAGCGTAATGCGCCATGTCGACCATGAAAATGGCGCCGACTTCCTTGGCCACCTTGGCGAAACGCTCGAAATTGATGCGCAGCGAATAGGCCGAGGCACCAGCGATGAGCAGGCGCGGCTTGTGCTCACGAGCCAGCGCTTCCATCTTGTCGTAGTCGATTTCTTCCTTTTCGTTCAGACCGTAGGAAACGACGTTGAACCATTTGCCGGACATGTTCAGGGCCATGCCGTGGGTCAGGTGACCACCTTCGGCCAAGCTCATACCCATGATCGTGTCGCCCGGCTTGCAGAAGGCCATCAGCACGGCCTGGTTGGCCTGCGAACCTGAGTTCGGCTGGACGTTGGCCGCTTCGGCGCCGAACAACTTCTTCAGGCGGTCGATGGCCAGTTGCTCGGCGACGTCAACGTACTCGCAACCACCGTAGTAGCGCTTGCCCGGGTAGCCTTCAGCATATTTGTTGGTGAGCAGGGAGCCTTGGGCTTCCATGACGGCCTTGCTCACGTAGTTTTCGGACGCGATCAGTTCGATGTGGTCTTCCTGACGCTGCACTTCAGCCTGCATCGCTTGCCAGAGTTCAGAATCAACTTTTGCCAGGGTGTCTTTCGCGGAAAACATGGGGAATGCCTCAAGCCATTGAAAAGGGCGTCGATTTTATCACGAGGGAAGTTCGTCAAGCGCGCCGGGTTCCAGATGCGCTGTTTCACCCCAGGTTTCTATGTGCCATTTGCCGTCCACCGCGCCCCGAAGGAAGTCCTCTTGGGGGATAGCAATCCAGTTCAGCCCAGCATTGGGAATCAGGAAATCGCGCGGCGTTTCCAGACTGTTGCCACGCACAAAGCGGTTGATGATGTCGAGTACGCCGCCATGCAAGACCACAGCCACATTCTGGCCGGGATGCGCGGCAGCTATTTCTTTCAACTTGCCAGCAACACGCGCGAACATGTCGACCAGGCTTTCACCGTTCTCGAAATTGTAGTTGGCGTTACGTCCCTCGAAAGCAGCATAGCCATCCGGATAACGCGCCTGCGCCTCGGCGTAGGTCAGGCCCTCAAACACACCGTAGCGCCGCTCGCGCATTTCCGGCACCAGTTGGGGAACGAGGCCCAGCGCGAGGCCCAGCGCAGCAGCAGTCATTTGTGCGCGCTTGAGATCGCTGCTGTAAAGCGCCACAATGCCGGCCGTTTTCAGCCAGCGGCCAGCCGCTTCGGCCTGGCGCAAACCAGTTTCATTGAGGCCGATGTCGATCTGCCCCTGAATGCGGCGCGCGGCGTTCCATTCGGTTTCACCGTGGCGCACAAGACAGATGCGGGTTGGAGGTGCAGTAGGGATTTCCACCATGTTCGTTCGACCGCCTTCACTGTAAATTCGCTAACTGGGATTTTTCAATTAACCCCGGTCGTTTTAGAAGCCGGGAATTTTATCAACTGAGGAGGACTATTCGTGACCCTTCTGCTTAAGCTCTCGCAGCTTATCGACTGGCTCATTGAGCGGGTTGGCAAAGGCGCATTCTGGCTGGTTCTGGTGATGACTGTCATCAGCGCCAGTAATGCCGTCATTCGCTTTATTTTTAACTACAGTTCAAACGGCCTGCTGGAAATTCAGTGGTATCTGTTTGCCGCCGTATTCCTGCTGTGCTCGCCTTACACGCTGCAAAAGAACGAGCATGTGCGGATCGACGTGATCTCCAGCAAGTTCTCGGCCCGCGGTTTGGCCATCATCGACATCATTGGCACCATTTTCTTCCTGCTGCCGATGGTCGTCATGGTCCTTTGGCTCTCTTTGCCGCTGGTTGCCGATTCGATCAAGATCAATGAAATGTCGGCCAATGCCGGCGGCCTGATTCGCTGGCCGGTAAAAATGCTGCTGCCTATCGGCTTTACGCTGCTCGCCCTGCAGGGCATTTCGGAACTGATCAAGCGCGTCGCCTTCCTCGGCGGCCTGATCGAAGATCCGAACAGCAAGGAAAAAGGCCCGACGCCTGAAGAAGAACTGGCTGCCGCAATTGCTGCCGCCAAAGCCAAGGAGGCACAATAATGGCTGAATTCATTATCGCCAACATGGCGCCGTTAATGTTCGGCTCCCTGGTTGCCTTCCTGCTCTTCGGCTACCCGGTGGCTTTCGCCCTGGCTGCCAACGGCATCGTCTTCGGACTGATCGGCATGGAAGTCGGCCTGCTTACCCCGGCTATTTTCCAGGCACTACCCGAACGTATCTTTGGCATCATGGCCAATGACACGTTGCTCGCCATCCCCTTCTTTACCTTCATGGGGCTGATTCTTGAGCGATCCGGCATGGCTGAAGACCTGCTCGACACCATTGGTCAGCTGTTCGGCCCAATGCGTGGCGGCCTGGCTTACGCCGTCATCTTCGTCGGTGCACTGCTTGCCGCAACAACCGGCGTCGTCGCCGCTTCGGTGATCTCGATGGGCCTGATTTCATTGCCGATCATGCTGCGCTACGGCTACGACAAGCGCCTGGCGGCTGGCGTCATCGCCGCCTCCGGCACCCTGGCCCAGATCATTCCGCCGTCACTGGTCCTGATCATCATGGCCGACCAGCTCGGCAGATCAGTCGGTGACATGTACGAAGGAGCCATGCTGCCCGGCCTGATCCTGACTGGCCTCTATGTGGGTTATGTCGTTCTGCTCAGCATCATCAAACCCAGCCACTGCCCGGCCCTGCCGCCAGAAGCCCGCACCCTGCGTGGTGCCAAACTGGCAATGCGCGTGCTGACGACGCTGGTCCCGCCATTGGTCCTGATCTTCCTGGTCCTTGGCACCATCTTCCTCGGCATTGCAACGCCGACTGAAGGCGGCGCGATGGGTGCTGCCGGTGCGCTGATTCTGGCCCTGGGCCGCAAGCGGATCACCTTCAAGCTGCTCAAGCAGGCAATGGAAACCACCGGCAAGTTGTCCTCCTTCGTGGTCTTCATCCTCGTCGGTTCGACGGTGTTCGGTCTGATCTTCCGTGCCGTCAATGGCGACCTTTGGGTTGAACACCTGCTGCTCGGCTTGCCCGGCGGCCAGATGGGCTTCCTGATCGTGGTCAACATCCTGGTCTTTGTGCTGGCCTTCTTCCTCGACTTCTTCGAACTGTCCTTCATCATCGTGCCGCTGCTGGCACCGGTGGCTGACAAGCTGGGCATCGATCTGGTCTGGTTCGGCGTACTGCTCGCGGTCAACATGCAGACCTCGTTCATGCACCCGCCGTTCGGCTTCGCGCTCTTCTACCTGCGCTCGGTGGCACCGCCGACGGTCAAGACGACGGATATCTACTGGGGCGCCATACCCTTCGTCTGTATCCAGATCATCATGGTGGCCATCATCATCATCTTCCCTGGCGTCGTCAGCTACGGTGACGATGCGCAACGGGCTCAGGCCCAGATGGAGAAGGATGGCACCGCACCGCCTCCGATTGATCTCGATTCGATGATGAAACGCGATGAAGGCGAGGGTGCTAGTGATGCCGAGAACAAGCAGAAAGACGATGACACCGCAGCCAACCTGATGAAGAATCTTCAGAGCGACAGCAAGTAAGTTTCAGTTTTTCAAAAGTACCGGAAAGGCGGGATTTCGATCCCGCCTTTTTTATTGATAGGCGCTCGCTATTCCCCAAATGAGCACAAACCATTGGCATCCTTCATTTGATCGCGGCACAATAAAGCCATAAACCGACCGCCTGCTTTACAGCAAGCTCATCTTAGAAGCACCGTTGAAGGGAGTTCATCATGACCATGGACATAGGCATCAGCAAGAAAGACCGTGAAAAGATCGCTGAAGGACTTTCACACCTGCTCGCAGACTCTTACACCCTTTACCTCAAGACCCACAACTTCCACTGGAACGTGACCGGCCCGATGTTCAACACGCTACACGTGATGTTCATGGACCAATACACGGAACTGTGGAATGCCCTGGATCTGATTGCCGAGCGCATTCGCGCCCTGGGCTTCCCTGCCCCCGGCACCTACCGCGAGTTTTCCAAACTAACGGTGATCAAGGAAAGCGAAGGCGTGCCAAACGCTACCGAAATGCTCAAGCAATTGCTGGCGGGGCAGGAAGCAGTCACCAAGACCGCGCGCAGTATTTTGCCGATTGTTGGCAAATGCAGCGACGAACCAACGGCTGATCTGCTCACCCAGCGCATGCAGATTCACGAAAAAAATGCCTGGATGCTGCGCAGCATGCTGGACGCCTGATTCAGGAATTCAAGGCGTAAAAAAACCCGCGAAATTCGCGGGTTTTTTGTTGTCGACCGTAACAGTCGACTTTGGCGGCAAGATTACTTGTGCGACTGCAGGAATCCGTCCATACGCGCTTCAGCCACGCTAAACCAGGCGTTCTGCGTCTTCCGGTACTTGTCCCACTCAGTGTAGATTTTCTTGAAAGCCGGATTTTTGCCGGCTTCGTCCGCATAGAGGTCTTGCGCTGCCTTGTAGGCGGCTTCCATGACGTCCTTCGGGTAGGGCTGCAGCTTGACACCAGCCTGCAACAGCTTCGACAGTGCCGCCGGATTCTTGTGGTCGTACTCGGCCATCATCGTCACGTTGGCTTCATACGCGGCGGCCTGGAAGGCTTCCTGGTATTCCTTGGGCAGCTTGTCCCATTCCTTCTTGTTCACGAAGAAGTGGATGACCGGGCCCGGTTCCCACCAACCCGGGTAGTAGTAGTTCTTGGCAACCTTGTAGAAGCCGAGCTTTTCGTCGTCGTACGGACCAACCCATTCAGCTGCATCGATCGTACCCTTTTCCAGCGCCGGGTAGATGTCGCCACCGGCGATCTGTTGCGGTACAGCACCGAGTGCAGAAAAAACGTTACCACCGAGACCGGCGATACGAATCTTCAAACCCTTGACGTCTTCCAGGGATTTAAGCTCTTTGCGGAACCAGCCACCCATCTGCACACCAGTATTGCCACCGGCAAATGAAATTATGTTGTAGTTGGAGTAGAACTCGTCCAGCAGCTTCTGACCGCCACCGTAGTAGATCCAGGCGTTCATCTGGCGGGCATTCATGCCGAACGGAACCGCAGTGCCGAAACCGAAGGTCTTGTCCTTGCCGACGTAGTAGTAAGAACAGGTGTGACAGCATTCAACAGTACCTTGCTGCACAGCATCCAGTGCTTGCAGGCCAGGAACGATTTCACCACCCGGGAAGACGCGGATATCAAACTTGCCGCCAGTCATGGCACGCAAGCGGTTGGCCAGCACATCAGCACCGCCGTAGATGGTGTCCAGGCTCTTCGGAAAGCTGGAGGTCAAACGCCATTTGACCTCTGGCA
>ERZ724516.1914-NODE-1914-length-11899-cov-6.581560_pt1 | contig 11899 bp, 12 predicted proteins | sample MGYA00376049_ERZ724516 | MGnify/ENA primary metagenome ERZ724516 (study PRJEB28724, sample SAMN07190886) | activated sludge metagenome | isolation source: activated sludge of sewage treatment plant in Hong Hong | place: USA: Christiansburg, Virginia | collected... | reverse complement strand
AACTTCGCCGAGTACAAAGGCACGATTCACGACACCAACCGCACGGGGGTGCGCGCGATATGCACCGATTGCCATGTACCCCATGAACCCGGCCCTCTGATACTGGCCAAGATCAAGGCCACCAAAGATTTGTATTACACCTACATCTCTCCATCGATTGACACCCCCGAGAAATTTGAAGCCAAGCGCGCTGTGATGGCGCAACGCGTTTGGAGAGAGATGAAAGCCACTGACTCACACGAGTGTCGCAGCTGCCACCGCGAAGACAAGATGAGTGTGGATCTGCAATCACCCAAAGCCAAAGTGCGCCACGCCAAGGGCAAGGCCGAAGGAAAGACATGCATCGAGTGCCATTTCGCGATTGCGCACAAAGAGCCCGAAGGCCCTGGACCCGCTGAATTGTTTGGAGAGGCGGCTGCCAAGCCGTGAAGTCTGTTTTTTAAAGAGGAGTCAAAATGAAACTGAAAATGCTAGCTTCTGTTGCCATTGCAGCCATCGCCTTGCCAGTGATGGCGGCTGACGTGACCTATCGCAAAGATATTGCGCCCATGTTCAAAAAGTACTGTGCGGAGTGCCATTCTGCGGCGGCTGGCTCACCCTCTATGGCGGAATTCAAACTGGACGAAGAACGCTACGCGAAAAAGGAAAAGGTGGGGCCGCTCTCGGATACCTATGAGCATCTTTTGCAATTGGTGAATGGCAACTCGACGGGCGCCTTGATGCGCCGTCTGGATGACGGTACCAATCCATTTGCCAAGGGCAAACCGGGCAATATGTACAAGTACCTGTGTGAAAAGGACAACAAGGACAACAACGCTGAGTGTGCAGCCAACTTGAAAGTCATCAAGGCTTGGGTAGTTGGTGAAGGCAACGAATGGGACCTGAATGGCATCGGTCAACGTGGCGATATGCCTCCCGTCTCGCTGGAACAATTGAGAAGAATCAAAGCCAAGTATTGATAGTTGGGGGTCGGTTTCTCATTCAGGCTTGGTCGCGCAACACTCAGACTGACCGCAGAGCGCTCTTCGTCGACTAGGTCTTTTGCCCCAGCAGGCTAAAGCCATGGGTCCAATGGTTGTTGCGAACACCGTAGCTGATCCACAGCATGGCCAAGGGCTCCAGCAAGCGGCTGGCCGTGATGTCGCCCATGTCGATGGGAGCACGCCAGCCAAAGGCACGCAGCAGCTCCGCCACCTGGGCCTTGGCTGCGTCGTCGTTACCGGCAATCCACATGTCGGGGGTGCCGTCCGCCAATGTGGGGTTCACCATGTGACTGGCCGTGATGGTGTTGAAGGCCTTGACCACGCTGGCTTTCGGCAAGAGGCGCTGCACCAACTCGCCCGCTGAGTCGGTGTGTCCGATGGCCAGCGTGGGCGCTCCGGTGGAAAAGTCCAGCGGATTGCTCGGGTCTATGACCAGCTTGCCGGCCAAATTGTCTGCCCCCGCAGCCTCGATGCCCGCCTCCAGCCCCGTCCAGGGCAGGGCCAGCACCGCGAGTTGCCCCGCACGGGCCGCATCGGCAAAGGTGGCTGCGCGCGCGCCGGGCACGGCGGCCATGGCTTCGGTGGTCTTGGCGCTGTTGGCATCGCGGGTGCCAAAGACAACCTGGTAGCCCTGCGCCGAGAAACCCTTGGCCAGGGCCACCCCGACAACGCCATTACCCAGAATGGCGACGGTTGGATTGTTTGCGTTGGACATGGTGATTTCCTTCATGAAAAGTAGTTGAAATGGTGACTGAACGGGTTGAATTGTGGAGACATCCATCCACAAAGTGAATACGGCACATAGTGGGTACATTCACAACCTCAGGTTTAGAATGCCGCATGGATGCCACCCAACGCGTAAGAGCCATGCTGTCGTTTGTGCAAGCGGCGGACCGCGGCAGCTTTGCCGCTGCCGCCCGCATGCTGGGCATCAGCGCCGCAGCCGTGGGCAAGAACGTGGCGGGGTTGGAGGGCGCGCTGGGCGTGCGGCTGATGAACCGCAGCACCCGCTCACTGCAGCTCACCACCGAGGGGCAGGCCTTTCTGCAAGGCGCCCGCGAAGCCATCGACGCGCTGGACGCCGCCATCGACACCGTGGCCGCCCAGCGCGCCGAACCCAGTGGACGGGTGCGCATCTCCACCAGCCATGCCTTTGGGCACCGCTTCGTCATGCCCTTGTTGCCCCGCCTGGCCCAACAGCACCCCGCGCTGGTGCTGGAGGTGGAGTTTGATGACCGCCGGGTAGACATCGTGCGCGACGGCTTTGACCTGGCCGTGCGCGGAGGCACGCTGGAAGACTCCAGCCTGGTGTCGCGCCACATCTGCGACCTGCACACCGTGTTGGTGGCCTCGCCCGAATACCTTGCGCAATGTGGCAATCCCAGGCGTGTGCAAGACCTGGCGCAGCACCGTCTGATAGCGCTGCGCTTTCTCAACGGAACCACGTCACCCTGGAGCTTTTCCGAGCGCGGCACCACGGTAGAGCGCCTGCCCACCCCCTGCGCGCTGATGGTCTCGGAGCCCCTGGCAGCGGTAGAAGCCGCGGTGAACGGCATGGGCATCGCCCAAGTGGGTTTGCACCACTCATGGCAGGACTTGCAGCAAGGTCGGCTCCACGTGGTGCTGGCCCGCCAGCACCAAAGCGGCAAGCGCAGCATGGCACTGCAATACCCGCACCGGGCTTTGGTGGCTCCGCGGGTGCGGGTGACGGTGGATTTTCTGATGCAGGAGTGGACTCAAACGCCGGCCCTGCATGTCACGTTGGAGCAACTCAAAAAACTGTCCGAGATCTAGCGCTCTACGTCAAGTTCGCAACACCGGACCCGTATCGCGCTGCAGCTAGGTCAAAGGGTGCCTCCGGGACGTGCTGGCGCTGAAGGCGTGTGCTGGGCTCTGGGTTGACGGCCTTGCGCATGTCTCACAAAATGGACCACACCGGTTTTGATTGTTACCGGCTCGGCGTATTTCAATGTGTCCCATTGCGAGGATTTCAAATGAAGCTCAAAGCCATTGCCTTTGATACCGGAGGCACGGTCCTGGATTGGCATTCAGGTATCAGGGACGCCTTCGCCGCCGTCGGGGCAACCTATGGAGTGCAGAGGGACTGGGCAACGATTGCCAATGGTTATCGACGCCTCGCCATGAAGGGCATCGTCGGACAAAAACAACCCGCATTCAACATGGACGACGTTCACTATGCGGTGTTGGAAGAGGTCTTCAAGTCCAATGGTTTGTCGATGTTTAAGGACGCGGATCGAAAACTGATCGCCGCAGCGTGGCACAAGCTGGAAGCGTGGGGAGACTTTGCCGGTTCCCTGCGCGAGATCAGGGCGCATTGTCCGGTGGTCTCTTTCACGATGTTGCCGCTGTCGCTGGTGGTGGACGTGTCGCGGCGCAATGGCATCTGCTGGGACGCCGTTATTTCCTGTGAGGCGATCGGCTTTTACAAACCAGATCCACGGGCCTATCAACAGGCGTCAAAGTGGTTGGCGGTGGAAGCATCCGACATCCTGATGGTCGCCTGCCACAACTTCGACCTCAATGCCGCCAGGGCCTGCGGCTACCAAACCGCGTTTGTCCGTCGACCTGACGAGTGGGGAAAAGAGGGACCGCCTGACCCAACGCCCCATGCCGCATGTGATTTTGTTTTCGACCGGTTTGACGAGCTCGCAAATGCCATCGGCGAATTGGCGAATGGGGGGCCACTGTCTATTTGAATTGCAATTTGGCGCCGTTCAAAGGCACTGCCGTCAGGCTGTTTTTTGGCGAGCCGTCAATTAACTTGTCCGAGTAGGTGAGGTACAGCAGCACCTGCCGCGCCGGGTCCACCATGCGCACAATGCGCATCTTCTTGAACAGGATGGAACGGCTTTCGCTGAAGACCTCTTCGCTCCTGGGGATGGGCACGGTGGACGAGATAGGGCCGACCTGCCTGCAGGCAATGGAAGACTCCGACTTTTCCGTGGCCAGCCCCAGCGCTCCCGTCAGGCCGCCCGCCTTGGAGCGAGACACGTAGCAGGTAATGCCTGCGACCTTGGGATCATCAAAGGCCTCAACCACAATTTTGTGGTCAGGGCCTATGAGCTTGAATGCGGTGTCCACTTCGCCGATTTGCTGCGCGCTGGCGGCGGATGCGAACGGGATGGAAAGAACCAAGGCAATGAGCGTGTTGAGTTTCATGAGCCTAATGTAGGTGCTTTCAAGTCGGGCACTACAAGACGCAGTACTTCGCGTCTCCAATAAAGGCATCCGCAAAAGATTGATTTTTATCAAATGATCATTGGTGCACCGGGGTTGAACGCCGCGAATATGCCGAACGAGTGAAGCTCAAAAATCTAGAATGGTCCGCACAACGCCTGCCCGCGTTCAACGGAGACAAACCATGAAACGCTCGTTGCTGACCACCTTGATGATCTTGCTGGCTGCTTCAACACTGTCGGCCATGGCCAACGACCCGGCCTCGGTGGTGCGGGGTGGCCGTCTCTACGACAACTGGATTGCCGAGACCAAAGCCCGAGCACCAAACCAGACCAACCCTGCTTTCAAGAACAAATCCTTGCGCGTGGCGGCCCCAGACACCTGGCGCTGTGTGGAGTGCCACGGTTGGGACTACAAAGGCAAACATGGGTTGAAAGGAATTCAAGGTTATCAAAAAGCAAATGCGGCAGCGTTTGCCACGCTGCTCAAAGATGCCAACCATGGTTACGAAGAGTTGCTGGACGAGCATGACCGCATTGACCTCGCCAACTTTGTTTCCAGTGGTCAGACCGACATGAACCGTTTGGTGGGCCAGGCCCGGAATGTCAAACCAGGCCAGACGACAGCTCACAAAGTGTTTGCCACCGTGTGTGCTGTCTGTCATGGTATGGAAGGTGACCGCCTGCGTGAGATCGCACCCCTTGGTGACTCTGCCCGCCAGCGGCCTGCGGAAATGCTGCACGTTTCGCTCAACGGCCATCCCGGTGGCAACATGCCTGCCTTGCGCACGCTGGGTGATGAAACCGCCGTCAACATGCTGGCCTACCTGCAGACATTGCGCGGTCTCGACTTGGTGGCCTCCGTGGCCAACGGCGGGCGGTTATACGACGATTGGCAGGCGCATACAGGCGGGCAGCGCCAGGCTCTGGCACACCCTGCCTACCCGCCGAACGCCTCTTTTGCTAACGCGGCGAATGAAACCTGGCGCTGCAAGGAGTGCCACGGCTGGGACTACAAGGGAAATCAAGGGCAATATGCCAAAGGAAGCCATGCCACTGGCATCGTGGGCATCCGCGCAATGGTGGGTACCGACCCGTCCAAGTCCTTAGCGGTCTTGCGCGGCCCGTCCCACCGCTTCAGCGCGGTTTTGAAACATCGCGACCTGCAAGACCTGGCCAATTTTGTCAGTTACGGGCAGGTCGACATGGACACCGTGATCGACCCGAAGAATGGACTATCCCGCGGCGATGCAAGCAAAGGCCAGCCTCTCTACCGCACCATGTGTGCCAACTGCCATGGGCTTGATGGGTACTTTGTTGCCAAACGCCACTTGGGCAAGGTTTCACGTGGCGACCCTTGGCACAGCCTGCACAACATGCTGAATGGACATCCTGATGACACCATGCCCGCATTGCGGGAGCTTGACCCCAATGTTCCCCGGGACATCCTCGCGCACATTCAGACATTGCAGGAACGCCGATAAGCTGATTTTTTCATCCTAAACTTGACTCTTCTTGAAACCACACCCACCGGCATGCACCACCGCACCCTAGGCCCCTTCCAAGTCTCCGCCATCGGCCTGGGCTGCATGAACCTCAGCCACGCCTACGGCACACCGGTGTCCGCCGAGCAGGGCGAGCGCGTGCTGTTGTCCGCGCTGGATGCAGGTGTCACGCTGTTTGACACGGCCACGCTCTACGGCTTTGGTGCCAACGAGATGCTGGTGGGCAGGGTCTTGAAGCCACACCGCCAAAAAATCACGCTGGGCAGCAAGTGCGGCATGCAGGGCGTAGATGTGAATGGCGACGGCAAACTGGTGCGCGTGATCGATGGCCGCCCCGCGTCGCTGCGAAAGACCTGTGAAGACAGCCTGCGCCGCCTGCAGACCGATGTGATTGACCTGTATTACCTGCACCGCTGGGACAAGACTGTGCCGGTCGAAGAGAGCGTGGGCGCTCTGGGCGAGCTGGTGCGAAAGGGCTATATCCGCAGCATTGGCCTGTCTGAAGTGTCAGCCGCCACACTGCGCCGTGCACATGCCGAGCACCCGATTGCCGCCTTGCAAACCGAGTATTCGCTGTGGACGCGCAATCCCGAGATTGCCGTGCTGGATGCCTGCAAGGAACTGGGCGTGGCTTTTGTCGCTTTCAGCCCGGTGGCGCGCGGCTTTCTGTGCAACACGCTGACCGAAGTGACCACGTTGGACCCCAAGGACATTCGTCGCGCCATGCCACGCTTTGCGCCCGACAACTACGCCGCCAACCTCCAACTGCTACCCGCCTACCTGCAAGTGGCCCAGGACGTGGGTTGCACGCCCGCGCAGTTGGCCATTGCCTGGCTACTGCACCGGGGCGAACACATCATTCCCATCCCCGGAACCACCAGCCTGTCACACCTGACCGAAGACTTGGAGGCGGTCAATGTGACGATTGACGCAGCCACCATGGACAGGCTGGACGCATTGATCAACCAGAAGACTGTGGTGGGTTCGCGCTACAACGCGCAGTCCAATAGCGAAGTGGATACTGAAAACTTCTGATCCTCTGGCCTGGATCAAACGGTGACCACATGGCTGCCGTTATGCTGAACACACTATCCACGGAGAACCCGACTCATGAAATACCTGCCGAAACCCCTGACCGTCGCTCGCCTATTGGTCCTTGCATCCCTGACATCGACGGTCTGGGCGGCTAAGCTTTCCGGCGTCGTTCTGGAAACCCAAGACGTTGACGGCTACACCTATGTCCGTTTAAAGACCCCAGAAGGGGAGACCTGGGCGGCGGTCGGCAAGGCGCCTTTGAAGAAAGGCGCCACGGTTGCGATTGAAAACACCATGGTCATGAAAAATTTCGAGAGCAAATCGCTGAAGAAGACCTTTCCGACGATTGTTTTTGGCACGCTGGCAGGCAGCGCCAAGAACACGTCTGACCCCCATGCGGGTGTGGCCAAGGTAGTTGACACCGCTCCCATCCAGGTGCCCAAAGCCACCGGAGCCAACGCGCGTACTGTGGCCGAAGTGGTGACCAAGGGCGCCCAGCTGAAGGACCAGCAGGTTCAGGTGCGCGGCAAGGTCGTCAAGTTCAGCCCGCAAATCATGGGCAAGAACTGGATCCATTTGCGCGACGGATCGGGTTCGGCCAGTGACAACAGCAACGATATTTTGGTGACCTCGTCCGCACAGGCTCAGGTGGGCGATGTGGTGACCGTGTCCGGCGTGGTGCGGGTCGACAAGGACTTTGGCGCGGGTTATGTCTACAAAGTGCTGATTGAAGAGGCCAAACTGCAACCGTGAAATGCTATCAATACAGTAGCTGTCTACGCAATAGCTACGAGGGCTACTGCCACATTTCCCGCTGAAAAATTCCGCCAAACCCCTCAAACACCCAGATCGTTCGCCAGCGCCGCACTGCCCGCCACCTCATCCGCCGCGCCCAGGCGGGCGACCTCGTGCGGCTTGAAGCGCGGGCGTCCTTACCAAAGAGCGTGGTGTGGGCGTCGCGCTACGCCACATGGCCCAGCAACGTGCGGATCAGCGGGTTACAGGCTTGTTGCGCAGCTATGAGGCCAGTGAAGCGGCACAGGCAGCGCAACAGGGCCCCACTGAAATCTCCTATGACTGATGGTGGCAGTCAACAAGAATTGGTTGAGGCAATCCATAATAGACGACTTCAAAATCCCAATTGGACGCTACTTTGCTTCCAAATGGACGAAACCAAAATTGAGCCTTGACGATGAGCCTTGACCTTGCCCCCACGCTGTATCCGCGCCACCTTGATTCACTATTGCGCCAATCACTGCAAGACACGCCCGCCGTACTTGTCAACGGCCCGCGCCAGTGTGGCAAAACCACTCTGGTGCGACAGTACGAAGACGAGATGGCTTACTTTTCGCTGGACGATCCGGCGCTGCTTGCGGCCGTGCGGGCCGATCCTTTGGGCTTCATCAAGCGCTTGGACCGCGCCATCATCGACGAGGTGCAGCGCGCGCCGGACTTGCTGCTGACCCTCAAGCTGGTGATTGATCAGGACCGGCGGCCCGGGCGCTTTCTGCTCACGGGTTCGGCCAACTTGATGGCGCTGCCCCAGATCGCCGACAGTCTGGCTGGCCGTGTGGAAATTCTCACCCTGTTCCCCTTGTCTCATTCTGAGTTGGCCCGACGCCCGAATGACTTTTTGAGCCAGGCCCGGGCGCAAAGCTGGCCCTTGACCTCCCTGTCATTCGATCAGCAGACCGATATGACCCAGCAGGTGCTCGCGGGAGGCTATCCCGAGATGCAGCAGCGCGCCACCCCGGCCCGACGCCAGGCGTGGGCGCGCGCCTACATGAGCACCCTGATTGAGCGCGACATTCAGGACATCGCGCAAATCGACCAGACCAGCCAGGTGCCCCAACTGCTGAACATCGCGGCCGAGCTCAGTGGACAACTGGTGAATCTGAGCCAGATTGGCGGGCAGATCGGCATGAACGGGAAAACGGTGGACAAATACTTGGGCATCCTGGAAAAGCTTTTTCTGGTGCGCCGCCTGCCCGCCTGGAGCCGCAATGAGCTCAGTCGCCTGATCAAAGCGCCGAAAATCCACTTCCTTGACGCCGGTCTGCAATCCACGCTCACGCGCCTGACATCTGAGCTGGTGCTGACGCAGCGCACACGCTTCGGCGCCTCCTTGGAGACTTGGGTTTACTCCGAGCTGCTCAAGCTGCTGAGCATCACGCCTGAGAGCTGGTTTCTCTCGCACTACCGGGACAAAGACCAGGTCGAAGTTGACTTTGTGCTGGAGTCACCGTTGCGCGAAATCATTGGCATCAAAGTCAAGGCCGCCGCCAGTGTGCAGTCCATCGACTTCAAAGGCTTGCGCCGACTACGCGAAATCGTCGGCGCCCAATTTGTAACTGGCATCGTGCTTTATGACGGCACGCATGCGCTGCCCTTTGGCGAGGGTCTGTGGGCGGTGCCACTGGCTCGTTTGTAGAGACTTTTTTTAAAGTAGCCTCTACCAGGGGAAAGTCTATCACTCCTGAATTGATAGCTATCTTCTCATATTCCACGAGGGCTAAAGCCACATTTCTCTGTTAAGAATTCCGCCAAACCCCTCACACCCCCAAGTAGTTCGACAACGCCGCACTGCCCGCCACTTCATCCGCAGCACCCTGCAACACCACCTGCCCTTTTTGGAGCACCAGGGCCTGGTCGGCATGGGCCAGCACGCGGCGGTAGTCACGGTCCACGATCAGGGTGGCGATGCCGCTCTTGCGGATCTCGCCAATCACGCGCCAGATGTCGGCCACGATCAGCGGCGCCAGGCCTTCGGTGGCCTCGTCCAGCACGATCAGCTCGGGGTGGGTCATCAGCGCGCGGCCGATGGACAGCATCTGCTGTTCGCCACCAGACAGTTGCGCGCCCAGATTCGTCAGGCGTTCCTTCAGGCGCGGAAAGGTTTCCATGACGCGCTCGAACGACCAGTCGTTGCGGCCATCGACGCCACGGCGCGCGGCCATGACCAGGTTCTCGCGTACCGACAGGTTGGGGAACACGCCGCGCCCCTCGGGCACATAGGCCACGCCCAGGCGGGCAACCTCGTGCGGCTTGAAGCGCGAGGCGTCCTTGCCAAACAGCGTGATGTGGCCGTCGCGCTGCGCCACATGGCCCAGCAACGTGCGGATCAGCGTGCTTTTGCCCATGCCGTTGCGCCCGAGCAGGCCCACGGTCTGGCCACGGGCAATCTGCAGCTGGGCGCCGTGCAGCACGTGGCTGGAGCCATACCAGGCGTGGATGCCACGGGCATCGACGATCAGGGGGCGGTTGGTCGTCATGTCAGTGATCCCCCAGGTAGGCGATGCGCACTTCGGGGCTGTTGCGCACATAGTCCGGCGTGCCACAGGCGATGACGGTGCCGTTGACCATCACCGTGATGCAGTCGGCAACGCGGAACACGGCGTCCATGTCGTGCTCCACCAGGAGGATGGCGTGGCTGGATTTCAGCTCGGCCAGCAGGGCGAGCATGCGCTCGGTTTCCTCGGCACCCATGCCAGCCAGCGGCTCGTCCAACAGCAGCACCTGGGGCTTGGTGGCCAGGCACATCGCGATTTCCAGTTGGCGCTTCTGGCCATGCGATAGCAGCCCGGCCTCCCGGTCCAGCAAATCATCCAGGCCGGCGCGCGTGGCCGATGCGCGCGCTGCAGCCATGCTGGCCGTGCATTGCTGCGCATCGCTCCACCAGAGCCAGGGCTTTTGCACCGTGGCCTGCGCGGCCAGGCGGCAGTTCTCCAGCACCGTAAAGCTGGGGTAGATGGTGTTGCGCTGGTAGCTGCGCCCCAGGCCCGCGCGGGCGCGCCGGGGCTGTGACCAGCTGGTTACGTCCTGGCCGAGCAGCTCCACCGATCCGCTGGAAGGCGATATCTCGCCCGACAGGATATTGATCAGCGTGGATTTGCCCGCGCCGTTGGTGCCGATTACGGCATGCACGGTGCCGCGTTGCAAGTCGAGTGACACCTTGTTCAATGCCACCAAGCCGCCCCAGCGGCGGGTGATCTCGGAGCCATGCAGTAGCACGTTGGACGGATTAGTCATGGGGCACCTCCTGCGTTGCTGCGCCGCGCGCGCCGGTCAGGCGCCCACTCAGGCGTGCGGCGAGTTGCCCGGGCACACCCACCAGCCCGCGCGGCAGCAGCGCCACGCAGGCGATGATGGTCAGGCCCAAGCCCAGATGCCAGTGCTTGGCAAACTCGCCAAAGATGGCCTCCGATTTGAAAAACTCCTGCAACAGCGCAAAAGCAAAGGCGCCGATCAGCGCCCCGCGCAAATGCCCCAGCCCGCCCAGAATGATCATGATCAGCACCTCGCCCGACAGGTGCCAGCTGATCAGCTCCGGGTTCACAAAACCATCCTTCACCGCAAACAAAAACCCCGCCAACCCGGCGATGCCACCGGAGATCACAAAGGCGGCCAGCTTGTACGGGTAGGTCGAAAAACCGGTGGCCCGCATGCGCTGCTCGTTGACACGTATGCCGGCCAGCGCGCGGCCGAAGCGCGAGCGCAGCAGCAGGGTCAGAAAGCCGAACACGCCCGCCAGGCAGGCCAGCGTGAAGCCGTAAAACGCCTGTGGCTTGTCCAGATCCAGCAGCGTGCCCAGCACCGGCTTGCTCATCAAATAGATGCCGTCGGTGCCGCCGCCCAGCGGCGTGTCGTGCACCACGTAATAGGCCATCTGCGCAAAGGCCAGCGTGACCATGATGAAGTACACGCCCTTGGTGCGCAGCGACAGCGCACCCACCACCAACGCATAAATCGCCGCCAGCAGCACGCAGGCCGGCAGTAGCCACAGCAGCGAGGGCGATCCGTCCTGCGGGGTCAGCAGCACGGTGGCGTAAGCGCCAATTCCAAAGAACGCGGCCTGACCAAAACACACCAGGCCGGTGCTGCCCACCAGCAGCTCCAGGCTCAGCGCAAAGATGGCAAAGACCATGATCTTGGTGACCAGGTCCACGCCATACTGACCCGCCATCAGGGGCAGAACCGCGAGCAGCACAAACGTGGCGGCAACGAATAGAAATTTGGAAGTCTTCATAGGGTTCAACCGGCCTTGAACAGACCGTCGGGCTTCCATAACAGAATCAAAGCCATCAACACATAGACCAGCACGCCGGACGCCTGTGGCAACAGCACCTTGCCAAAGGTATCCACCACGCCGATCAGCAGCGCCGCCAAGAGTGCGCCACGG
>ERZ724516.1912-NODE-1912-length-11911-cov-7.286437_pt1 | contig 11911 bp, 11 predicted proteins | sample MGYA00376049_ERZ724516 | MGnify/ENA primary metagenome ERZ724516 (study PRJEB28724, sample SAMN07190886) | activated sludge metagenome | isolation source: activated sludge of sewage treatment plant in Hong Hong | place: USA: Christiansburg, Virginia | collected... | reverse complement strand
TTTTCAACACGTACTTCTTCAATTTTATGACCTGCAGAAAAAGTATTGTCTAACACTTTACCGTTGGTTAAACTTTTGAGTTTGGTTCTTACGAAAGCTGGTCCTTTACCTGGTTTCACGTGAAGAAATTCGATAATTTTATAAATATCGTTGTTGTATTTGATACACAATCCGTTTTTAATATCTGAAGTAGATGCCATTGTATGTTAATTTGGTTATTTGTTAATTCGGTTATTCACAACCGTTAGTTTATAATCTATTTTATTTCTTGACTCTTGTATTTTTTAATAATTCCCAGAATAGCCTTTCATGATACCTCGTGATGAGTTTCTGATAAAATCTAATATCTCATCGCGTTCTGGAGTCGCTTCCATTTCAGCTTCAATGATGCTTACTGCTTGGGAAGTATTGTAATTTTTTTGGTAGAGAATTCTGTAAATATCTTGAATTTCTCTGATTTTTTCGGTTGAAAATCCACGGCGTCTCAAACCTACAGAATTGATTCCAACATACGATAGTGGTTCTTTCGCTGCTTTGGTATAAGGTGGCACATCTTTTCTAACCAAAGAACCACCGGAAACCATAGCGTGATCTCCAACATGAATAAATTGATGAATCGCAGCTAAACCTCCAATGATTGCATGATTTCCAATGGTTACATGTCCAGCCAAAGCAACACCGTTAACAATAATCGCATTATCGCCAATATGACAATCATGAGCAATGTGTGCCGTTGCCATGATCAAACAATTATTACCCAAAGTAGTTTGCCCTGAAGCAATAGTACCACGATTGATCGTAACGCATTCTCGAATGGTGCAATTGTCTCCAATAATCGCTAGAGAATCTTCGCCACCAAATTTTAAATCTTGTGGCACTGCTGAAATTACGGCACCTGGAAATATATTACAGTTTTTGCCGATTCGGGCACCTTCCATAATGGTAACATTCGAACCAATCCATGTACCGTCGCCGATAACTACATTGTTATGAATGGTTGTAAAGGGCTCGATGACAACATTTTTGGCAATTTTCGCCCCGGGATGAACATAAGCTAAAGGTTGATTCATTTGCTGATGATATTTGTTTATACTCGATCAAATAGAATTCGCTTTTTCAGCGGTCTATTTCATCGCTTTGTTTGTTTATTGTTTTTTAGCAATTTGCGCCATCAATTCGGCTTCTGCTACCAATCGACCATTCGCATAAGCGTTGGCTTGCATGTGGCAAATGCCTCTTCGGATTGGACTGATTAAATCGCATTTGAATATTAAAGTATCGCCAGGAAGCACTTTGTGTTTAAACTTCACATTGTCGATTTTCATAAAGAAAGTCAAATAGTTTTCAGGATCTGGAACGGTGCTCAACACCAAAATCCCACCCGTTTGCGCCATGGCTTCTACAATCAAAACACCCGGCATTACCGGAGCATCTGGAAAATGACCTACGAAGAAAGGTTCGTTCATCGTTACATTTTTCAATCCAACGACATGTGAATCTGACAATTCGAAAATCTTATCAACCAACAAGAATGGTGGTCTGTGAGGCAACATCGACATGATTTTGTGAATATCCATCAAAGGTTCTTGATGCAAATCATAAACTGGCACTTGGTTACGCTGTTCTATTTTGATGATTTTCGCCATTTTCTTAGCGAACTGTGTATTCACAAAATGACCTGGTTTGTTGGCAATAATTTTACCTTGAATTCTGGTGCCAATCAAAGCCAAATCACCAATAACATCAAGCAATTTGTGGCGTGCCGCTTCGTTTGGATAATGTAAAGTCAAATTGTCTAAGATACCATTTGGCTTTACTGATATTTTTTCTTTTCCGAAAGCCACTTTGAGATTGTTCATGGTTTTTTCAGAAATCTCTTTGTCAACATAAACGATGGCGTTATTTAAATCGCCACCTTTAATCAAGCCTTCATCTAAAAGGGTTTCCAATTCATGAAGAAAACTAAACGTTCTGGCATCAGCAATTTCAGTTTTAAAATCGCTCATGCATTTTAAAGTTGCATTTTGAGTTCCTAAAACTTTGGTGCCAAAATCAACCATAGCGGTTACTTGGTATTCGTCGCTAGGCATTACTAGGATTTCGCTTCCAGTAGATTCATCGGTAAAAGAAATAATTTCCTTAACCACATAAACGTTCCTTTTGGCTTCTTGCTCAACAATACCTGCTTTTTCAATGGCTTCTACAAAAAACTTAGAAGATCCATCCATAATTGGCGGTTCAGAAGCATCGAGCTCGATAATGACATTGTCTACATCACAACCTATAAAAGCTGCCAGCACGTGCTCTGAAGTTTGAATTTTTACTCCTAGTTTTTCTAAATTGGTACCTCTTTGCGTATTGACCACGTAATTCGCGTCGGCTTCAATCATTGGAGCGCCTTCTAAATCAACCCGAACAAAGGTATAACCGTTATTTTCAGGAGCAGGTTTGAAAGTCATTTTCACTTCTTTCCCCGTATGCAATCCAACGCCAATAAGAGAAATTTCACTCTTTATGGTTTTCTGTTTCACCATCACTTAATTATTTTTATTTATTGTTTTTTTTAATTCTTCTAATTCTAATACAATTTTAGGAAGATTTCTAAAATGAACGTATGATTTGCTGTAATCGCTGTAAGTAAATGATGGACTACCTTGCAAGATTTCATTGTCTTTTACATTGCGACCAACGCCTGATTGGGCTTGAATGCGAACATTATTACCAACGACTATATGTCCGGCAAAACCCACTTGTCCGCCAATCACACAATATTTCCCGATTTTAGTAGAACCTGCAACGCCTGTTTGTGCAGCAATTACAGTATGCTCGCCAATTTCAACATTGTGAGCTATTTGAATTTGATTGTCGAGTTTAACTCCTTTTCTAATGATTGTTGAACCCATTGTGGCTCTATCAATTGTAGTCGATGCACCAACATCAACATAATCTTCTATGATGACATTTCCGATTTGTGGAATTGTGGTGTAACTCCCATCGGGATTTGGCGCAAAACCAAAACCATCAGCACCGATTATGGCTCCTGAATGAATCACACAATGACTGCCAATTAAAGTATCTGAGTAAATTTTAGCACCAGCATAAACCGTTACATTGTTGCCAATAACGACATTATCTCCGATAAAACAATTGGGATAAATCTTGACATTGTTGCCAATACGAACATTAGAACCGATGTAACTGAAACTTCCCAAATACAAATTCTCGCCATATTGCACCGTATCGGAAATCAATGATGGCTGCTCAATACCCACTTTGCTATCTTTTTTAGCTTGATCGTAAAACGTCAATAACTTCGTAAATGACAAATAAGCATCTTCGACTTTGATTAGTGTTGTACTCATTGCTGCCTCGGGTGTGAAGCTATTGTTGACCAGTGTTATAGATGCTTTGGTAGTATAAATATAAGATTCGTACTTCGGATTGGCAAGAAATGAAATCGACCCGTTTGCTCCTTCTTCAATTTTAGACAACGTCCAAACTTCAGCATTTGGATTCCCAACGACTTCGCCTTCTAAAATTTTCGCTATTTGCTCTGCTGTGAATTTCATATAGTATTTCGTGGCACAAAAATATAAAAAATAGCTTTTAAATTGTTAATTTTCTAACAGTTGTTTTGGGTAACAGATATAATACTTCGTAACGGGTTTCGACAAGGCTTTCAAATTCAATTGATCGGAAGCTTCGACCACATCTTCAATGGTTTTGTCTTTCTTCAAAATATGGATTGGTTCTGCTTCTTTACTGTAAGCTTGATTTTTAATTTTTCCTTTGAATATGAAGTAATGCGCATCTTGAATAGAAACAGCATTTTGTTTTGAAAATCGCTCCAACAATTGATGCATTTCTTCGGTTGGAAATTTTTCACTACTTAATTTAATTTTCAATAAGTCACGGTTGATGATCATTTTACTTAAGGAACTCAAGATAAAATCATCGTGGTTTTGCCATTCTTTTAAAGCGCTAATAATATCAAAATCATCGAGTTGCGAAAACTTATCTAAAACAGAATCGGAGAAACCGTTTAACTCGATTTTGTTATTCATAAAAAATAAAAGTGCTTGACTCGAAGGCAATGAAACGCCTTTGATTGTGAGTTCTTTCGCCCGTTTGAGTGCTTTGGTCAAAATCAGTTCGGCCACCAAACTCGTTTTGTGCAAATAAGCTTGCCAGTACATTAAACGTCTCGCCATTAGGAATTTTTCGATCGAATAAATCGCTTTTTCTTCCATCACCAAAACATCATCAACAACGTTGAGCATTTGAATTAATCGATCGGAATTGATGTTTCCTTCTGCAACGCCCGTGTAAAAACTATCGCGTTTGAGATAATCCATGCGGTCCATATCTAGTTGACTTGAAATCAACTGCAACATAAACTTGCGGTGGTATTCGCCTTTAAAAACTTGAATCGCTAACGACAATTGTCCGTTAAATTCAGCATTTAGTTTATTCATAAACAACAACGAAATGGCTTCATGATTCACATCTTCTACGATACTATGTTCCATGGCGTGTGAAAATGGTCCGTGCCCTATATCGTGCAAAAGAATGGCGATTAATAATGCGTTTTCCTCTTCTTTAGAAATTTGCACTTCTTTAAATTTCAACACTTCAATGGCTTTCTGCATCATGTGCATGCAACCCAAAGCGTGATGAAACCGCGTATGATGCGCTCCAGGATAGACCAAATAGGAAAGTCCCATTTGAGAAATCCGACGCAAACGCTGAAAATAAGGATGTTGAATTAAATCGTAAAGTAACGGATTTGGAATCGTGATAAATCCGTAAATTGGATCATTTAAAATTTTAAGTTTGTTGATTTGACTCACAAGAATGCTGTTTTAGGCGAACAAAGATAGGCAATTTGTGGATTTGGTAATTCGGTTATTTGGTTATTTGTAAGTTCATCTGCAAACTGAAGCCCTAGCCCTGATAGCAGCGATATCCTTTTGTGGCGGCGTTCGGCACAAAAGATTTAGCGGATAGCAGGTTCCCGGCTCCCGAACAAATTACAGAATAACAAAATTCACGAATAAACTATATGGATTTAAAAATGCGGTTGATTGGAATTCCAATACCTTGTTTCAATACGACTTGATTGTCAGTTACCGCCCAAACTGTAGTTTCTACCACTTTTTTGGATTGGTTGTCTTCGAAAAAGATTTTAATTTTGGCATGTTCTAAATTGCCTAAAGATTGCGCGCGATTTAAGTCGCTATTTCTTTGAAAAATAGCATCTTTGTCTTGCAGCACATCATTGTTTGGGAATCTTAGAGAATGAATGTTTTCTTTCTCAATGGTTTCAAAGGTAGTTGCCATGATAGTAAAATTTTAATTATTAATAGATTAGGGATTGGAAAAGTAATAAAATATATTTACAATTAACAAAAACTATAAAATTATTTCAACATTTTGAAGATAACAATAAAGAATAATCAATTGACGACTGTCGTTGATTCGAGAGGCGCAGAACTTGTTTCTTTAGAAAAAACGAGTACCCATCGCGAATACATTTGGGAAGGAAATCCAACTTTTTGGGGCAAACATTCACCGGTTTTGTTTCCGATTGTTGGCACTTTAAAAAACAACCAATATCAATATAAAAACGAAACTTACACGCTGCCAAGGCACGGATTTGCTCGTGATTATGAATTTGAGTTGATTTCAAGAACAGATTCCAGTGCGGTTTTTTCGTTGCAAGCTTCAGCAGAAACTAAAACTGTTTATCCTTTTGATTTTGAGTTGCAGATTCATTACACACTCGAAGAAAACGAACTTGTCATTGCCTATCAAATTTTCAACAAAACGAATGATATCATGCCATTTTCGATTGGGGCGCATCCGGCGTTTGCTTTGTCAGAAAATTTTGAAAATTATGCTTTGGCTTTTGAATTTGAAGAAAATTTGAAAAGCTATTCCCTTGAAAATGATTTACTTTCAGAAAAAACAACTGCAATTCCGATGGTTAAAAATCAAGTAGCACTCACCTATTCTTTATTTGAAAATGATGCTTTGATTTTCAAAACTTTGCAATCAAAAAAAATAGCCATTTTGGAAAACGGAAAACCCATTTTGAATTTTCATTTCAAAGATTTCGATAATTTCGGAATTTGGACAAAAATGAATGCGCCTTTTATTTGCCTTGAACCTTGGTTGGGTTATTCCGATGTTTTAACTAGCAATGGAAATCTAGAAGATAAAGAAGGAATTCAATTACTGGAAGCGCAGAAAACATTTCATAGTCACTTTAAAATTGAAATTTTTTAAAACATGCTGACTTTTAATTTCAACAACCCTTTTCCTATTATCGAAACACCGCGTTTGTTGTTGCGCCGCGTTGTGAGAAACGATGCCGCAGCAATTATGGCGCTTCGTGGCGATGCTGAAAACATGAAGTATATTCCACGTCCGTTAGTCACCAATATTGAACAAGCGCTAGTGCATTTTGAAATGATTGACGCAAAAATTGAAAACAATGAAGGCATCAATTGGGGCATTACAATAAAAGAAAATCCAGAAAAACTTCTTGGAATTATTGGGCATTATCGCATTTTGCCGGAACATTATCGTTCTGAAATTGGCTATATGTTGTTGCCCGAATTTAAAGGAAAAGGCATCATAACCGAAGCCATTCATGCCATACTAATTTATGGTTTTGAAGAAATGAATTTACATTCTGTTGAAGCTATCATAGATCCAGACAACCTCGCATCGGAAAGGGTTTTACAAAAAAATGGCTTTGTCAAAGAAGCGCACATCCGTGAAAATGAATTCTTCGATGGGAAATTTATAGATACGGTAATCTTCTCTTTGTTGAAGCGGAATTTCAAAAAATAACTATTTTGGAAACTTAGGCAAAGTCTTCACATACAACTCCTCTACTTTTTGGCGTGCCCAATCGGTTTTTCTGAGAAAAGTCAAACTCGATTTCACACTCGGATTATCCTTAAAGCATTTGATGTTTATCAATTCACTTAAAGTATCAAAACCATAAAATTCAACCAATTGTTCTACAATTTTTTGAAGTGTAATACCGTGAAGCGGATTTTTTGAAGGTTGGCTTTCCATGCTGTAAAAGTAGCTTTTATTGATTTGAATTCATTTACAATGGATCCTATTTTTTAAAGCTTCCTTATTATCTTAAGTTGAATTGCAATTTATTTTAAAAATAAATGAAAGGTTAAAATACTGTTAATCAAAAAATTGAAATCTATCTAAAAATAATTATTTATATTAAGTCTAAATAAACTTTTTTATTTGAAAATCTGTAAATATATTTGCGCTGTTATTTTTAATTATTCCAAATAAATGCGAAACTATATATTTCTCTCCGCGATTACCCTTTTGATTAGCTCAAATTGCTTGGCCCAAACCAACCAATCTGATGCAAATGCAAAAGAACAATCAAAAATGATTTCTGATTCCGTTAAAGCCAAAAAAACCGAAGTTCTGAATGAAGTTTTGGTTACTGGTAAAAATTTAAGAAACGGAACTACCTTCTTAAAATCGGGTATCAAACCCATCGATTTACCGCAAAGCATCCAAGTGATTGGAAGTGCTATAATTGAACAACAACAATCCATCCGCTTAAGCGATGTTATCAAAAATGCCAATGGTGTTTATGTAGGCTCAGCTCGCGGTGGTGCACAAGAATCCTTTTGGTCTAGAGGTTACGACATGACGACGAATAATATGTTTAAAAATGGTTTTCGTTTCAATGGTGGTTCGGTTCCAGAAGTTAGCTCGTTAGAAAAAGTCGAGTTTTTAAAAGGAAGTGCGGCATTATTATACGGAAACGTGGCACCTGGTGGCATTTTAAATATGATTACAAAAACACCGCTTTTTAAAGAAGGTGGCGAAATTACCATGCAAGCCGGAAGTTATAATTTTTACAAACCTTCCATCGATGTTTATGGTCCTTTAAACCATGCGATTGCTTATCGATTCAACGGTTCTTATGAAAATTCTGAGAGTTTCCGGAATTTAGTTACGAAAGAACGTTATTATGTGAATCCATCTTTCGCTTTTAAAATCAGTTACCGCACCGATATTACTTTGCAAGCTGATTATTTGAGTGATGATTGGACTCCAGATTTCGGTACAGGTTCTATCGGACGTGAAGTCGCTGATGTTTCTAGAAACACTTATTTAGGCGCAATTTGGTCTAATGGAAACACAAAACAAGCTACCGTTTCGGCACTATTGAACCATCAAATCAATTCGAGATGGAAACTCAATTTCAATACTTCTTTCCAAAATTATAAAAGAACTTCTGAAGGCACAGAGCGCGTTTTACCGAAAGACAACGGAGATTATTATAGACCATTAGGAAAAAACAAAGCTTTGGAGCAAATCTTTACCAATCAGTTTAGTTTGCAAGGAAATTTTCAAACTGGTAAAATCAAACATCAATTGTTTACTGGAATCGATTCAGAAAAATCTCATGCTGACGCGTATACTTACACCTTCAAACCTATTGTATATGACACAATCAATATCTATAATGTAGATTTAAATACACAAAAAACTGATATTCCGACTGCCTTCACTAGTAGAATTGTAAAAACAGAAACCAGTCGATATGGTGTTTATCTGCAAGATTTAATCTCATTTACTGAAAAATTCAAAGTATTGGCAGGTATCAGGTATTCAACACAAGAAACAAAACCGATAACTACTAATTTTAATCCGACAGACAATACCAGTACTACTGTTCCAGAAGCCATCCGAAATGACCGTGCCTTTTCTCCAAAATTAGGTTTGATATATCAACCTAACAAGAGCACGACTTTCTTTACAAGTTATGCCAATTCGTTTACACCAAACACTGGAGTTACCATATACAACGAAAGCTTAAAACCATCGATGATTGATCAATACGAAGCTGGTATAAAAAAAGAATTTTGGAAAGGTGTTTTGAGTACCAATCTTACCGTGTATCAAATTGTAAACAGCAATTTAGCTCAAATGGCTCAGTTCAATTTGGACGGTTCTGTTAATACTATTTCGACAGTAAGAGAATTAACTGGCGAAACAACCAGCAAAGGTGTTGAAATCGATATTATTGTCAGACCGATAGATGCTTTAAACATCATGGCTGGTTACAGTTATAACAATATGGAATACACCAAAACTACTGGAGCCGCAGGAAGTTTCATTGAAGGCGATCGTTTGGTTAGAACACCGCAAAATACGGCCAACTTGAGCGCTTTCTATACGATTCCGTCTGGAAAATTCAAAGGCATTGCTTTCGGAACCATCGCCAATTATATTGGAGAAAGATTGGGCGGATTTAACAATACCAACGGGCAAACAATTCCAGATAGAACGATTCCTTTGAGCGGATACACGACCATTGATGTATCTATAGGTTATACTTGGAAGCGATTCTCTATATTGTCAAAATTGTCTAATATTACCAATGAATTGAATTACACCGTTCATGAAAATTACAGTGTGAATCCCATTGCACCAAGACAAATTCTAACTTCTCTAAAATATAAATTCTAAGCATTATGATTTCACCTTTGAAAGCAAGGAACTTGCACCGCGACCTAGGTTATTTTTACATCGGATTGATTATTTCCTTTGCGTTTTCTGGAATATTGATGAACCATCGCGAAGATTGGCATCCGGAAAAGTATACCACAGAAACCAAATTGATTAAAGTAAACATTCCGAATGAAGATTTAATCACTGAAAAATATGCAGAAAACCTAGGAAAAACGCTGGGTATCGATGATAAATTTAGACGTTATAAAGTCAAAAAAGGCGAGCTTAAAATTTCTTTTGAAAAGAATGATGTTGAAATTGACATCAAATCTGGCAAAGGTGAAATTATCTCTTTCAACAAAACACCCATCATCAGTCAAACCATGAAATTGCATAAAAACACTTCCAATTGGTGGATTTATTACAGCGATATTTTTGGAATTTCTTTGATTACGATGGCCATTACCGGAGCGATTATGATTCCGGCTGGTAAGTTATCGTTTAAGCAGCGAGGTTGGAAACTGGCACTCGCGGGTATAGCATTCCCCATAATCATCATTTTGTTTGTTTAAAGTGAAAAACTCGTTTATTAGTAAGCGAGTTTTTTTTACATTTGAAAGAATAACACTTAAACGCATTCTCATGAAAACATTTATAATAGCCATCACAACCTTTTGTTTGGGCTTGTTGCTACAAGAAAATGCACAGTTGAATGGCAATTACCGAATTGTATTTGAAAAGAAATACGAACAGCAAACTTTCAAAGTTGAATTTAAAGACAGTATTTTCAGAAAAATCATGCCCGATGCGGTGATGTATAAAGGAAAAATCAAATACGAGAAATACCGAGCCTTTCTTCGTTATGGCAAAGACGACAATCCCATTGAAATTGACCGCCGTGAATTCAATAAAGATACCATGAAATTTACCATGAAAAGCAACGTAGATTTATCAAAAACAACTGCACGTGGCTTTTTAGTTAAAATAAAATAACACTTCTATTCATAAAAAAACCGCAGAATCACAGATTATTAAATTATAAAATCTGCGAATCTGCGGTAAATCATTCTCTTTTATCTGTCCTAATTAATTCTTTGTTGGAATAGTTGCTAAAATTTCCAATACAAATTTCCAGAATTTTTGTGATGATTTGATACTGGCTCTTTCATCTGGAGAATGTGCTCCGTGAATGGTTGGTCCGAAAGAAATCATGTCCATGCCCGGGTAATTGGTTCCTAGAATGCCGCATTCTAATCCGGCGTGACATGCCACCACTTTTGGTTTATCGCCATTTTGTTTTTCATAAATAGAAACCAAAACATCTAAAATTTCAGATTTTACATTGGGTGTCCAACCTGGATAACTACCTCCGAAAGTCACTTCGCAACCGAACAATTCATAAGCGGAACGCAGTGCATTCGCCAAATCCATTTTAGAAGTTTCTACGGAAGAACGCGTAAGATTTTGAATGGTAATTTCGCCCTCTTTCACGATTACTCGTGCTATATTGTTTGAGGTTTCAACCAAATCTTCCATATCGGCAGACATTCTGTAAACACCATTGTGTGCGGCATAAATAGAACGCAATAAACCTTCTTGAACGCCAAGTTCCATCACTTTAGTTGGCAAATCAGATTTGGTAATTTCTATGGTTAAATTGGGCTCTGTTGTTTTAAATTCAGCTTTGATATCACCGATAATTTCTTGCATGTCGAACACATAGGCTTCATCATACATCGAAGCTATAATAACTTTGGCAACACTTTCACGTGGAATCGCATTGCGCAAACTACCACCATTAATTTCAGCGATTTGCAAACCGAAATTTTCAAATCCGTCAAACAGCAAACGGTTCATGATTTTATTGGCGTTGCCCAAACCTTTGTGGATATCCATTCCGGAATGTCCTCCATTCAAGCCTTTTACTGTAATGGTATAACCAACAGAACCTTCTGGAGTTTCCTCTTCGTGGTAGCTTCTAGTTGCAGTTACATCAATACCTCCAGCGCAACCGATATCAATTTCGTCGTCTTCTTCCGTATCCATATTCAACAGAATTTCTCCTTTTAGAATACCACCTTTTAGGTTTAAAGCGCCTGTCATTCCGGTTTCTTCATCAATCGTAAACAAAGCATCAATTGCGGGATGTGGAATATCTTTACTTTCTAAAATGGCCATGATAGCGGCTACTCCTAGCCCATTGTCGGCTCCAAGTGTTGTTCCTTTAGCACGAACCCAATCGCCATCAACATACATATCAATGCCTTGCTGGTCGAAATCGAAATTGGTATCTGCATTTTTTTGATGCACCATATCGAGGTGGCCTTGCAATACAGCCGTTTTGCGATTTTCCATGCCTGGTGTGGCGGGTTTGCGGATGATTACGTTGCGAATGTCA
>ERZ724516.1911-NODE-1911-length-11917-cov-5.639521_pt1 | contig 11917 bp, 9 predicted proteins | sample MGYA00376049_ERZ724516 | MGnify/ENA primary metagenome ERZ724516 (study PRJEB28724, sample SAMN07190886) | activated sludge metagenome | isolation source: activated sludge of sewage treatment plant in Hong Hong | place: USA: Christiansburg, Virginia | collected... | reverse complement strand
ATTGCATTTTTATTATTATCATCTATTAGTGCTATGATTATGGCAGGCCCAAGAATTATAAAGTCCATGGGCGAAGATTTACCGATGCTATCTGTTTTAGCAAAAACAAATAAACATCATGTACCTTATATGGCAGTGATTACGCAATCTTTTATTACGGTGTTATTAATCGTCACTGCTCAATTTGAATCAGTGCTAACTTTTGTAGGATTTAGTTTAAGCATCTTTACTTTTTTAACGGTAAGTAGTGTTTTTATATTAAGAGCTAAAAAAATAAGCACTGAAGGATATAAAACCTGGGGTTATCCTGTAACACCCATTTTGTTTTTATTATTAAATGCCTTTACTATTTATTTTGTATTTAAACAAAAACCAACAGAATCACTTTTAGGCTTATTAAATGTGGCTATTGGAGGATTAATTTATATCATAGGAAAAAAAGTATCAGAAAAAAAACAAACAAACAATTTATGTTGAAGAAAATAAGTTTATTAGCGACTGTTTTAATGATGGCTTTTGGTTGTACGCCAACTGCTGAAAATCAAACAGGAGAGTTGAAAAAAGACACGACTACACCACTCATCGTGGAGGTTAAAGAATTAAAGGATTCTATAAAAGAAGCAACAAAAAATGCTTTGCCTTTAAGCGATACCTTGAATGCTATTGCTAATATTATGTCGGGAATGACAGATACAAGTTCTGTTTATAAATTTGTACAGTCATCTTCTGACTTTAAGGCTTTCAGTAAAAACTTTGATAAACGTTGGAAAACTTATGATTCAACACGCTTAACAAATTTAAGAACTTTTAAAGCAAATGAAATTGAAAAAGTGGTAAAGCCGCAATCTACTTTATTTTATCCTTTTTCTGGACCAGACATTTTACATGCTCAAACGTTTTTTCCTGAAGCCGATAAATATGTGATGATAGGATTAGAGCCAGTAGGAAGCTTGCCAAAGTTCAAGAAAGAGGAAACGGATTCATTAGAATCTTATTTTCAAAAAGTAAATGTGTCGTTGAATGCGATTTTAAAATTTAGTTTCTTTAGAACTCAAAGCATGAAAAATGATTTAAAAAATGAAGAGGTAGATGGAACGTTGCACTTATTATTTTTGTTTTTAAAACGTACTGGTAATCAGTTTTGTTCTGCAAAACCTGTAACGGTGGATAGTTCTGGAACTATTGTATTTGTAAATTCGTTTGACGCGTTAAAGAAATTAAAAACAAATACACGAGGCGTTGAAATTCAGTTTAACGACATAAATAATAAGCCTAAAACTTTGTATTATTTTTCTTTAAATGCAGCTGATGGTGGTTTGAAATCTAACAAAGGATTTATGGCATATTTAAAAGCAATGGGAACGGTTAACACCTATTTGAAAGGAGCATCTTACCTAATGCACAAAGATTATTTTTCGTTGGTGCGTAAAGTTATTTTGAATCAAAGTGAACATGTGATACAAGATGATAGTGGCATTGCGTTCCATTATTTTTTGGATGATGAACATAAATGGAATTATTCATTTTTTGGTCAGTATTTAAAACCAATTCCTATGTTTGCAGAGTTCTATCAAAAAGATTTAGATTCTTTATATAAAAAGCAAGGAGCTAAACCAATTGGATTTGGTATTGGATATAACTTTAAGGATAAGAACAGTAATTTTATGATTGCTACTAAGCAGCATTAAATATTACTCTTGCTTTACCCAAAGTTTTAAATCCCCATTAAAAGCGTCTTTTATTTTTACGTAAGAATTGGGTACTTCAAAATTATTGCCGTGATAGGTAACTAATTTAGTCCCAGCTTTGGCTTTGTCTAATTGCTCATCTGTATATTTTAAAAACACTTGATATAATTCGACTTTCAATTTCACTTCATCGTTTAAGCGTTTCGTTTTTTCAAGATTTTCATAAAAGGGGTTAAATAAATAAAATCCATCATAATCTGAGAAATCAATATCTAAGATATTTGCATTTAAGAGAGTGACATTATTTAGCTCAAAATGTTTTGCTATATGTTTACCTACTTGCACTAAACTTTTTCGGTATTCTACACCATAAAAATGACAATCTACATGATTAGCAGCGGCTATACAAAATTTGCCAACACCGGAGCCAATATCCAAAATACGTTTTTCATTATTTTCTGTCAGCCATTCAGCAGCTTGTTTGGCAACTTCAATAGGTGTGAAATATAATCTTGCTGCAAATTTTAAATAATCAGGTAATAAGTTGTTAAATCCAACATCCGATATGGTATCAATGTTATGTGTTTGGCTTTCCATTTTATTAAGCAATGTTACCTATTTTATAATTCAATAGGATGATTATTTATCAAATTTTATACCCACTGCTAAATCTTTCTATTGATTGACGCACTTCTTTATTCTTAATAATAACTATATTTATAGCAAGAAAAAGCACCATGAAAAAATCAAATAATTCAATAGCTAAACTGTTTTTCGGGTTGTTACTACTATTTGTTTTCAGCAATTCGTTCAGTCAAGTTGATTTTTCTTTTGATTCTGTTCGCTTAAAAAAAACAATTCTTAAAACTGTTTTTGATAAACATAAAAAATACAGATTACAAATTATTTATACGCAAATTAAAAGAGATGTTAACGGAAAACCTTCTTTTAAAAACTTTACATATCAATTAGATTCTTCAAATTATTTTTATTGCGCTAGTTTAGTAAAACTGCCATGTTCTATTTTAGCTTTAGAAAAAGCAAAGAAGCTACGTGTTTATAGTAATACGATTATGTTTACAGATAGCATTAATGCATGTCAACGTTCTGTGAAAAAAGATACAACTTCAATAAACGGTTACCCAAGTATTGCACAATACATTAAGCGCATGGCTTTAGTAAGCGATAATGTTGCTTACGGTAGAGTGTACGAATTTTTAGGAGTGGATTACATACACAACAGATTATCAGAATTAGGATATAAAAATATGAGAATTGTTCATCGCTTTGATGGCAGCTGCAAGGGGACTGACAATACAACAACTAATCCTGTTTTTTTCTGCGATAATAATTTAAAATCGATTGTTTCTGTTCCAATGCAAGAAGCTCAAAGCATCTATAAACATCCATTGGGACAAGTAAAAGTTGGTAAAGCTTATATCAATGCCAATAATAAAAAAGTAAAAGAACCTAAGGATTTTACGAACATGAATTATATTCCTTTAGAAAATATTCACTCTATGTTGCAGAGATTAATTTTTAACGATTATTCGCCAAAAGAGCAACGTTATGATATGATAGATGATGACAGGCAATTTTTAATAGAGCAATTAACTCTATATCCTCGCCAAAGTACTCATCCTACTTACAATTTTAAAACCTATTACGATAGCTATAAAAAGTATTTTATGTTTGGTGATAGCAAGAAACCCATTACAAATGATAATATTAAAATAACCAATATCGTTGGACAATCTTACGGCTTTATGGTAGATTGTGCTTATATCCAAAACAAAAAAGAAAACGTTGAGTTTATGTTAAGTGCTGTTATTTATACCAATGAAGATGAAATTTTAAATGATGGTAGGTATGAATACAATACCATTGCTTTACCTTTTTTAGCAGAGTTAGGTAGGCAGATATATGCGTTTGAATTAAAGCGAACTAAATAATGAGCAATAGCATAGATAGATTAAAGCATTTAAAAGAACTTTTATTCATTGAGCGTGAAGAAGATTACTATCAATATAAAGAACAGTTTTTAAGAGCAAGCATCGAACAACGTAAAAAAAACGGTGTTACTTGGTTTCCTATCCAGATATTATCCGATGAACTAGGTTATGCTGATTATGTGCATATAGAGGTAGAACGTACTAATCAATTAGATACACCACACCGATTTAGTGCTGGTAAAAATGTGAGTTTATTTTCAAATAAAAATCCTGATGAACAATTAGAGATTACAGGTACAATAAAACAATCGGGTAAAAACAAAATGAAGATTATTCTTCATACAGATGAATTGCCAGATTGGTGTTATGATGGCCGTTTGGGAATTAATATCCAGTTTGACGATAATAGTTACATCGAAATGCAAAAAGCATTAGATGAAGTAATTGGTGCCAGAAATAATAGAGTAGCAGAGTTAAGAGAAATTATTGAAGGGAATGAAGTGCCCACTTTTGAAAAAATAGACGATAGCATTGTTGTTCCTCAATTAAATATTTCACAAAATAAAGCAGTACGCCATATTTTATCAGCTAACGATATAGCAGTTGTTCATGGCCCTCCTGGCACAGGTAAAACAACTACTATTGTGCAAGCCATTCGATTGGTATTACAAACCGAAAAGCAAGTATTAGTTTGTGCACCAACTAATACAGCTGTAGATTTATTAACTGAAAAATTGATAGAGCAGGGGGTAAACGTATTACGTGTTGGTCACCCAGCAAGAGTATCCGAAGATTTACTGAAGACTACCATTGACGGGCAAATACAAACTCATATCAATTATAAAGACATAAAGAGCCTTCGTAAAACTGCCGAAGAGTATTTTAAAATGGCTTCGAAGTTTAAACGTACGTTTGGGAAAGAAGATGCGAAACAACGTGCTTTATTTTATTCGGAAGCTAGAAATTGTATTAAAGAATCTCGATTGTTAGAAGATTATATTGTTGACTCTTTATTTGATAATGCACAAGTTATTTGTTGCACGCCGGTTACATCCACCAACAAAGCTTTAGTTAAGAAAAAATTTGAGACGTTGTTTTTTGACGAAGCATCTCAAGCCTTAGAAGCTATTTCGTGGATTCCTTTGTTAAAATGTAAACGCGTTATTTTTAGTGGTGACCATTTTCAGTTGCCGCCAGTTGTAAAGAGTGTGAAAGCTAAGCAAGAGGGCTTAGATAAAACCATGCTGGATAGTTGCATTAAGAACGATACCATTTCGAGTTTGCTAACAAGGCAGTATCGTATGCACCAGCATATTATGGCATTTAGTAATGCTTATTTTTATAATAATGAATTAGAAGCTGATGCAACGGTAAAGGATACTCTGCTTTCTTTAAATGAAGATATCGATATTCTTCATGTGCCAATAGAATTAATTGATACAGCAGGCTGTAGTTTTGATGAATTACAAAATCCAGAAACCTTAAGCTTATCTAACAAAGGCGAAGCTGATTTATTGTTTAAACATTTAGATTTACTATTGCAACAATATAATTTTGCTGGAGAAACACAGAAAATAGATGTCGGAATTATTTCGCCTTATAAAGAACAGATTGAGCTATTAAAAGAAAAGTTAGTTGATTTTGATTATTCTGCTTATCAAGTAAATGAATTAGATGTAAAGACGATTGATGGATTTCAGGGAGAAGAACGCGATGTTATCTATATTTCATTAGTACGTAGTAATCTCAATTCAGAAATTGGATTTTTATCAGATATCCGAAGAATGAATGTAGCATTAACACGTGCTAAAAAGAAATTAGTGGTTATTATGGATACAGCCACTATTGGAAATCATCCTTTTTATAAATCTTTTATTGAGTATTGCGAGAAAAATAATTTTTATAAATCAGCTTGGGAATATAGTTACGAAGTGTAAATTAATTTATTCATGGAAGAAAAAGACTCACATCCTATTTCTTTATTAATGACGGACGACCACTCTCATACCTTATTTAGTGAGCGTTTCAATGCTACATATCATTCTACTCGAGGAGCGATGTCTGAAAGCAAGCATGTATTTATTCAAAATGGATTGCAATACATTCATGAGCAATATCAATCAAGGGAAATTTCAGTGTTAGAAATAGGCTTTGGCACTGGTTTAAACGCCTTTATGACTTATTTATACGCTAAGGAGCATAAGTTAAAAATAAATCACCAAAGTATAGAAGCATTTCCTGTTCCTATATCAAAAGCAACTCAATTAAATTATACTAGTGATTTTTCGGAAAATGAGAAAGTTGTGTTTTACCAAATGCACCAACAAGAATGGAATAGGGGAGAAGAGATTACAGAAGACTTTTTGCTAACTAAGCATTTATGCTTGTTAGAAGAATTCAATTCTCCACACAAATTTCATGTGATTTATTTTGATGCCTTTTCTCCTTCGGAGCAGCCAGAACTTTGGACAGAACAAATCTTCCAAAAAATGTTTGATTTATTAGAAGATAAGGGTGTATTAGCGACTTATTGCGCTCAAGGACAAATGAAACGAAATATGAAGCAAGTTGGTTTTAACGTGCAATCTTTACCCGGGGCATTGGGGAAACGTGAAATGACAAGAGGATTGAAAGCTATTTAATTTTGATAACCAAAATTCTTCAAATTAGAATCGTTACTTCTCCAGTCTTTAGCAACTTTCACAAACAATTCTAAAAATATTTTCTTTCCAAAGAATGTTTCAGCGTCTATGCGAGCTCGGGTGCCAACCTTTTTTAAAGCTTCGCCTTTATGGCCAATAATAATACCTTTTTGACTATCACGTTCCACAATAATATCCGCTTGTATTTTTAAAATAGATTCTTCATCTTTAAATGAATTAACAACTACTTCAACGCTATAAGGAATTTCTTTTTTGTATTGTAATAATATCTTTTCTCTGATAATTTCAGAAACGAAAAACTTTTCGGGTTTATCCGTTAAAGTGTCTTTATCATAAAACGCCTCACCAACTGGTAAAAGTTGAGTGATGCGATACATTACGTTTTCTAAATTGAATTTTTTTAATGCCGAAATTGGAAGAATCTCAGCATTTGGTAATTTCTCTTTCCACTCAGCCATTTTAGTGTCTAAAACTTCTTGAGTAGCCATGTCTATTTTATTTAATAATAATAAAACAGGAGTACTTGTGTTTTTTAATTTCTCTAAATATTTTTCGTCTAAAACAATATCTTCATAGATATCAACGATTAATAAAAATACATCAGCATCGCTAAAAGCAGATACAACAAACTCCATCATTTTTTCTTGAAGTTTGTAGTTTGGTTTTAAAATACCTGGAGTATCAGAGAATACAATTTGATAATCGTCGCCACTAACAATACCCATAATACGGTGACGTGTAGTTTGTGCTTTTGATGTAATAATACTTAGCTTTTCGCCAACTAATACATTCATTAAAGTTGATTTACCAACGTTGGGGCAACCAATGATGCTTACAAAGCCTGATTTATGTGGATTTTGTGACAAATTATTATGTTTTCTATTAAAACGAAAAAGCCTCAGTAATACCGAGGCTTTTCCAATGTAGCGGGAGAGTGATTCGAACACCCGACCTTTGGGTTATGAGCCCAACGAGCTACCCCTGCTCTATCCCGCAATATGTTTGTTTTTAAAGAACTTTTTAATCTAAGAAAGTAACAATTGTTATTTTCGGGTGCAAAGATAGGTTTTATTTCCTTTTACACAAATAAATCTTAAGATATTATATAAAGCCTTGATAACACTAGCTCTTAACACGAAAAAGCCCGAAGCTTTGTTACCATCTTCTTAAAAAAACAGAGAATTTGCAGCGTCGAAAATTGTATTCAATAGTTCGTTTATATGGTTTTCTTTTATACAACCAATAAAAATAATATATTAAAAAAGGGAGCCAACCTGGGAAAGAGATAAATACTGTTGATTCCATATTAGCTTATATTTTTTCGAGCTTTCAAATAATCCCAGGCATCTTTATTAAAATCAAATATGATGGGTTTTCCTGTATCTTCAAAATGATTTGAATGCTCATAAGGTAAAATATAAATCTGTGCCGCATAAAATGAATTCTCTAAATCTGATTCTTTTATAAAACCAATATTTTTATTCGAACTCTTTAGTCTTATTTCTTTAATGTCTTTGAATAAAAATGTTTTTGCACTAAATAATCTTTTCTCAGAAATGGATTCTTCTGTAAGGATAATTTTGTCAAATATACCAAAGTTGATGATGAGTAAAATTGGTAATTGAGAAAAAGGAAACCAATACCATTTTTTAGTAGTGAATAATAGGTATAGTAAAATAAGCATCACCGTTACGGACAATGTTAATTGCAAAACTACTTCCCAACTTTTTATTTTTCTCTTTTTAAATATCAATTTATTTTATTTGAATAAGTTCCGTATTTGCTATAATCTCTTTCAAAGCATTATACAATGTATCTAAATCTTTTTGAGTATTAAATGCTTGTACACTATATCGTAAATATACATCTGAACCATGTCGCATCACAGGGATTTCTATTTTGTAAGCCTCAAATAAATCGCGTTGCAAAGTTTCAGGTTCTGTTGTATGAATAGGAATACTGAACATCTGCCCTAAAAATGTATCGTTTATTGGGCATAAAGGTTTTGTTCCTAGCAGGTTGCAAAAACGTTTGGCATTATCTTGTAATAGTTTTCTGCAATTAGTGGCTTGCATTTCCCAATGATTAGTATTCATAAACTCAATAGCTTTAGGCACTGTTAAAAAAGCGGTGAAGTCTCTTGTGCCTTGTAATTGATGATAATCTAAAAATTGTGAATGTGAAGGCATGACACTTTCATAACCCCAACTGATAACTAATGGATCTGTCCAATGTTGATGTTGTTTACTCACATATAAAAAAGCACAACCTTTAGGTGTCATCATCCATTTATGACAAGCGCCTGTATAAATATCCGCCTTTAGTTCAGAAAGATTTAAGGGGACGTGTCCCGGCACATGTGCTCCATCAACAATAGTCAATAAACCTTTTTGTTTGGCAATGTCGCATATTTCTTTTACAGGTAATATTAACGCCGTGCTACTGGTTATTTGACTAATAAAAATGGCCTTGGTGTTTTTAGTAAGGCCTTTAAAAAAATCTTCTACAAATGCTTCTTTTGTTGTTAAAGGTAAATTAATAGGTTGACGAATATACTTAACGCCTATTTGTTTGCAATAGTAATTCCATGATTTATCCATGGCGCCATATTCTAAATCAGTCGTTAAAATTTCATCACCTGCGTTTAATTTTAAGCTTTTGGTAATGATGCTCATGGCATAAGATGGATTTGGCGTATAAACCAAATCATCTGAATCACAGTGAATATATTTAGCAAGCGCTTCTCTGGATTTTTTTAAGTATTTGAGTCCGTCTACTGTTATAAATTGCACAGGCTCTGTTTCCATTTCTAATTGCCATTTTTGTAAATCTTCAAAAATAGGTTTTGGACAAGCTCCGAAAGAACCAAAGTTTAAATAGGTAATTTTTGGATTAATTAGAAACTGAGAGTTTAAATCTTGTAGTTGTGTCATTGTACTTTATTATTTTTATAATTCTTTTCATCGTCACCCTGAGCGGAGTCGAAGGGTTATAATATTCCTTTTGGAACAACTTTCATTACTTTTGCTTTGATGTTTTTCTTTAAGGTGGATTTTGAATCAGGATTAAATGTTAAGGTTGTTTCCCAAGCATTTTCGGGTTTTATTTCGATGAGCATTTCTTGTTGAACTTCCGATGAAATTTTTTCGGAATGAATAACGGTAAAACATTCTGTATTTAAGTTAGCGCTTCGTGGGTCTAGATTAAATGTTCCTATCACGGTTATTTTTCCATCAATCACCATTGATTTTGCATGTAACCCAAATATGGGAGTATGATTCATTTTCTTTTGCAAAGCACCAGTCATTATTTCAAAACGAATTGCTGCATCTGGTTTAAATTCAAAAATTCTTACTCCAGTTCTTAATAGTGCTTCTCTGTCTCTTTGATATCCACTAAACGCTTGAAGATTATCGGTAGAAGCAAGACTATTAGTCAAAATTTTAATTTTCACACCACGTTTTACAGCTTCTTTAAATAATTGTTTGCCTACTTCAGTTGTAATTAAATAAGGTGATTGAATGATAATGGAATCTTTTGCTTGAGACACTAATTTAATTAATTGGAACGTGCTAATGCCTCCACCTCCTAATCCTTTTGATCCATCATTTTTACCAGGGAGATCAGATATAAATTCCACATTATCTACCCATTGTAATTTTCCGGTAGATTGAATCATATCAAACGTCTCGGGAATATGTTTTATTTTTTCTCGCACTTGAGGCCAAAAGTTGTTTGAGTCGCAGGCATACTGATGTAAATTATCAAAACGATTTGTTTCTGTATAATTATATTGAGTGGTGTCGATTAATGATTTTACATTAACTACATAACTGCTATTCCAAAATAATTCAAATGATTCTTGTATCTGTTTAGTGACGCCACCAATTAGTAAAACATCTCTATCTCTAAAGTTGTATTCGTGATCGTAATCAAAATATTCATCAGCAATATTTCTACCACCTGTTATTACCACTTTTCCATCAACGGTGTAGGTTTTATTGTGCATTCTTTGGTTAGCGCCTCTAAAGTTAGTTGCAAAATTACCAAGTTTATCACCAATTGTCTTACCTACATTAGTTCCAGGATTATAAATTTTTATGGAGATATTTTCGTGCGAATCAAGTATCAGTAATTTTTGTTCATCAGCTTCCACCATAATGTCATCCACCAAAATCCGAACTTTCACGCCCCGATCAGCAGCTCTCACTAAATAATCTGCTGCTATTAATCCTACATTATCTGCTGTAAAAATAAAGTACTGAATATCAATGCTATGTTCAGCATATTCGCTTAGCCAAGCCCGTGCAACCATCGATCCATCTCCGTCTTCCAAAACATAAACTCCTGTTTTATGAGTCATCGAATCAGCTAGGGCGTTTAGTTTTTGACTTAAACTCACACTTGAATCTCTATGAATTGAAGTGCAAAAATCTGTAGTTTTCATCATGGAGTCCTGATGACTTTCGTCCTTGGATGAACAAGCCACAAATAAAGTCAAGGAAAAGATGAAGATTAGTATTTTATACATAATGAGAATCAATGAATATAATGATAAATAAAACTAATAAAATCTTTGTAATTTATTGAAAAAGAAGTTCTAAGCCTTTTTTTAACAATGGCTAAATCTTTGTAAATTTTAGGTAATTTTAAAACAAAAGTGACATTTATACTAACTATGAAATAGTCATGTTGTAAAGAGAGCAATAAACAATACAGATAACATGGCTATACCATATGATAATAAAATGAAATTATAATCAACATATGAAAAAACAATTTTTTACTATTCTATTTGGCGTTCTTTTTTATGCAATTATACAAAGTCAGACGCCAACGCCTTCGGCTGATTGGTCATTAAAAGTAAGCAGTAATGTTGAAAAAGATGGAAGAGGTCTTGCTGGTGCTACTGTTATATTATACAAGGGGTCTACAGTGGTTACACAAGTGCAAAGTGATGGTAATGGAGATTTTCAAATAAATGTACCACCTAATGGCGATTATATCATTGCTATTTCGTATGCTGGTTGTAACACAAAAAAGTTTTCTATTTCAACTATGGGTGTTCCGCCAGAGACAACTAAAGGCAATATTAAAGACGAAGTTAAAATTAGTGGAGGGGTAACGATGTCAAAGCCCTTGCCGGGGGTCAATTATTCGTTATTAAATCAGCCTTTATTGCGTATTATGTATATGCCAGGTAAAAAAGTTTTTGCTGATGATGCTTATTATACAAGTCAAATGGTAGCTTCTTTTTCGGATATCAGACAGCAAGAAACAGACTTATTAGCAAAGTATGCGGCAGCCTTAAAAAATGGAGACGCTGCTTTCAGTAAAAAAAATTGCGAGTTAGCTAAGACTAATTATGCGACGGCAAATAGCTTATTACCAGATGAAGTAGTACCAAAAGAAAAATTATTAGCAGCAGAAAAATGTGTAAAAGAAAAAGAGAACGAAAATAATAAGGCAGCTCAAGAGAAGGCAGCGGCGGAAGCGGCCGCAAAAGCAGCAGCTGATAAGGCGGCGGCTGATAAGGCTGCAGCAGATAAAGCAGCACAGGAAAAAGCAGCAGCTGAAAAATTAGCGAAAGAACAAGAAGCGGCAAAGAAAGCAG
>ERZ724516.1910-NODE-1910-length-11918-cov-4.231223_pt1 | contig 11918 bp, 14 predicted proteins | sample MGYA00376049_ERZ724516 | MGnify/ENA primary metagenome ERZ724516 (study PRJEB28724, sample SAMN07190886) | activated sludge metagenome | isolation source: activated sludge of sewage treatment plant in Hong Hong | place: USA: Christiansburg, Virginia | collected... | reverse complement strand
CGCGGCGCTGGTCGGGGCCGACTTCGAGCGGCGTGACGCCGAAGATCTCGCCGGCGGTGGCGCGGTGCACATCCTCGCCTTTGGCAAAGGCGTCGAGCAGGCGTTCGTCCCCCGACAAGTGGGCCATGATGCGCAACTCGATCTGCGAATAATCGGCTGAAACGATGCTGCAGCTGGGGGGGGCGACGAAGGCTGTGCGAATCTTGCGGCCTTCTTCGGTGCGTACCGGTATGTTCTGCAGGTTGGGATCGCTGGAAGCGAGACGGCCGGTGACGACGGAGGCCTGGGAGAAGTGCGTATGCACGCGTCCGGTCTCCGGGTTGATCATGCGCGGTAGTTTGTCGGTGTAGGTGCCCTTGAGTTTGGAGAGGCTGCGGTGTTCGAGGAGCAGTTTGGGCAGCGGGTAGTCGAGCGCGAGTTCTGAGAGCACTTCCTCGTCAGTAGACGGGGTGCCGGATGGGGTCTTTTTCTTGACCGGCAGTTGCAGTTTTTCGAACAGGATTTCGCCCAGCTGCTTGGGTGATGCGAGATTGAAGGGCTGGCCGGCCAGTTCGTAAGCCTGTGTTTCGAGGGCCATGATCTTCTGGCCGATCTCGTGGCTTTGCCGCGCGAGTTGGTCGCCGTCGATCAAGATGCCGGTGCGCTCCATCTGCCAGATGACCTGGCGGGCCGGCATTTCGATCTCGTGGTAAATCCGGCTCAAGCCGGGTTCGCTGGCAAATTGCGGGTGCAGCACCTTGTGTACACGCAGCGTGACATCGGCGTCCTCGGCGGCATAGGTGGCGGCGCGTTCGATATCGACTTGGTCGAAGCCGATCTGCTTGGCGCCCTTGCCGCACAATTCTTCATAGGCAATGGTATCGAGGCCGAGATGGCGCGAGCAGAGCTGGCCGAGGTCGTGTCCCTTGTCGGATTCGATAACGTAGCTTTGCAGCATCGTGTCGTGCAGGATACCGCCCAGCGAAATGCCGTGGTTGGCAAAAACGTGCTGGTCGAACTTGGCGTTTTGCAGCACTTTTTTCCGGTCGACCGCAGACAGCCAGGGTATGAGTTTCTCCAGCACGGCTTCGCGCGGTAGTTGATCGCCGACGCCCGGTGCCGTGTGGGCGAGCGGGATGTAGCAGGCTTCGCCCGGTTTGACCGAGAGCGAGATGCCGACGATGCGGGCCTCGTACGATCCGAGTGCCGTGGTTTCAGTATCGAGTGCAGTCAGTTCGGCCGCATCGATCTTCGCCAGCCAGGTGTCGAACTGGGGCCAGGTGAGGACGGTTTCGTAGTTGACCGCAATTTTGGCCGGTAGGGCTGGCGGGTCGGTTGCGGTGACGGTGCGGGCCGGCATGTTTGCGGCTGCGTCCGGACCGTCGATCTCGTTCAGCCACGAACGGAACTGGTAGCGGGTATAGAGTTCTCGCAGCGCGGCGAAATCGGGTGGTGTCGAAGTCAATGTGCTCGGTGCCGGCAGGTTCGTCAGGTTGCAGGCGATGGTGACCAGCTTCTTGCCGAGGGGCAGAAAACCAAGGTGGTCGCGCAGGTTCTGGCCGACGACGCCCCCGATTTCATCGGCGTGGGCGACGATTTCATCGAGCGAACCGTATTGCGTCAGCCACTTGAGGGCTGTCTTTGGACCGCACTTGGCGACGCCCGGTACGCCATCGACGGTATCACCAACCAGTGCCAGATAATCGACGATCCTGGCCGGCGGCACCCCGAACTTGGCCTCGACACCGGCCTCGTCGAGCAATTCGTTGCTCATGGTGTTGTACCAACGGGTCAGTGGATTGACCAGTTGGGTCAAATCCTTGTCACCGGTGGAAATCAGGGTTTCCAGGCCGTCGACCGCAGCATGCGTCGCCAGGGTGCCGATCACGTCATCTGCCTCGACGCCATCGACCATCAGCAGCGGCCAGCCGGCAGCCCGGATGGCGGCATGCAGCGGTTCGATCTGGCTGATCATTTCCGGCGGCATCGGCGGGCGGTGCGCCTTGTATTCGGGAAACCAGTCGTCGCGGAAGGTCTTGCCCTTGGCATCGAAGACAACGGCCTTGTAGTCGGCCTTGTAGTCGCTTTCCAGACGACGTAGCATGTTCAGGACGCCATAGATGGCACCCGTCGGTTCGCCGGCCTGATTGCGCAAGTCGGGCAGGGCGTGGAAAGCGCGGTAGAGATAGGACGAACCGTCCACCAACAGAAGAAGAGGCATGACGTGACCGAAAATGACAAACTGGTAATGGGGGTGGAGTCCGAAGCCTTGCTGCAAACCGCTTCGGCCCGCGAGTCGTGGCGGATTTTCGGCATTATGTCAGAGTTCGTCGAGGCGACGGAACGTCTCGCGGCGATCCGGCCGGCGGTAACAATGTTCGGCAGCGCCCGGGTCAAGGAGGGGTCACGCTACTACGAACTGACGGAAAAGACGGCGCGGCTGTTGAGCGATTCGGGCTTTTCGGTCATTTCCGGCGGCGGCCCCGGCATCATGGAAGCAGCGAACAAGGGCGCCTTTTTCGGCAAGTCGCCGTCGGTGGGCCTGAATATCCAGTTGCCGCACGAACAGGCCAATAACCCTTATCAGGATATTTCGCAGACCTTCCGGCATTTCTTTGCCCGCAAATACATGTTCGTCCGTTTTGCGAGTGCCTATGTCGTCATGCCGGGAGGATTCGGCACGCTCGATGAGTTGATGGAGGCACTGACGCTGATCCAGACCGGCAAGGCCCGCAAAATCCCGCTGATTCTCGTCTGCTCCGATTTCTGGAGGGGCATGATCGACTGGTTCAAGGAAAAGCTGGTCGAAGAAAAAATGGTCGATCCGGAAGACATCAATCTGATTCAATTGATCGATCAGCCTGAACATGTCGTCGAGGCCATATTCAAGCACTACGAGTCACGCCCATTCGGTCCGCTGCCGAGCGAACGTGAACTGATGCTCAACCTGTAACCAGGCAAAATACTTAAACTACACCGTTTAGTCCGGCCCGTGCAGACGCTGCATTCCTGTCAGTGATTATGTTGGGGCTTTAAGGACCCTGCTTTGACAAACTTGGAATCCTCATTGGTTAGATGCTGGGAGATGACGTCGTAAACAATGAAGCCGATAAGTTCATTTGCCGGGAACTGAGCGGCACTGAATTTCTGTATTAGCTGCTGCAATCTGCTGACAAGATCGGCATGGATGTCTTTGTGGGCCTCAAGACCTTCGTAGCGGTGTTTCGCCATCAATTTTTCTTCGTCTTGAAAATGCTCTAGGATAGCGCTCTCAATGTCTTCCAGTTGGAAAACGATGTCACCATGTTTTTTCTTGGCGATTACCGCGTTGATTAGTTCATTGGCTAGTGCGAAAAGTCGCCGATGTTGGCGGTCAATTGTCGAGTCACCGGATTCATAAGAACTCTGCCAATCCAGTTTGATTGGTTGCTCAGCTTCTGCTTTGTGCATTGAAGCTTCTTTTTCGGCTTCCTGCAATGTGCGGATTCTTTTTCTGTAATAAGTACGTTGCTGTTTGATGATTATTCCAGCCGAAATAAGCAATACTCCGCTTATGAAAGCCGCGAGGTTGTGCAACGAGGCGATTACGATCACGCCAGCTACGCCATAGACATATGGCATGGATTCATAAAGCCATTTTGGCAAACGAACTCCGAACATTTCGCCCTCCCTGTTTTTATGAAAATCTGAATATCGATCATCGTTGCGTATAAGATCATATCATTGAGCAAATTTGATGTAAAAATTTCAAATATGTAAATAACGGTTGAGCTGACTGCCATGGCGCGGTGGGTAAAATATTCAACACAAGCTCATCTGTATCTCTTGTGGTGAGAAAGCCGATCAACAGCAGAATTCAGGATAAAATCGAACTCAGTATTCAGAGGAAACTCCCATGCGCCGCTTTTTCCCCCTTCTGTTGTTTGCCGCCCTGCCCGTCTGGGCGCAGAACGACGCGCAGCCCCTGCCGGCCGTGCCGCCACCGCCACCTGGCATGGAAGCGTTCGATGCCGCACTGGAGCCGCAGGTGACCATCGTCAAGGCGGAAAAGGAGACGCGTGAGGAGTTTCGGGTCAAGGGCAAGCTCTATATGGTCAAGGTCACGCCTGCGTTTGGCCCAAGCTATTACTTGGTCGATCATCAGGGCGATGGCAATTTTGTCGAGGCCAATGTTCCGGATGCCGGCGTCAAGCCGCCGATGTGGATATTGCATAGCTGGTAAACCTTGTCCGTCTATACCCGAATCGGGCGCGATGAACTGTCGGCCTGGCTCCAGCCACTAGCGCTGGGTGCGTTGATCGATCATGCCGGGATTGCTGCCGGCATGCAAAACTCCAACTATTTTGTGACAACTGCCGCTGGCCGTTTTGTGCTGACGGTATTCGAGCGGATCGATATCGCTGCTCTGGATTTTTATCTGGGCCTGATGGAAGCCTTGGCTGACCGGCAGATTCCTTGTCCGAAGCCGGTTGCCGATGCCGCCGGCAGGCACTGGCGCCTGCTGGCGGGCAAGCCGGCCGCGCTGCTTTCTTGTCTGCCGGGGAAAATCGAAGAGGAGCCGACTGCATCACAGTGCCGGGCGCTTGGCAGCATGCTGGCACGGCTGCACCATGCCGGCCAGTCGATCGGCGATCCATTGCCCAATCCTTGCGGAGCTGCCTGGCGCCGGCAAGTGGGAGAGCAACTGCTGCCGCGCTTACTGCCCGCCGAGCGCGAGCTGCTGGCTGATGAACTGGCTTTCCAGACGTTTCAAAATTTTTCGATGTTGCCCCGTGGTGTCATTCACGCCGACCTGTTTCGGGACAATGTGCTGTGGGATGAAGCAGGACAACTAAGCGGAATTCTTGACTTCTATTTCGCCGGCGAGGACAGCCTGCTATTCGATTTGGCCGTGGTGGCCAACGACTGGTGTTTCAATCACGCAACACTGACCGAACTCATCGCGGGTTACATCAGCCAACGCCCGCTGGATGAACTGGAGATGGCGGCCTGGCCGGCCATGCAGCGGGCAGCGGCACTGCGCTTCTGGTTGCTGCGACTGGAAGTCAGGCATCACCCGCGGGGGGGCGAAGTGGTGACGATCAAGGATCCCGACCAATTTGCCCAACTGTTACAGCGTTTGCGCCTTGCTCCCCAGCCCTTGCCCCGTTAGCATCCGCGCATGAGTGAATCGATTGTATTTCCGATGGTGCCCGCACCTTTCAAAGGCCAGAGTCGATCCGTGGACCCGGGCGCCTGTTTCGACTGGCTGCAACAGGGCTGGGTGATGTTTCTTGCCAATCCGGGCGTGTGGATCGGCAGCAGTGTTCTGGTGCTGATCATGTTGATGGCTATATCCATCGTGCCGTTTTTTGGCCAGATTGCCGCCCATTTGCTGGTGCCCCTCTTCGGTGCGGGCATGGTGCAAATCTGCCGGCATTTGTCCGAAGACAAGAAAACCGAAATTTCCGACCTCTTCGCCGGTTTTCGCCATAACGCGGGGCAACTGGTCATGGTGGGGGTCTTTTTTGCAGCCGGGATCTTCGGCATCGCCTTCATCGCGTTTGTACTGGTCAGCGGCGGGGTGCTGGGTGGCGTGATCACCGGCAAGGTTGGCGGTTTCGGCATTGCCCTGGGCGGTGTCATGCTGGCGGGGCTACTGGTGATGGTGCTCTCGGTTCCGGTCATCATGGCCACCTGGTTTGCCCCGGCACTGGTATTTTTTCATGATATGGCGCCGCTGGCGGCGATGCGGGCGAGTTTTGATGCCGGCGCCAAGAACTGGCTGCCGATGAGCATTTTCGGCACCTTTCTGGTTGTTGCGCTGTTCTTCGCCATGTTACCGCTCGGTCTGGGCTTGCTGTTGCTGTTGCCGGTGTTTTCAGCGGCGGTCTACGCGTCCTACCGCGACATTTTCGTGGAGGTCTGAGCATGCGCGCCCAATCATTGCCAACTGCCGCCGGTTGGGGCTGGATTGCCGGTGGCTTCGCCATCTTTCGGCGCAACCCGGTCGTGCTTTCCATGCTGGTGATCGCCTACTGGTTTACCGTGCTTTTCCTCAATGTGTTGCCGATTATCGGTGCGCTGGCTGCCTCGCTGGTCATTCCCGGGCTTTCGGTCGGGCTGATGCAGGCCTCGCGCAATCTCGAACGCAGTCAGCCTGTCGGCATTCAGACCCTCTACGGCGGCCTCAAGGAAAACACGCGTACGCTGATTGCGCTGGGGGCGCTCTACCTGTGTTGCACCATCGGTGTGCTGGGTATCTCGACGCTGGTCGATGGGGGCGATCTGTTTCGCTACATGCTGGCGAGCAGCCGGGCCGAGCGCATCGCTGTCGAAGATGCTGATTTCGTCCTGCCAGCCCTGGTTGTCATGGCCCTGCTGGTGCCGATCATGATGGCCTACTGGTTCGCGCCGGTGCTCGCTGCCTGGCATCGTCTGCCGGTAGGCAAGGCGCTGTTTTTCAGTTTCATGGCCTGCGTGATGAACTGGCGGCCTTTCCTGTCCTATGGCCTGGGGCTGATGTTGATCGCCGGCATCATTCCCGGGGTGCTGCTCGGTCTGTTGCTGGTGCTCTTTCCCGGGGCGCAGGCATTTGCCACCGGGCTGATCACGTTGCCCATGGTGCTGGTCATCGCACCGGTCGTGTTCGCCAGTTTCTACGCCAGTTACCGCGACATCTTTGGTATCTCCGAAATTGTCTGAGCCGCTTGGCCTGTTCGGCGGCACCTTCGACCCCGTTCATTTCGGCCATCTGCGCTTGGCGGAGGAGTCCATCGGCCATCTCGGCCTGGGTGGCGTGCGCTGGATTCCGGCAGGACAGCCACCGCATCGTGGCACGCCGGAGGTGACGGCGGCGCAGCGTCTGGAGATGGTGCTGCGGTCAACCGAAAAAAATGCCCGATTTTCAGTCGATGCCAGCGAAGTTGAAGCTGCTGCGCCCAGCTACACCATACACACCCTCGAACGTTTGCGACAGGAACTGGGTGAGACGCAGTCCCTGGTGCTGCTGGTTGGTGCCGATGCCTTCGCCGGGTTGTCAAGCTGGCATCGCTGGCGTGACATTTTTGCGCTAGCGCATGTCGCCGTCTCTCACCGGCCCGGTTTCCCGGTTGAAATCAGCAGTCTGCCGCAAGAATTGGCGATCACTTTCAGCGATCGCCGCCTGTTCGATGCAAGCTGCCTGAAAGCTGCACCCGCCGGTGGCATCGTAACCTTTGCCATGACCCAGCTGGCGATATCGGCCACCCAAATCCGCAAATTGATCGCCAACGGCTCATCGCCGCGTTATTTGCTGCCGGACAGTGTTCTCGACTATATTGACCACCACCACCTTTACAGAAATAGGCTCTAACTCCTGATGGACATACGCAAGCTGCAAAAAATCGTCGTTTCCGCCCTTGAAGACATCAAAGGCAAGGACATCGAAGTCATCAACACCACCAAGCTCACCTCGATGTTTGATCGGGTGATCATCGCCAGCGGCGATTCCAATCGCCAGGTCAAATCCCTGGCGCGCAATGTTCAGGAGAAAGTCCGCGAAGCCGGGGCCGAAATTCTCTCGACCGAGGGAGAAGAGGGCGGCGAATGGGTCTTGGTCGACCTCGGCGACGTCGTTGTTCATGTCATGCAACCGCAGGTTCGCCAGTACTACAACCTCGAGGAGCTCTGGCAAGCCACCCCGGCACAACGCCGCAAGGCCGTGGAGCAGACGCACATCGCCGAATGAAACTGAACGTGCTTGCAGTCGGCCATCGTCAGCCCGATTGGGTCAGCGAAGGCTGCGCCGAGTACCTCAAGCGCATGCCGCGCGAATTGCCGGCCTGCGTTATCGAAATCAAGCCGGAACCACGCGGCTCAAAAACCCGGGAACAACTCCTCGCCGCCGAAAAAGGCCGTATCCGCGATGCCCTTCCGGGTAGCTGCAGGATGGTCGTGCTCGATGAAAAGGGCGACGATCTCACCACGCTCAAACTGGCCAGACGACTGGAGGTCTGGATGCAGGACGGCCGTGACGTCGCGCTGCTGATTGGCGGTGCCGATGGGCTGGACGAGGAATTCAAACAGCAGGCTGACGACAAGCTACGCCTGTCCAGCCTGACTCTGCCGCATGGCATGGCCCGGCTGCTGCTCTGCGAGCAACTCTACCGTGCGGTCAGCGTACTCAAGAATCACCCCTATCACCGGGAGGGATGATGAGAATCTATCTGGCGTCTCGTAGCCCACGGCGTCGCGAATTGCTCTCGCAGATCGGCATCGCCTTCGACACCATTGTTTTTCGTGGTGGCCTGCGTGCTGACAGCGAAACGGATGAAACACCGTATCCCGGCGAAGCCCCGATTGCTTATGTCGAGCGGGTTGCCCGCGCCAAGGCGGGGCATGGTCTTAAAATCGTGCAAGAACGCAAGCTGCCGTTGCGGCCGATTTTGTCGGCGGATACCACGCTGGAGTTCGACGGCGAGATCATCGGCAAACCGGTCGATATGGCCGATGCCGTCGCCATCCTGCATCGCTTGTCCGGCCAGACCCACCGCGTCCTGACTGGGGTTGCGGTCAACCATCAGGGACGCTCCGAATATGTGCTGTCCTCCAGTGAAGTGCGTTTTCGCCCGCTGGACGAAGATGAAATCCGCCACTACGTGATGAGTGGCGAGCCGATGGACAAGGCCGGCGCGTACGGAATACAGGGGCGCGCCGGCATGTTCGTCGAACATCTCGCCGGCAGTTATACCGGGGTGATGGGCTTGCCGGTCTGCGAAACGAGCGAACTCCTGAAAAGGCTGGGGTTTCGGCCTCTGTAAATGTAAGCCGGAAGCGGTTCAGGCTTGTCCGGCTTAGGCTAACCGAGCCCAATCGACGGCATGTCCATCAGCCGCTGTGCCGCCTCCCGGCAACCCGTAGCCAAGGGCGGAGGTCGTGGGGCTTGGCTGAACAATTCCATTAGCGTGGTGGATAGCTCACCTGTTTGCAGGCATGGCGCGTCGATCTCACGGCAATTGGCCTCGGCTTCCAGCCAGGCGATCAGACAGTCCTGTTCCGGCCAGTCTTCCCGTCGTTGGTAGAGCACGGGGGTTCCGTTGACGGCGGCTTCGGTAAAGGTGCCGTAGCCGGGCTTGGTGATGATGGCGTCTACCGAGCACAGCAGATCGGTAAAAGTGGGGCCAAAGGATTCGAAGGCGATGGCGTCCGGGTGCTGGCAATGCCAGTCACCGGCGACCAGCCAGCGGATCCCCGGCAGGCGTGGCCAGTGATCCACCGGCAGATGATGGCTGATGCCGCCCATGGCCACCAGAATGGCACGGTCTGTCCCAAGCCCGAGATCGTGGTGGGTGCCGCGGGCGGCGATGGTGCCGACCGGCTGCAGATTGTCGAGCGTCGTCATCGGCATGCCGGGGGTGACCCGCAGGAAGGCGGTGGCCGAGCGATAGGCAGCCAGCATCTCGGCATGAAGGGGTGCTGCCCAGGCCTCGTGTCCGAAATAGTGGGCAAAAAGGTCGGCCCAGTTCAGCGAACACAGGCCGAAGGCCGGGATGCCGGCCACCGCGGCCCCGGCCAGCGGCAGGTAGCTGACGTTGCTGAGGATACGATCGGGCGCCAATGTTTTCAGGTAGGCCGCTTCTGCAGCAACGCGTTGCTGCCAGTTGGCGTGGGCGCGGCGATAGGCGGCAGCGCTTGCCGGCAGGTCAATGCGGGTGGCGTCGATCATCACGTAGCCGAAATCCGAGCTGCCGGGGATCAGCGTAAATGGCGCGGCGATCCGTTGCCGGAGCTTGTTTTCCGGCAGTCCGGAACGGATGCTCAGGCGAAGCGTCGGGCACAGTCCCGCCAGCGTATTGAGGACCGGAGCGGTGATCGCCAGATGACCGAAGCCGTGGCTCGAAATGTCGACGAAAAGGTGCACGTGGCCGGCCTTACCGGGGGCTTTTGAGCGGAATATCACGGGTTTCGCCGTGTTTGAGCAGCCAGAAACGCTGCTCGGCCATCCCCTGTTTGCGCAGGGCAACGGCGAGATCCTTTGGCGGATCGTCAAAGGCTTCCTGCGTCAGTTCGAAGGTGCCCCAGTGAACGCCCATGGCAAGCGTGGCATCGAGATCGCGGGCGATGCGCACGGCGTCGTCGGGATTGGTGTGCTGCGGCTGCATGAAATCGCGGGGCAGGTAGGCGCCGACGGGTACGGCGAGAAAATCAACCTTGCCGAGACGACGGCGAATTTCGCGGAAATCGGCCGAATAGCCGGTGTCGCCGGTATAAAGGAAGCGCCAGGCAGGCGCCTCGGTGGTCTGCCATTCAACCGCAAAGCCGCCCCAAAGTGTGGCGTTGGTATCGAACAGGCTGCGCTTGCTCCAGTGCTGTGCCGGCGTGAAATGCACTCGCAACTGCCCCAGCCGGGTTTCATCCCACCAGTCCATTTCCTGCACATTGTCGATGCCGCGCTCGGCGAACCAGCTTCTGACGCCGAGTGGCACCAGATAACGCGGCTTCTGGCCTGCGTTGGTCAGGCCATCGATGGTTGCCGCGTCAAGATGGTCATAGTGGTTATGCGAGATCAGCACCAGGTCGATCGCTGGCAGTTGGCTGGCTGTGAGCGGTGCCGGTACCCGGCGCTTGGCGCCAACCAGCGCAATCGGACCTGCGTATGCCGAAAGTTGCGGGTCGATCAGGATATTGACGCCGCCCACCTGCAGCAGCATCCCGGCATGGCCCAGCCAGGTAATGCGCGGCGAGTCGCTGCGTTGTTGCAACCGGTCGAGGTCTGCCGGAACGGACCAGTAGCTGGCAAAGGATTCATAGCCGCCTGCCGGTGGATGCAGAGGGCGAAAATCGCCACGCCAACGTCGAAGCAGGATGTTGTACCAGGGGAAGGTGCCGATCGACAGCGAGGCATCGCTATTGACGAAGCCATCCGGCCGGTGATGCGCCTTGGTGGCGTCATAACGCGGGTTGGTGGCAGTGCAGCCAGCCAACAACAGAGCAAGGAGCAACAGGAAAGGGCGGAGAAACATGGTGGGTATTGAATATACGGGCATTTTTTCGGTTGACCGTAGCATCTGAACGGGCTGGCAGTTTAGCGCGCAAATTTCACCGCTCGCTCAAGACGCTGATTTTTGCGTCGGATAACGGAGGAGATCGCATTGGGGAACGGTGGTTTGCCTAAAAGTCGGGCAATGTACGATGATCGACCACGGGTCGAATGCTCAATGGGCAGATAATGGAATGACTGCCGGGATTGCTAGCAATCCCTGAAGATGCTAGGATTCCTTTCGATTTGGTAACTAAATAAAGGTAAGGAAAATGCTCGCTACGATGACATCCAAAGGCCAGATCACCATCCCGAAGCCGGCGCGCGAGGCCTTGCAGTTGCATCCCGGTGATCGGGTCGAGTTCGTTTTCGGCGACGATGGGCGCTTGTTCCTGCTCTCGGCGACCCAACCTGTCGGGAGCCTCAAAGGCATGCTGCCCAAACCTGTCCGCCCCGTATCGCTCGAAGAGATGGATGCCGCCATCGCCGTATCCAGTCACCGATGATCGGGCTCGATACCAATGTGCTCGTGCGCTATCTCACGCAGGATGACCCGGTGCAGTCGGCACAGGCCAATCTTTTCATCGAGCAACAGCTTTCCGCTGCCGATCCGGGCATCATCGGCCATATTGTCCTCTGCGAGGTGAGCTGGGTGTTGTCGCGCGCCTACGCTTATACCCGCGAGCAGGTTGCTGGCGCCCTTGGGGCGATTCTGACCTGCCGCGAGTTCCAGGTCGAATCCCCCGACCTTGGCATTCTCGCTTTGCAAGACTATCGGCAAGGCTCGGCCGATTTTTCCGATTACCTCCTGGGCCGCGCCCATCAGCGCCTGGGTGCCCGGAAAACGGCCACGTTTGACCGTAAGGCAGCACAAGGGGCCCAATTCATGCTGTTGAGTTGAGGGATTCTTTCGACTGAGTGCTTGGTAACGCGGGTCAGC
>ERZ724516.1909-NODE-1909-length-11918-cov-4.678159_pt1 | contig 11918 bp, 8 predicted proteins | sample MGYA00376049_ERZ724516 | MGnify/ENA primary metagenome ERZ724516 (study PRJEB28724, sample SAMN07190886) | activated sludge metagenome | isolation source: activated sludge of sewage treatment plant in Hong Hong | place: USA: Christiansburg, Virginia | collected... | reverse complement strand
CAAGGGCGAACGACAAGAAGCCCTTGGCTCCGGCCAGCGAAGCCAAGCCAGCGGCCACACCGACCAGCACCACGACATAGGGTGCCCGCTGCCCCGCACGGTCGCCGACCGCGGCCACGCTGAAGGCAGCGACCCCGCCCAGCAGTTTCAGGACCGCAAAGACAATCCCCATCTGAGCGGCGGCGATGGGAATCGCCGCGCCGATGCGTTCGAGAAAGGCCCACAGCGCGATATTGCCGGTGAGAAAGAGGAAGAACACGGCCAGGCAGAGCCATGCACGCGCATTCACGCTGCGAAGGCCCGCCTGCCGTTGCGCAGCAGGTGCCAGAGGGTGGGGTGGTACCCAAAAAGCCGACAGACCCAGAATGGCGACCACCCCCGCCAGGGCCAGCGCGGCACCGGGGTACTTGTAGGTCGCGATCACCAGCGGCGGCAGCGCGAACAGCACGGCCGCGGTGGCGGACAGTTCCACACCCTGCCGGACACCGAAGGCACGCACCTTGTTCGGCAGATCGGACAGGATGCGCATGCCCAGGCAGGTCATGGTCGAGGCGAAGAAGCCGATCAGTGCCCACACGGCGTAGAGCGTGTTCAGATCCTTGACTTGCGAGCTCAATCCGAACGAACCCGCGGTACCTACTGCGCTGACAATCGTCAGCACGCGCCAGTTCAGCCGGTTGATCCAGAACGGCGCCCCCAGCGTGCCGAGCAGGTAGCCTGCGAAGCAGATCGAACCCATCAAGCCCACGGCCTTGGGATCGAGCGCAAACGCGTCCGCCATGCTGCCCAGCATCACCGGCAGCGCGTTGAAGGGCAGGCCGCCGATGGTCGAGGCGACGCTCGCCGACAGCATGAACGCAATCAGCGCGCGGTCACTCAGGGGCGTGGTCATGGCCTGCACGAGCGGTACATGCCGCTCACATGTAGAGGATGACCTGGTCGTTCAGCACCGATGGCCGGTCCTGGCCGACGACATGGATCGCGATCTCCATCGTCATCTGCACACCGGCCTTGACCTGCTCGACAGCCTTGATGCGGTAGCGGGCATGGATGCGGCAGCCCGAGGGCACCGGCGTGGCAAAGCGCAGCCGGTCGGAGCCGTAGTTGACCATGTTGTTGAAGTCGATCACCTCGAAGTCCAGCGGCAGGCGCAGCCGGCTGGCCAGGGCCTGGACCAGCATGCCGTGGGCAATGGTGGTGCCGAAAGGGCTCTCGGCCTTGGCGCGCACGGGGTCAGTGTGGATCCAGTAGTCGTCGCCCGAGAGTTGCGCGAACTGGTTGATCACTTCTTGTGAAACGAGGAACTCGTTGGACCAGCCCGACCACTGCTCCGAAACCAGAGCGCGCATGGCCGCCAGATCTTTGCACGACACCTGGCGTACCTTGCGCAAGGGGGCTTCCTTCGCAGCCGCCGCGATCGGCGCGGGCGCGGCAGCGGCGTCCTCGGCCATCGCGCCCGGCTGCGTCGATCCTGCCGGCGTATAGCGCAGCAGCGTGGCTTCGCCCGGGCGGTCGTCGAACACCGGGCGCACGCGCTCGCCGATGCGCACGGCCTCAGGTGCCACACCGACCAGCGTGGTGTTGATGTGCGGGCCTTCGTCGAGCTGCACGACGGCCAGCAGTTGCGGCATCTCGTCGGTGAACTCCGGCAGCGTGGGCACGCGGGCCACCGTGTAGGTGTACAGCGTGCCCTCGCCCGAGACGTCACGCCAGGCCAGGCGGCGCGAGGCGCAGGCCGGGCAATGTGCGCGCGGGAAGAAGATCCAGTGGCTGCAGTCCTCGCACTGCTGGATGCGCACCTGGTGCGCCTTCAGCCCTTCCCAGAAGGGCGCCGAGGTCTCGGTCGGGTGTGGCAGCGGTTTGTTCCAGGCCATCGATCAGTCTCCCCCGCGCAGGATCAGCGCGCCCTGTTCGCTCATCACACCGCCCGTACCCGAGACATAGGCCAGGTCGTGGCGCTTCAACTGGCGCTCATCGGCTCGGCCCTGGATCTGGTGCACCGCCTCGATCACCTGGCTCATGCCGCCGGCCGTGCCCGCCTGGCCGAAGCTCAGCTGGCCGCCGTGCGTGTTCATCGGGAAATCGCCGTTGAAGCGGAAGTCGCGCTCGCGCACGAACTGCATGCCCTGCCCCTTGGTGCAGAAGCCGGCATCTTCCAGCGTCAACAGCACGGTGATGGTGTAGCAGTCGTAGATCTGCGCCATGTGCACGTCGGCAGGTTGAACGCCGGCCATCGCGAAGGCCTTGCGCGAGGCCGGGCCGATCGGCGTGGCCAGCATGTCGGCAGCGTAGGTCGGTGACTTGCTGTGCACATGCTCGCCGCAACCGATGATGTTCACCGCACGGTGCTTGCAGCGGCGCGCGATGTCGGCGCGGGTCACGATCACCGCCGCGCCACCGGCCACCGGCATCACGATCTCGAGCACGCGCAGCGGCTCGGCGACCATGCGCGAAGCCAGCACGTCGTCGACCGAGATCGGCTGGCCGTGGAACATCGCGTCGGGGTTGTGACAGGCGTTGAAGCGCTGTGCCACGGCAATGCGCGCCAGCGCCGCCGCGTCGTAGCCGTGCACTGCGGCATAGCGCTGGGCGATCATCGCGTAGCCGGTGTTCTGCGCCATGTGGCCGTAAGGCAGGTCCATCTCGGCTTCGGGCGCGCCGAAGCGTGTGCTGTGGCCGCCGAAACGAGACGCCTTCATCACCGCCGTCATGTGGTCGTCGTGCGGCGCGGTCGGCGCCAGCCGCGCCGGGATCACGCACAGCACGGTGCTGGCCAGGCCGAGTTCGATGGCCGCGGCGGCACGCCACACAGCGGCTACCGAGCTCGCTCCGCCGAGGTCGACCACCTCGGCAAAGTTTAGGCGGATGCCCAAATGTTCACCCACCATCGCCGGCACGAACATGCCCGCCTCGTGGAACTGCGGGCCATGCACCACCAGGCCATCGAGGTCGCGCAGCTCCAGGCCAGCATCGGCCAGCGCCAGACCCGCCAGCTCGGCCACCTGCTCGAGGTGAAAGGTGCGCGGCGCAGCAGCGTACTTCTCGGGTTTGTACTGAGCCGCACCCACCAGTGCAGCCTGTCCCATCAGTCCCATGGAAATCCTTGTCCGGGGCACGGGGCCCCCACCGATCTTGTGCAGGTGGATTGTTGGTAGGCGGCTGCGACGGGCCATCGTCTGTTGGGACTATCGCTGATACCCTTTTGTCAGGCATGGAACATTAGTCCATTCAGACGATGAAGGGCAGGCCCTGTCGCCAGACCATCACGCACCATCGGGGCCACCGTAGCCCTGAGTCGAACAGCAGGAGACGTTTCGATGCGAGTCCTTCTCGGCCTGGGCATGGCCGTCATCGTGGCCTTGAGCGCTGCCTACGCTTTTTCGCCACGCAGCACGCCGGCGCTTACGGCAACGCGCATCCCTGTGGACCGCATGCTCTTCACCACCCTCGCTCGCGCTGGCGCGACGCTGGTGGCCGGAGGCGAACTTGGCCAGATCCTGTGGTCGGCCGACGAAGGCAAGACCTGGCAGGCGGCGAACGTGGAGCCCAGGCGCTACGCGCTGATCACTCAGATCGTGTTCGAGGGGGACAAACTCGGCATGGCCATCGGCCACGAAGGCCAGATCCTGCGCAGCGACGACGGCGGCAAGAACTGGAAGGAACTGGCCTTCGACAAGGAAAACGGCGAGCCGCTGATGAGCATCGCGCGCTTGCCTTCGGGCGCCTGGCTGGCCGTCGGCGCCTTCGGCCGCGCGCTGACTTCCAGCGACGAAGGCAAGACCTGGAACAAAGCCGAAATCACCGACGCCGGTGACAAGCACCTGAACCGGATCGTGAGCGCCAAGGACGGCAGCCGCTGGCTGATCTTCGGCGAGCGCGGCTTCGTGCTCACGTCCACCGACGGCGCCAGGACCTGGAGCGTGGTGCCGCCCTTCTACAACGGCTCGCTCTACGGCGCAGTACAACTCGACGACGGCAGCTGGGTGGCTTACGGCATGCGCGGCAACGCCTACCGGGCCGGGCCCGATGCACAGAGCTGGACCAAGTCGACGGTGCCGGCACCGATCTCGATGTTCGGCCACGCCAAGGCGGCCGACGGCTCGCTGCTGCTGGTGGGCCAGGGTGGCATCGTGCTGCAAAGCCGCGACGGCGGCGCCAAGTTCAACATCGTGCGCGGCGGTGGCCGCGCCGCGCTGACCGACATCGCGCTGCTGTCCGACGGTCACTGGCTCCTGGCCAGCGATGGAGGCATGCATCGCCACGAACCAACGAAGGTGGCTGCTGCCGCCGCCCCCGCGTCCGGAGCCAAGTGATGAACCTGCCCGCCCCCACCAGCCGCCTCGACGCCTTCGTCGACAGTGCCTCTCGAGCACTGATCCGTTGGCGCCTGCCGCTGTCGATGATCTTCCTGGCCATCACCGTGGCCCTGGGCGCGTCGGCACTTCGGGTGCACCTCGACCCCGGTTTCAACAAGCTGATCCCGCTCAAGCACGCCTTCATGGAGGCGTTCCTCAAGCACTCGGGCACCTTCGCCGGCGCCAACCGCATCCTCGTCAACGTGAAGTGGAAGGGCGAGGGCGACATCTACAACGCCGAGTTCATGAAGGCCATCCGCGGCGTCACGGATGACGTGTTCTTCACGCCCGGCGTGAACCGGGCGCAGGTGTTCTCGATCTTCACGCCCAACGTCAAGTACATCGAGGTCACCGAAGAGGGCTTTGCCGGCGAGGTGGTGATCCCGTCGCGCTTCGAAGCCGATGCCGAGGGCCTGGCCAAGGTGCGAGCCAACGTGGCCCGCTCGGGCGAAATCGGCCGCCTGGTGGCCAACGACCTGAAGGCCGCCCTGGTGCGTGCCGACCTGCTCGAAACCGACCCCTCCAGCGGCAAGAAGCTCGACTACGCCGAGGTGTCGAAGAAGCTCGAGGAGATCCGCGCCAAGTACACCAGCGACAAGATCGAGATCAACATCATCGGCTTCGCCAAGATCGTCGGCGAGGTCATGGACGGGTTGTTCACGGTGGTCGCGTTCTTCGGCATCGCGTTCGTCGTCACCGCGGTGCTGCTGTTCGTCTACACGCGCTCGCTGAAGTTGACGATCGTGGCCTTGTTCGTCGCGCTGCTGCCGGTGGTCTGGCTGCTGGGCATCCTGCCGCTGATCGGCAACGGCATCGACCCGATGTCGATCCTGGTGCCTTTCCTGATCTTCTCGATCGGCGTGTCGCATGCGGTGCAGATGACCAACGCCTGGAAGCAGCACGTGCTGGCCGGTGAATCGTCCGAAGAAGCCTCGCGCACGGCGTTCCGCAACCTGGCCATTCCCGGCACGGTGGCGCTGGTGACCAATGCGCTGGGGTTCATGGTGATCATGCTGATCGCGATCCCGATCGTGCACGAACTCGGTGTCACGGCCTGCATCGGCGTGCTGCTGATGATCATGACCAACAAGATGATCCTGCCGATCGTGCTGTCGCACCTGACGCTGGAGTCCGGCTCCAACTCGGCGCGGCCAGCAGGCAGCCGCAACCCGCTGTGGTGGGCTGTGTCGAAGTTCGCCGAACCGCGCCTGGCCCTGATCACGATCGGCGCCTGGCTGGTATTGCTGGCCGTGGGCACCGTCTATTCGCGCCACTTGCTCACCGGCGACATCGGCGCCGGCGTGCCCGAGCTGCGCGCAGAAAGCCGCTACAACCAGGACAACGACAAGGTCGTCGCCAGCTACTCGATCGGCATGGACGTGTTGTCGGTCTTCGTCGAGACCAAGGACATGACCGAAGCCTGCCTGCAGTGGCCGGTGATGAATGCGGTCGAGCGCTTCGACTTCCACGTGCGTGGTATCGCAGGTGTGCAGTCGGTGACCACCGTGGCCGGCATTGCCAAGGTGGCAGCCGGCGGCAACAACGAAGGCAGCCCGCGCTGGGCCGCGCTGCAGCGCACCGAGGCGGCACTGCGCACGGGCTCCAAGGCCGCCAACCCCGAGCTGGGCCTCAATACCGAGGGCTGCGGCGTGATCCACCTGGTGATCTACCTCAAGGACCATGGCGGTGCGACCCTGACCCACGTGGTCGGCGAGTTGAAGAAGTTCATCGACGCCGAGAAGACGCCGAACATCCAGTTCCGCCTCGCGGGCGGCAACGCCGGCGTGGCCGCAGCCACCAACGAGGCCGTCGAGCATGCCGAGGTGCAGATGCTCGGCGCCATCTTCGGCGCCATCATCTTGCTGTGCTGGTTGACCTTCCGCGACTGGCGCGCCGTGTTGTGCATCATGGTGCCGCTGACCATCGTGTCGATTCTGTGCAATGCGCTGATGGCGGCATTGGGCATCGGTCTGAAGGTTCCGACGCTGCCGGTCATCGCACTGGGCGTGGGCGTCGGCGTCGACTACGGCATCTACCTGTACGAGCGCCTGCAGCACGAACTGGAAGACAAGGGCTCGTCGCTGCGCGAGGCCTTCTACGAGGCCATGCGCCAACGCGGCACGGCCGCAGTGTTCACCGCGATCACGATGTCGATCGGCGTCGGCAGCTGGGCCTTTGCGGCGCTCAAGTTCCAGGCCGACATGGGCATCCTGCTGGCTTTCATGTTCTTGGTCAACGTCTGCGGCGCGATCTTCCTGCTGCCGGCAATGGCCTGCTGGCTGAACGTGAAGGCCAGGAAGGCTGCGGCCTGATCGGCATGGCCAAGACCGCAAGAGCCCCGGCTGCACGCCCGGCACGCAAGGCCGCCCACGCGGCGAGCCCCGCCCGCCAACCAGCCGAATTGAGCGCGGGTGTTGGGGCCAAGTCGCTGGTGCTCTCGTTGGCTCAGCAGTTGCAAAGCTGGGCCGGCTCGATGCTAAGCCGCGTGGGCGATGCCTCCGACACCGCCCTGACGCTTGCCGCCGCGCGCACCCAGGGGCCTGGCCGAAAGGCTGCGGTCGAGAAGGCCGCGGGGCTGCTGCGCGACCTGCGGCAGGCTGCAGGCTTGTCACTCGAGGAACTCGGCCAGGCGCTGGAACTCGACGACCCGAGCTTCATGGGCCTGGTCGAAAGCGGCAAGGTCGGCCTGCCCTTCGATCTGATCCTCAGACTGGCTTCGGTGCTGGCACGCAACGACCCGGTGGGCTTCGTCATGAAGATGACGCGCACCTACAACCCCAAGATCTGGAAGACGCTGGACGCGTTGGGCGTGGGGAAGTTGCTGGTGCAGGCCGGGCGCGAGCGCGAGTTCGCCAACATCTACCGTCGGCACGACGCCGCGCGCCATCTGTCCGACAAGGACTTCGGCGCCGCCCTGGCCTTTGCCGATGCTGCTTTCCAGGCCGCGCTGGTGTTTCAGCTCAAACACAAGCGCGGCACGCACAGCGTTGACGCCTCGGGAGGCGAACCGCCCCCGCCTACCGAATAGCTGCCAGCGACCGCCGGTCGAGTCGAATGGCCCTGGCACACTCGACACTTGTTGTGCAAGCGCCTCGACGCACCTTAAGCGTATCCGCACCCGCGCGATTCGCCATCACACCCGTGGTGGCAGCCCCGAGGCAACAGGATGGAGTCCTGAGCCTCTCAACCCGAAGGAGCAAGTCAAGATGGCCAAGAAGACAGCAGAAACCGGTGTCTACCGCGTCACCGAAATCATCGGCACCAGCCCGGATTCCTGGGAGGCCGCGGCGAAGAACGCCGTCGAGACCGCGGCCAAGACACTGCGCGACTTGCGCATTGCCGAAGTCAGCAAGCTGGACATGAAGGTCGAGGGCGGCAAGGTCGTCGCCTACAGGGCAAGAGTGTCGCTGTCATTCAAGTACGACGCCTGAGCTGCCAACACGGCCGGGAGGAATGCGGCTTGAACGGCCTCACGGGCGAGCTTGCGTACCACGCGGCACCATCAGCTCGCCCAGCCGCAGCTTCAAGCGGATCATGTGCTCCAGGTACACCAGCGCTTCCTGCGTCGTCGTGTCGTCGCGGATGCGCGCACCGTAGACATCGAGCGCCCCCTGCAGCACCAATGCATCGTCGAGCGCAGCGAGCCAAGCCCAATCTGCCAGGCTGGCCGCCACCGCGGGGTCATCCCGACTGATCGCCTTGGCGCGTTCGATCAGCGGCCGCGCCCCGCCGGCCAGCGAGGCGATCGCGCGTGCCTGCGCCGCCAGCGGGGCCGGGTTCCAGTGCGAAGGGACGTCGTCCCACCAGCCGCCGTACTGTTTGGCCACCATGCGCGCGATGTCGCGCACGCTGACGTAGTCGGGCTTCAGGTCGTCGCGGCGCGACAGTTCGGGCGCCACCTCGACGCGCTCGACCGCCTGGTCGCGGCGCAACCCGGCATTGAGGCCCTTCACAGTCTGCTCGGCGATCGACTCGAGCAGCATTGCATGGGCGACCAGCTTGTCCTGGACTTGTGGCTCGCCCACCAGCGCCGGGCCATGCATCGTCAGCACGCGTTGCGGATTCAGCGCCGCCATCTGGCGCAAGGCCTGTGCCCAGTCCTCGACATAGCGCTGGCGGCGCCGGCCGTTGCCGGCGTTGGGCATGAAGCCCTGGTAGTAGTCGGCGCTGACGACGACCCGGCGTGACGGCACCCAGACCCAGAGCTGGTCCTCGGTCTCGCCGCGCGCATGGGTCAGCGTGAACGACTCACCGCCGACCGTGAGGGTGGTCTTGCCGCTGAAGGTGAGCGTCGGCCGGATCGCTTCATCCCAACTGCGCGGCATGGTCTTCTGCTGGTTGTAGCGTGCGGTCAGGCCGTGGCTGCGCAGGTCCTGGCTCAACTGGTCGATGAACGCCTCGGTGGTGACGATGCGCGGCTGGCCGCCGCCCGGCCCCATGTCCATCAGCGCCCAGGCGCCCCAGGCATGGTCGGCGTGGTAGTGCGTGTGCACGATCGTATGCAGCGGCTTGTCGCTGATCTTCTTCAGCGTTTCGCGCAGCGCCGGTCCGGCCGGCGCATAGCCCGAGTCGATCAGCACCAGGCCCTCGTCGGTCTCGAACACCGCAATGTTGACGAACGGCAGGCGCAGCAGCCAGGTGCGCGGACCGTGCGATTCGACCTGGAGCTTGGCGCGAGCGTCGGCAATCGCCGCCGCGTCGGTACGGCTGTACATGTTGTTGGCAATGGCCTGCGAGAACTCGCTGCTGAAGCTGCCGCCGCGCGTGATGGAGCGCATCAGCGCCGGGTGCTCGCGGGCCACCGCGGCGCGCGCGGCGGCCAGCTTGGCCGGGTCGGCGTTGCGCAGCGAGTCCTTCTCGTCGTCGTGCGCCGATACGCCGGCAGCGGCCAGCGCCAACACCAACACGGCAGCGAACGAACGACCGCGCAGGATCGGTAGGTGGGTCGAGGGCTTGGCTCTCATTCGACGAAATCCTCAATTCGACTCACGGACCGAGCCGCTCGACCGCTGGCATCACCCACTTCGGATCGAGCGCCTCGGCACGCGGTTGGTACAAACGCGCATTCAACAGGAAGCGGCTGGCCCGCGGGCTCGGCAGCCAGTTGGCGCGGCGCTCGTCCTGCTTGGGTGCGCTCGGCTGGATCCAGATGTCAAGGCTACCGTCGGCATTGCGGCGCAGCCCCGGCGTGCGGTCGGTGATCGAATAGCGCTCGATCGGGTTGGGCAGCAGGTAGTGACCCTCGGGGTGGAGCTCGTACAGCGTGACCGACCAGAACGCATCGGCCGGCAGGCTGCCGGCGGCAGTTGCAGCCGGTAGCGGCGCCCCTGCCCGAACGCCTCATGCGTGCCGTCGGCAACGCCGAAGAAGTAGCTTGCCTCCGCCGCCTCGAGGCCGAAGATGCCACCCGAGTTGGCCGCCGATCCGGCGCGCATGCGGTAGTTGCTGCCGAAGCTGCGCGGCAGGCGAAACGCAATCCAGCCATTGACCCGCGGCATGTCGCGACGATCGACGTCGAGCGCGGTCTTGAATTGCGCCACCAGTTCGGGCGCCAGCGCGCGCCAGCGCGCCTGCAACGCCGGCGACAGGTCGTCCCAGCGGCAGGCGGCGCCGCAGATGCCCACGGCGCGAAAACGTTCGAGCAGCGGTGCTTCGCCCGCGGGCGGCGGGTTGCGTGCGATCGACTCGTTGATGATGCCGATCATGCGCTCGACATCGCCGTCGATCGGCGCCAGCCGAGGTCCCTCGCTGCGCGCGGCCGGCTCCAGCGGCGTGAAGGCAAACCTGTCCTGCACCGCATGGGCGCGGGTGATGTCGGCCGGGTCGCGCACAAGTACGCGCATGTTGACGTAGACATCGCGCGTCGGCGCTTGTACCACCTGGTCGGCGGCCGGCAGCGGGCCGCTCCAGCCGGGGCCGACAATGGCCACCTTGCGCGCCCGCGTGCCGGTGTTGCGGCGACCGAAATACTCGAAGCTGTTGCCGTCGGCGCTGATCAGCACCAGCACGTAGTAGCGGTCGGCGGTGTCGGGCAGGCTCAGCAGCACCGGCGAGGCGCCGAGATCGAGCCAGGCGGTCGAGTAGAAGGTGTCGTTGATCGGCCCGTTGGCCCAGCGGTCCTTCGGCGTGGCCAGGTGGCGCTGGTGGCGCAGCCGGTTCACCTGCCCGGTGTAGGTCAGCGACTTGTCGTTGGCGAGCGCCTGGTGGCGCAGCCACATCAGCTCGTAGTACGGGTAGCCGTAGACGAACGCCGCACGCATGCGCTCGTCGAGATCATCAGCGGCGGGCGTGGCCTGGGCTCGCGACACGGTGGGCCAAGCGAGCACCAGCGCGAGCAGCCCCGAGGCGAGCGCGCCGCACGCGCCGCGAAGCGCCTTGTGCGTCGCGCGCCGCGCGCGACCCTCCAGCGGCGAAAGCGTCATGGCAGTCACTCCCCCCACCTGCGTGGAGCAGGCCTTGCCAGGTACCCGCCTCGGCGACGAGCGGCGCTCGGCCTGGCGCCGCTCAGAACGAGTACTTCGCCACCAGCGACAGTTGGTCGCGGTCGGTCAGCAGGCGGTTCTTCTTCAACGAGAGATCTGCATCGCCGAGGAAGCCGAGGTAGGTGGCGCCGATCGAGAAGTTGCCTCCCTTGACGAAGGTGGCACCGATGCTGAAGCGCTTGTCGCCCTCGCCGCCAACGCCACCGAGCAAGGTGCGGCCCTTGATCTGTTGCGAATAGCTGATCGGCACGGTCAGATCCCAGCCCTCGATGATCCCCGGGTACCCGAGAGATGCCGTGGCGCTGATCGCCAGTGCCTTCTTCGTCTGGAAGCTCACCACGTTGCTCGCCGGGAAAAACGCCTGCTTGGGGGTAGGCAGATTCTCGACGCCGGGGGCCTTGCGCGCCTCGGCGCCGTTAATCATGACGCCTGAGATTTCACCGATCAGGACAGTCTGCGGCGCGATCGGCGTACGACCGAGGTTCGCGAATGCATTCAGGTTGACCTGCGTGATCTTGGCCCGCGTCGGGGTGGGAATCGTCGCGCCGGTGGCCGGGTTGACCACCGTGTTCACGAGCACGGGCGCGCCATCCTTGTAGGAGAGTTCGGCGGCTACGGTGACGAGACCGAAGGTCGTGCTCGCGGTGGCACCCAGCAGCTTGATGTCGTCGAAGTAGCGAACACGGTAGGACCCGTTGCCGATCTGGTTGCCGGGGACGTTGAAGAACGCCGGCGTCACGGTGCCGGGTGTGAAGACGTTGATCTCGGGCAGCGGCGTGCGGTCGTGGTAGTTGAGGTAATACAGGCCGACCTCGGTCTCGTCGGTGATACGAAAGCGCGTACCCAGACCCCATTGACCGGTCTTGCCGGGGAGAATGTCGGTGCCCCGATTGCCGAACGAGCAACCGGTGAAGCCGCCGAAGACGGTCGGCACTGCAGGTAGATTGGAGATGGGCCCTAGGCAACTGCCACCTGGCCCAACACCGTCGGATGAGTTCAGGAAGGACCCCGGCGCGGGTGCCAGCGTGGGATGAAAGTTGAACTGCACTTGACCTAGCAGGGTCCAGCGCGGTGAGACTTC
>ERZ724516.1902-NODE-1902-length-11929-cov-3.658076_pt1 | contig 11929 bp, 9 predicted proteins | sample MGYA00376049_ERZ724516 | MGnify/ENA primary metagenome ERZ724516 (study PRJEB28724, sample SAMN07190886) | activated sludge metagenome | isolation source: activated sludge of sewage treatment plant in Hong Hong | place: USA: Christiansburg, Virginia | collected... | reverse complement strand
CAGTAGAAACGAGACCGTCGGTCGATTAATATCGGTGACACCGCCTCGGCCAAACCAGCCAGTGGTTCCACTTCAATTGAATGGCCGGTGTCTGTTTTCAACCGGACGCTAATTATTCCCTGGAACGGATTGGGCAAAAATTCGGATGAGCTACTGATTTTTATGGCCATTGCTTTTCTAACTGAATGTCACCAAAAACAATAGCTTTATTAACGGAGCCGTACCCGGAAAACTTTCCGTTCATTGATTTGGGTTCTGCATCAAGCTCAAGCGTTATGGAGCCAAACTGTATGGTGTTGGAGTCTGCATTTTTGTAGTCCAATTTTAGAAACCTGTCGTACAAAAAGCCTCCTTTCATGTCTAGAAATATAAGCTTTTCCTTGCCTTCAGCAACCAATGTAACCTGTGCCTTTCCAGTAATCTCGTTTTGATCTACTTCAATGGTTAAGGCTATGTCAGAAGAAATATTTGGCTGAATAATTTTTCCTGACCACTTGCCAACTAAGGCTTGTTTTCTATCCCGGCTTATTGGCTGAAGAAATCTTTTTTCATAAAACCTTATTGCAATAAACGTGACTATCGGGCTAATGATGGCAAAACTGCCGGCTATAAGAGCAACAATAATTGGTGTATTCATGGCAGTTCTTCTATTAATTGGGTTGCCATAGGTGTGAAAGACACCGGAAAAGCGATTTAACCCGATGCATTCAAGCGGCTTTTTGGCATGTCGCTGGTTTGTTGACTTGCAAAAAAGGAGACAGGCAGAAAGTATCAACCCAATTCGCATAAACTTCAAGTTTTGCTTTGGGAGTTAAACTTATTGGGTCCGCAACCTTCGCTTTCTGGATCTTGTTTCAACGATCTGCCGGCGGCGCCACTCCAGCCCTCGCAAAGAAGAGGCTTATCGGTACTGGATTCGCCAGTACGTTTTATTCCACGGCAAGGCACACCCTGGCATTCTCGGTGCTGTTCATGTCGAAGAGCTCTTGAATCATCTGGCCAATGCCTGAAAAGTCTCTGCATCTACGAAGACCCAAACATTGAACGCGCTGGCCTTTTTTGAATGATTCCGTGATCGAGAAGCCGCTTGGCCAAATGGCGAGTTACAACGGGTTGAGCGTAGAGAGCGCGTTCCCCTAGTCCTGTCTCCAGAAGAGGTGAAATCCATCCTGTCCAATCTTAAGGACTTTCTCAGGCACATGGCTGAACTCAAGTATGGCTCTGGTCTTCAGGTTGTTGAGTGCGTGACGTTACCCAGTGATTAAATTACGCTCTCTAGCGCACAGGTGGGATGCTCAATATCAAGCTAACAAGGGCAACCTGTCTATCAGTCTGTGTCTTGGCAAATACCGCACGCAATTGGGTTTTGACCGTCGGAAGTTTGACGCTTTGAGCTTCGGCATACTCCTCCAGAGTTTCTCCGTGACACAAGGCCCGCGCCAATCTTGCCTCGGCTGATGAAAGCCCAAATAGCGATATCAATTGCCGAGCACTGGCAATTCGGCGCCGCCCCAGCGGAAAAATCAGACAGACAATTGTGCGCGGGACGTTTGAACCGCTACCACCTTTGCCTTGATTCGGTTGTAGCAAGATCGTGTAACGAGCCGGCGACAACGCATTACCTGAGCAAATCAGGGTTTCTGGTTCGCCAACGGCGGCCACTCGCGCTATGGCGTGTAGCAGCACGTCATTGAACTCACTGGCCAGCGCGAATATACGGTTGTGCCGTATGCCCAGCACACCCGAGGACTGCAGAAATGCGGACGAACGTCCATTAATATCCAGAATGCATCCATTTGATGCCAACAGAAACGCAGCGACATACGGCGAGAAGTGGTTGCTGACGCCTTGATCGACATAGTGGCGGATAGCCCGGCAATGACGTAGGAAATTCAGGTCATCTGGCGCCTCAAATTGCTGCTCGTGCAGGAACAGGCAGTCAGGGCAAACCTGTTCCTGATTGCAGGCCTGGATACAAGAGGGACGAATACCTCGACAGATCGGGGTTTGCACCCAATCTTCGTGACACCCCTTTGCTCCTACCGAACCAGGCGCTTGCCTGTTACGCCACTGATCAATTGTCCGTCCCCCCGCGTTCGCCGACGCCGCTGATCTATCGCTCGTGTAAGTCTCTTTAGCTAGGCCATCATCCAATTGGATGATGCATTACGACTATGACAAAGAGTAGGCTTCATGGCAATGGGTGTAGGGGAATTCTGACCGGATCAATTATTAGGTGGGCGACAGATTAATTAGGGCGTGTTCACGTTATCAAGATGTGGCAGATGGAAGCAGTGAGAAGTAGTTGAAGCGTACGGCCTATTGTCGTGGCGGGTTGTCCAACAGCAGAGTTATTTGAGGCGATCGAAGAACTGTTCGACGAAGTTGCGTGCTGTTGCGATGCCATCGGTAAGTATTCGGCGATCCATGTCTGGTGGCAAAAAGACTAGAAGTGAACACAAATCGGCCAGTGCGAACAGGTTCTAACGAGGATTGAAACGATGACAGATATCCAGCATCTAGTTCCTCTGGTACCGAAGCCACCGGTCCGGCGGCTCCGCGTATACGCTTTCGATCCCCAGTCTTCAGTGGAACTGAATACCGCGATAATTAACGACACCGTCATCCAGCTTCCTTGGGAAACGCGTTGGGAAGATCAGCTGGAGCCAGGCCCCATAAACGACTATCTTGAAGTTATCGACTACGATCCCAGTTCAGACGTCTTTTACGGCCCCGTCGATCTCAACGCTCCCTTTTTGCTAGCTCAAGATGGGTTACCTCCATCGGAAGGTTGCCCGCAGTTCCACCAGCAGATGGTTTTCGCGGTTGCGATGCGTACCATCCGTAATTTCGAGCGGGCGCTTGGACGCGCAATTTTATGGGCTGGAGATAGGAATGCATCGCAAGGCGCGCCTGATCGAAGCTTCACACGTCGGTTGCGTATCTATCCCCACGGCCTTCGCGAAAAAAATGCCTATTACAGCCCAAGCAAGCGCGCACTGCTTTTCGGATACTTTAAGCATCCAGATGGCGATACCGCTACTAGTAGCTGGGTCTTTACCTGTCTCTCGCAAGACATCATCGCGCATGAAACAACGCATGCGATTCTTCACGGGATGCAGCAGCGTTCGATCGAAGCATCCAATCTCGACTCACTGGCCTTTCATGAGGCCTTTGCCGATATCATTGCGCTACTCCAGCATTTCAGTTTGACTGATGTCGTACGACATCAGCTGGCACAGAGTAAAGGCTCGCTGCGCGAGCCGGGCCTACTGAATGGTCTTGCTCTTCAGTTTGGTCATGCGGTGGGACGTCGTGGGTCGTTGCGCTATGCACTGCAGTACTTGGAGCCTTCCGTCTCACCGGCGCGGGCTACATCTGAGGCCAATGCGAAAGCCAGTGGCGAAATAAAGCAACTGAAGAAACTCTCTGAAACGTTCGAAGCGCACGAGCGTGGTGGCTTTCTCGTTGCCGCTATTTTTGATGCATTCGTCACTATTTACGAGCACCGGACAGCTGATCTTTTCCGCCTCGCACGGTCCGATGAAGCATCCAATCATTACCATCTCTCTGCGGAACTCGTTGACCGTCTAGCTGTTGAGGCTGGTAAAGCCGCGGATCAGGTGCTTCGTATGTGCGTGCGGGCGTTGGACTATCTCCCCCCTGTTGACCTGCAGTTCGGTGAATATCTTCGGGCAATTATCACGGCGGATACGGATCTCGTGGCTAACGACCCGATGCGTTATCGCATTGCCTTCATCGAAGCCTTTAGAAAGCGTGGCGTCAGCGTGCCCGGTTGCATCTCGATGGCACCTGATAGCTTGCTTTGGGATGAGCCGGACCTTTCTGAGACCCCCGAGTTTGGTGAAGCCGGCGGGAATCCCGAAGAAGGGCTCAGCAATGTTTTCTCCGAACTGCTGGCTTCACTCGAACTGTCCATTTCACTCGAGTCCTGGCGCTCATCGAGCGTGCATGTGCACGGAACCTCGGGCGGTGGGCGACGCAACCTTCGCGAAGCCGCTGTCGGCGTGATTGAGCGTAACCAGGCACGCATCCACAAGTGGTTCAATGAGGACAGTGAGTTCGACGAGGCTTGGGAGAAGCTAGTCGGCATGCGTCTGCTTGCCTTCGATGATCCGCGTCGCAAGGCGCCGCTGACCAACATCCCTACGTTGTGGGCAGGCAAGACGAATACGACCGGCGAATCTTCCAAGGTACCGAAGTTCGAGGTGCATTCAGCGCGCATCGCACGGCGAACCGGACCCGAAGGACAAGAAACGCATCAACTCATCATCCAAATGACACAGAAGCGACGCGGATACGACGATCCGACCGACCAAGACAAGGCTGATGCAGGTGATCCTGCTCTCTTGGCTCGTGATCCTGACTTTTGGTTCCGCGGTGGCGCCACCATTCATATTGACCTGCGCGATGGCAAGCTGATTCGCATCATTAGAAAGAATGTTTGCGACGACAAACGCTTGGCTGCCCAGCGCGAATTCCGCACAGGCAAAACGTCGGGACAGGCGATTGGCTCTCGGGCGAGCGCCAATCTCGAGCCCTTCGCCTTCCTGCATAGGAGCCTAGAATGACTCGACAAAAGAAAGTCGGCCACATTAATGCGAAGTGCCAAATAATCGTACGCATGTACCGGGCGTTGGGCGCTCAAGGTGGCGAATATGCCGGCTATCTGGGCGATTGTTTCCTTATCCGTGTGCTCAACGGTAATGAACCACATGCACACATCCTGATCGACTTTGGCATTCTGATGGGCAGTGCACAGGCCGAAGTGCGTATGCGGCAAATCGCGACCGATATCATCAAGACGACAGGTGGCACCTTCACTGCGGATGGCAAAATAGAGAATAAAGGCTCGCTCGATTTGCTAGTCATTACTCACGAACACTGGGACCACATCTCTGGATTTTCGCAGGCGCAGGACATCATTTTCGACGGCCTTGCTATCAAAAAACTGTGGATGGCGTGGACCGAGGATGACAACGATGCCTTTGCGAATCAGCTACGACAAGACCGTGACAAGCGTGGTGTTGCATTAGCGGCCCTTTCCGAAATCATTCAACAGGCTGCTGAAAGCCCAACCCCATCGCCGTTTTCCGCTGATCGGCAGATTGCACTTTCCGGGCTCGACGCCTTTTTAGGGCCACTTGTTCCAAACAGTGAGGTGGGGACGGTCGAACCAGCGCTCGCTGCCGCGCCGGTAAAAGCTAAGCGGCTTAAAGGCCGCGACATTATGAATAAGCTAAAAGCGGAAGCTATCGCCAAGGAATTCCTTTTGCCCGGTCAGGTTGTCACCGCTCCTGGGGCACTCAAGGCCTTTGTTCTCGGTCCCCCGCGCGATTTAGCACGTCTAAAAAAGGACAAACCTTCGGGGGGGTCGGCGAAAGAGACTTATCTCGATAACAGAGCCTTTGAGGATCTTCTATATCGCTTGGTCGACGGGGAGTCTCACGATCCCGATAACGACTCACCGTTTGCAGGCCGATTTCATCGCATTCGCACGGACCATGTTCGCGCGTCCAGTAATGCATCACCCGTCATCGATGTGAGCGCCGACACCAGTGTTCTCCAGTGGCTCTATGAACGCTATTTCGCTGGGGCCGCAAGCGACGGACGCGATCAATCGCGTCGGACAATCGATTCCGATTGGCTCGGTGCCGCCGGCCCGCTTGCCCTCAAACTCGACTCTGACACCAATAATACGAGCCTCGTGCTTGCGTTTGAGCTTCCCGACAATACCTTCATGCTTTTTCCTGGCGATGCGCAGGTTGGCAATTGGCTGTCTTGGCACGATCAGACCTACAAGGACGGGGCCCGAGAGTTCTCGGCGACAGAGATTCTCGGGCGTGTGCGCTTTTATAAGGTTGGGCACCACGGCAGCCACAACGCGACGCTTAAGGAGGGAGGCCTCGACCTGATGACTCACAGCGAACTGGTGGCGGCGATTTCCACGGATGAGTCCTTCGGCAAGCAGCAAGGCGCTAAAGGTTGGCAGATGCCTAATCCTCATCTGAAGGAGGCAATCCTGGCCGCAACCAGAGGGCGAACGTTTCGCAACGATGACTCCCTCGATGTGGACTACACGCAATTCAATGACTCACTGTATTCCACGGATCTCTATCTCGAGTACACCGTGTTTAATTCGATGGAGTAAGCGCTATGGTTTTCGATCTAGAGCACGCCAAACAGTTTCTTGAAGCCACCAGCTTGCCGACGGCACCGGAGGTTCTCGGTATCTCTGATGGCATGGGGATGCCAGAGTTAGAGACCTCCAAGCAGCAGTCACTGGTAGTCGGAGCGAATGTCGTGTCGTTCACTACAGGGGTTGAAGCAGACGTGCGACAAGCCATCACTGATTCTTCGCTCTTTGCCCAACTGGCTGCGGCCAAGGCGGTTGGCACTAATACTGATCCGCTGGTGTTCTTCGATGCGTATTTCGCCAACCTAGTTGCGATCGGTTGGGTGATCCAGAACAAGGAGACTGCAGAATTCTCCTACAAGGGTGACGCTTTCGACGTGCATGAAGCGATCATCGGCGTTATCACGGCTTTTCTGAGCCCGATTGCCGGAGCCGCTGCGGCCGTCCTCGCCGTGCTGAATGGCTTGCACAACATGGACGAGGATGCCCCGTTCATCACGCTCTTTAATAAGCAGAGCCGGCGTGGGAAGATTGGTCGCTTCCAATTCACCTATGTCTATCCGGATCCCGATCACGGTCTCATGGCGGAATCCATGGCGTTCTCCCTCAAGGCCGACAACACATTGACACAAGTCCTGTTCTTCAAACTGCAAAAAGGCAAAACATCGTTGCGGCGCAGCACGGGCAGCCTTTCTATCGATGCTGAAGCGATGAAGACACTTCGACCACAGCTTACTGCGAAGATGAATGCCTATCGCAGCGCCTATATCGCGAGCGTTGAGCTCGGCGACCTCTGACGGGAGTTGTAAACCATGGCCAAATGCCCCTTTGCCGAACAACTCCCAATTACCGGTAGCAGCGGGAGTTACACGGGCGGCGTCTTCAAGATTGTTCATCACACGACAGAGGGTGGTAGCGCAGAGGGCGCCTTTGCTGTGTTCAAGTCCAATAGGTCGGATCCGCATTTCACGGTCGACGCCAGCAAAATCTACCAGCATATCGACACCGACTCAGCGGCGCGCTCGCTGCGCAATGCGCCAGGCGGTTTGCAGACCAACCGCGATCGAGCCCTGCAGATAGAAGTTGTCGGTTTCGCCGGTAAAACCAAAAACAAGGCGACACTGAAGAACCTGGCCCGGCTCTGCCGTTGGCTCGAGGAGACCCATAACGTTCCATTAGAGTGGCCGGCAGGGGCACCCAAGCCCGCCAAAAACGGCAAAGATCCGGGCGGCCATCTGCGCAGCACGGAAGCTTGGACCAAAGGCGGACATTTCGGGCACTGCCATGTGCCCGAAAACACGCACTGGGATCCCGCCTATACAAAGACGGAGGTCCAGTACCTGATGGCGGCAAAATTTGATGCCGTGGGCAAGTTAACTAATGCTCAGAACCCTGCCGTTGTCGCACTTGAAAATCAGCCGATGGCGATGGATGGCGATGCAACGTTCGAGATCATCGCGGATCATGCCGATGTTGGGGAGGCGCCGACGACTAATGTTAAGCCCGTCAATGTGGCTCCGAGCGAGGAGCTAGAGTCTGCAGCGCGTCAACTGGAGCCAGGCGTTGGGCTGTGTCTATCCGGCGGTGGTTACCGAGCCATGTTGTTTCACGTGGGAAGCCTTTGGCGACTCTATGAAGCCGGTCAGCTTTTTACGCTGCAACGCATCTCGAGCGTATCAGGAGGCTCAATCACCAGCGCGGTTCTCGCCTTGGCTTGGAAGCATCTACCTTTTGATGGCGCACGGGCGCCCTTCGAGGCCCGTGTGGTCGAACCCATTCGCGCGCTTGCACGACGGACGCTCGACGCCGAAGCAATAATTGGTGGTATTTTGCTTCCCGGCAGTATTGGTGAGAAAGTTGCTGCGGCCTATGACAAGCACCTCTTCCACGGTGCAACATTGCAGGAACTACCTGATGCCCCTCGCTTTGTAATCAATGCTACCAACGTGCAATCCGGCGTGCTGTGGCGCTTTTCCAAACCTTATATGGGTGACTATCGAGTCGGCCGAATTGAGAAGCCTGATTTTCCGATTGCCCGAGCGGTCGCAGCGTCTTCAGCCTTTCCACCGGTGCTATCACCGCTGACCATCGAATTACATCCGGCGGCATTTAAACCGAACTCGGGCGTTGACTTGCAACGGGCACCTTTTACGTCAGATGTTGTGTTGGCCGACGGCGGCGTTTATGACAACTTGGGTCTTGAGACAGTTTGGAAACGCTACCAAACGGTTCTTGTCAGCGACGCTGGTGCCAAAATAAAACCAGAGGAAGAACCTAAACAAGATTGGCCGCGCCACGCCTATCGCGTTCTTGATCTGATCGACAATCAGGTGCGTAGTCTTCGCAAACGCGCGCTCATCGCGAGCTATCAGGCCAAACCAGATGATCCCAGTAAGCGACAAGGAGCGTATTGGGGTATTGGTACCAACTACAGTCTCTATTCGGGTCGCGCACTCAAGCTCAGTTGTGCTCAGGAGCGTATTCAGGAGCTGGCCAGCGTTGCTACGCGCTTAAAGCGGATGGATGACGATTTGCAAGAGCGATTGATTAATTGGGGTTACGCCGTTACGGATGCAGCGTTACGTAGTTACGTAGATCCCAAGCTTAATCAACCAAAAGCCTTTCCCTATCCAAGTAACGGTGTCTGAAAAAAGCAGAGGGGTGTCATAGGAAAATCTATATGCGGCGCGAACCTCCTCTGATTCTTGGAAAGAGCAACGCGTCAGCAACTGACACATATCCGCGCAGGCGGCGCGTCGGTGGATACTGGTAAAAGGTGCTGACGTAGCTCACTGACATCGCAGCCTGCTTTCCGCGACGATCCATTCACGGCTTCTGCCGAACATCCGATACGGGGGAGCGGCTCGTATGCCGGCCCGTGGCCATGCATGGGAAGACTAGACGAATTACCGGCGATATTCAAACATTGCGTAAGCATAATATGCTGCTATACATAATTGTTCGCCATTCGAAAGACGGCCCGAAAACCCTCACCACTATGTGGAGCGGGTGAGAGATGTGCCGCGAAATGGTCTTGAAGTTGGATCTAACGGGGTCGGGAGTACGAACCATGAGGACGCAGATTTCGCGAAGTGCGCAGCCGGAGTTTCGCGCGACAGTGATGGTCCTGCTCGCAGCCGCACTGGCTCTATTAATGCCGTGCAATACAAGCGCCGAGACGGCGAGCGACAGCGCGAGCAGCGAGCCCTCTCTGTCGGTGTCGGAAAGTTACCGGCCCAAGCGAATCATCCTCGCCGCAGATGGGACTTGGAACGAGGCTGAGCGCAAGGATCTAGCGACTGGCCGCCCCCAACCAACAAACGTACTGAAGGTGGCGCGAGCAATCGTGCCTCGCGCATCTGATGGCACAGATCAGATCGTCTATTACCTGTATGGTGTTGGTACAGGCGGCGTATTGGATAGGCTCACGGGAGGCGCCTTCGGGGACGGAGTGGAGCAGAACGTCCGTACCCTTTACCGATTCCTGGTCTTCAATTACGAGCCGGGCGATGAGATTTACCTCTTCGGCTTCAGTCGCGGCGCGTTCACTGTAAGAACGCTTGCGGGCTTCATCAATCGCATTGGTTTGTTGCAAAAGAATGATGAATACTACACAGCTGAACTCTACGCCCTATACGAATCGAGCACTTCAAGGGACTCTCCGGAGTGGGAACATGCGTTCCGAAACATCAAGGACCGTCGGCCTCCACCGCCGATTCGGTTTATCGGCGTGTGGGATACAGTCGGTGCGCTGGGGGCTCCCGGTGCTTTGGGTCAGCTATTCAATCGCGGGAAGTACGAATACCACGATGTTGCGCTGAACCCTTCGATTCAGAACGCGTTTCACGCCCTTGCAATTGACGAGCATCGCAAGCCATTCTCTCCAACCCTTTGGACGACGCCGGTTGGTTGGAACGGGCACCTCGAACAGGTGTGGTTCGCCGGCGTGCACTCGAACGTCGGAGGTAGCTACAGCCCGGATGGCCTTGCCAACGAGGCACTCCATTGGATGGTCGAGAAGGCCGAAGGATTAGGACTCGAGTTCGACAATACTTACCTCGAACATTACTGTCCATGCTTCGACTCAACGCTGAACGATTCGATGACGTGGATATACCGGATTTTCGGACCGATGACGCGGGAGATCCCGGCGCACCCAGAAAACGAGCACGCGATACATCAGTCGGCAATTGATCGAATGAAGGGGGTAGAACTTGAGTATATGCCACCGAATCTTGTCTCTTTCCTAGCCGAAAATCCCAGCGCATCGTTCGTGCCAACGAACCGGATGTCTCGCGGTAAACCGTGCAAGAAGCTGTAGCACGACATGTGGTGAGGGCGAACAGAATTCACTGCCGCGCATCCTGCCAGCGTAGCCGCAGGTGCAGGGGGAGTCCATTTCAGTCGTTAGGGAAGCGCTGATCAATTCAATTTATCTGGTCATCGGCGCTGAATTTTGGATTTTATTGTGTTAAATCGACGATTTTGGTGCAAATACAGCCATTTCTTGGCTATTTCTTCCGCTCAGGGCGCAACTTGGCCGTCAGCTGCCAATAACCAGCGGCGAGCAAGGGCCAAATTAGCCAAGCCAAACAGGGTAAAACACTGGGCCGTATTTTTGGCCAATCCCTTGTAACGGGTTGTAACGGGTTTTGCGGTGTTTGAAGAGTAAGCGGTCAATAAACCACGGACTTACCCGCTGACCGTCGGTGGTGAAAGATGTGTCCACGTAGAACAAGGTGGACACCTATGACAGAGCAGATGACAGAATTGAAGCAGCGGCTGGTCGTGAGCCGCAAGCAGGATGGCCGATGCTGCTACGACCCGCAAGCCAAACGCGAATTGATTGAGGCCTGTTTTCTGCCCGGCATTTCGGTGGCGAAACTGGCGCTGGCGCACGGCATCAACGCCAACCTCCTGCGCACCTGTCGCCGCTGTACCGCGTTACGTATCGGTTGAATGTCGACCACGGCAGAAAGTCCATCAACTGCGCAAACAGTGTCTTGCCGGCATTCATGATCATGCCCTTCAGAAAAATTCGAAGGGTCATTTTTCGCCGATTTCAAATCGACACCACACCTCATCGCTCGGAAAGCTTCGTCAGTCATGGCGTTGGGCGCTTCGGGTCTTCATTTAAGCGGACAGTAGTGCGAAGAACTCAAAGCGGAAGGTGTTCAAACCGCGGAACTCAATGGAACCATCGAGCAGCTAAAGTTGAAAGTAAATGAGCTAACCCAAGATGTAGTTGCACTCAGAAAAGCTACTCCAGCAGTCACCCCTCCACCGGAGCAAATTGCCAAGAGAGAGGCCAAGGAAGCTCAGTTCTCAAACAACTCCGACTACTCAGTGCTGGTCTTCTACAAGCCCTATCAGAAGGAGTCGGCTACTATCCTCACGAAAAAGCTATTGTCATTGGGTTTCAAGTCATCCGCTACGCCCACAGATTTAAAGGAAGCTATAAAGCAATTTGATGAAAACACAGCGTGGGTGATCTATTCAGAGAAAGGCCAGGGGAAGCTTCAAGCCTTAAAGGCCGCGCTTCCAGCATTGACTGAACGCATCAAATTTGTATATCGAGAGGAGTCTTACAACTTGCGTAGCGGCGATATACAAATCTTGCTGTTCTAGCGAAACATATGATTTCTCCCAATCGTCATGACCAACAAGCTGTTCAAGCGGACCGCCCTACCTTTGGCGGGGCTGCCGCTTAACGCGGGCGTTGGGGTTGTGGCGACCAGAGGTCAACCGATGAACGAGCAAATCCCGATCCAG
>ERZ724516.1899-NODE-1899-length-11939-cov-8.373107_pt1 | contig 11939 bp, 8 predicted proteins | sample MGYA00376049_ERZ724516 | MGnify/ENA primary metagenome ERZ724516 (study PRJEB28724, sample SAMN07190886) | activated sludge metagenome | isolation source: activated sludge of sewage treatment plant in Hong Hong | place: USA: Christiansburg, Virginia | collected... | reverse complement strand
CAACAACGGTGAGATCGAGGTTAGTGAAGCTGCTACTATTTACAGCCTCAATATTAATAATTCGAGCATCACTGATTTAACTGGAATTGGAGCATTTACGAGCTTACAAATCTTACATTGTGAAGACAATCAAATCACCTCGTTGGATGCGAGTAATTTATCGTCAATGATTGTTTTAATTTGCTCGAACAACCAGCTCACATCGATTAACGTTAGCGGTTTGTTTAACCTAGAAATGCTAGAATGTTCGAATAACCAATTGACAACAATGAACATAAACGGACAAGGATTGTCTGGTCTTCGCGGGCTGAGTTGTAGTAATAATGAATTGACTTCTATTAATGTCAGTGGTATTACAACACTTGAAAATCTAAGTTGTTCCGACAACCAATTGACCACATTAAGTGTTAGTGGTTTGGCTAATCTGAAATCGATTAATTGTGCTAATAACCAGCTAACGACACTCAGTGTGGCGAGTTTATCAAACATGGAAATACTATGGTGTTACAACAACCAACTTACGACACTAAATCTTACTGGTGCAATGGGAAGTTTTCATGAACTCAATTGCTCTTCCAACCAACTGACAACGCTAAACATTCCTACGCTGGTGAACTTATCTATACTGCGCTGCAGTAACAACTCATTGACCTCAGTCAGCACAACCAACCTGCTCAACCTAAAAATATACGATTGTGATTACAACCAAATGACTGCGCTCAACGTGACTGGCTTGCCCATGCTAGAATATCTAAGCTGCACGTACAACCAACTAACTTCCTTAAATGTAGCAAATTTAGCCAATCTCAAAGGGCTGGGATGCAACAACAATTTACTTACAGCTATCGATTTTACTGGACTGACGAGTCTTACGGGTTTAAACTTTTCCTATAATGCTTTCCCAACGGCAGATTTAAGCGCAATACCAAATTTAAAAGAAGCTTCAGTACACCACAATCAACTGACTTCGCTGAATTTAAACGGTTTGGTAAATCTTGAACAATTGCTTTGCATGAATAACCTTTTGACATCATTAAATGTGTCTGGACTGACGAGTCTCAAAGTTTTCTGGTGCGACGAAAACCAACTGACTGCATTGGATTTGAGTGGCTTGGTAAATCTTGAGCAATTGACCTGTGGCAACAATCAAATTCCTTCGCTAGATTTTAGTGGTTTGAATGCGCTAATTTATATTTATTGTAATTTCAATCCGATACCTGAATTGAATGTCAATGCCTTGACTAATTTACAAGCTTTATTCTGTAGCAATACCTTACTAACTGCCTTAGACGTTAGCGGTTTAACCAATCTTAGAAATTTACAATGTGCTAATAATGCGATTCCTGCATTGAATGTTTCAGGGTTAACCAATCTAGAGTATTTGTTTTGTGCTAACAACCAAATTCCATCGCTTGATTTAACAGGTTTTGTCAATTTGAAACAATTGGATTGTTCTAATAATCAACTAACAACACTCGACACCAGCGATTGTATCAACCTTACTTTCGGCAGCAGTTGCCAATTTAACAATCTTAGTACTTTATTCCTTAAAAACGGGCGTAATGATAATATTGCATTTTTCGGTAATCCGAACTTGCAATTCGTTTGTGCAGATGAAATTGAAATCGCCGACATTCAATCCAATTTAGTACTTAATAATAGTCCTGATGCAGTTGTAAGCTCGTATTGTTCTTTTACACCAGGCGGAAATTACAACAGTGTAACCGGAACTGCAGTTTTCGATATGAACAACAATGGTTGTGATGCCAGCGACATTCGCGCAAATAATGTTCGATTCGATATGAGCGATGGAACGATAGCCAGCGGCACATTCTTGAACAATACCGGCATTTACACTTTGTATGCTGACATTGGCAATTATACTTTGAATGCGCATTTAGAAAATCCAAGTATTTTTAATATTACGCCGACAACTACAACTCATAACTTTCCGGCATTGAACAGCACAGTAATCAATCAAGATTTTTGTCTTACGGCCAATGGCGTTCACAATGATGCTGAAATTGTGTTATTCCCAACTGATGTAGCCAGACCTGGATTTGATTCGCCATACCTTTTATTCATCAAAAACAAAGGAAATCAAACCTTGTCTGGCAGTGTAAATTTGGTTTTTGATGATGCTAGAACTGACTTTGTTTCGGCTTTGCCTAATGCGGATACTGTTGCACCAAATTCGCTTACGTGGAATTACACCGACTTATTGCCTTTTGAAACAAGAACCATTGCATTGGCTTTGAACATCAATTCACCTATAGAAACGCCAGCTGTAAATTCGAATGATGTATTGCCCTTTACAGCAACCATCAACCCTATTGCTGGTGATGATTTACCTGAAGACAATACCTTTCATTTAAACCAACTTGTTGTGAATTCCTTTGATCCGAACGACATCAATTGTTTGGAAGGTGAAATAGTGCCACCAAGTGAAATTGGTAAATATTTACATTATGTTGCTCGTTTTGAAAACACCGGAAATTACCAAGCCGAAAACGTGGTGGTTAAGATTGTGATTGACCCTACTAAATATGACGTCAACACTTTACAATTATTGCACACTTCTCAACTGGCTGATACCAAAATAACAGGTAATGTTGTAGAATTCATCTTTAGAAATATCAATTTGGCTCCAGCAGCAGGTGATCCACCAGTTGGCGGTCACGGGACGATTATGTTCAAATTGAAATCTAAGAATACTTTGGTTTCGGGTGATGAAGTCAGCAACAAAGCCGATATCTTCTTCGATTATAATGCGCCAATTACCACCAACGATGCCCGCACCACTTTTGCCTTATTGAGCAATCCTGGTTTTATAAAAGATGCTAGTGTAGTTTTACATCCAAATCCGACGAAAGGAAACATTAAAATCGATGCTGACCATACGATTAAGTCGATTGATTTGTACGATGTTCAAGGTAGAATTTTACAAACTTCTATCGAAAACACTACCACTGCAAAACTAGACATTGCCAATAAAGCCAATGGGATTTACTTTGTGAAAATCACAACAGAAAGGGGCACAAACATTGAAAAAGTGGTTAAGGAATAATACAAAAGCTAGTCATTCCGACGCAAGAGTTTTTCTCTAAATTACGAGATTCCTCCTGCGTCGGAATGACAATTATTAATTGTTAATTATCAATTATTAATTGTCATTACTTGCTCAAATACATCTTCCTTCTAGAGTATAATTCGTAAAACTGATCGTCTTTCAAATCATCAATAAATAAAATGCTTTCACCGGTCGATTTCATTTCCGGACCTAATGCTTTATTGACATTCTGGAATTTACTAAAAGAGAAAACCGGCTGCTTGATCGCATAGCCTTTTAATTGTGGATTGAATGTAAAATCGGTTACTTTATTCTCGCCCAACATCACTTTTGTCGCGTAATTTACATACGGTTCACCATACGCTTTTGCTATAAATGGGACTGTTCTCGAAGCACGCGGATTGGCTTCAATAATGTAAACCGTGTCGTCTTTGATGGCAAACTGAATGTTGATCAAACCAACGGTTCTTAAAGCCAAAGCAATTTTCTTAGTATGGTCTTTAATCTGTTGCATCACAAATTCGCCTAAATTGAAAGGTGGCAAAGTCGCATTTGAATCTCCTGAATGGATTCCACAAGGTTCTATATGCTCCATGATGCCTATGATGTATACGTTTTCTCCATCGCAAATCGCATCGGCTTCCGCTTCAATCGCGCCATCGAGATAGTGATCTAACAGCAATTTATTTCCGGGAATGTTTTTGAGTAAATCGATGACATGTTCTTCGAGTTCTTGTTTGTTAATCACGATTTTCATGCCTTGACCGCCCAACACATAAGACGGACGCACAAGCAGCGGGAAATCTAAAACATCTGCTAATGCTGAAGCTTGATCGGCATTTTCAGCGACACCAAATTGTGGAAATGGAATTTTGAGTTCAGTTAATAATTCTGAGAATCTACCGCGATCTTCGGCCAAATCTAGAGCGTCGAAACTGGTTCCTAATATTTTGATGCCGTAGCGGTCTAATTTTTCTGCCAGTTTCAAAGCGGTTTGTCCGCCCAATTGCACGATTACACCTTCGGGTTTTTCGTGGCGAATGATGTCGTAGATGTGTTCCCAAAAAACGGGTTCGAAATATAATTTATCTGCCGTGTCAAAATCGGTCGAAACGGTTTCTGGATTGCAATTGATCATGATGGTTTCGTAGCCACATTCTTTTGCTGCTAAGACGCCATGCACACACGAATAGTCGAACTCGATACCTTGTCCGATGCGGTTTGGACCTGAACCTAAAACGACTACTTTCTTTTTATCGGTGACGATGCTTTCGTTGTCTACGTAGCGTTGGCCATCAGCAGTTTCGATTTCGGCTTCGAAAGTCGAATAGTAATAAGGTGTTTTTGCAGTAAATTCTGCCGCACAAGTATCGACTAGTTTGTAGACACGTTTGACGTTTTGCTCTTCCCGCAATTTGTAAACTTGACTTTCCAAACAACCCAACATGTGCGCAATTTGTCGGTCGCCGTAGCCTTTTTGTTTGGCTTCTAACAATAATTCTTTTGGTAAAGAATCGATTTTATATTTGGAGATTTCTTTTTCTATTAGGTATAATTCCTCGTATTGACGCAGGAACCACATATCGATTTTGGTGATTTCGTGGATGCGCGATAATGGAATTCCCATTTGAATGGCGTCGTAAATCACGAATACTCTGTCCCAACTGGCGAAGGTGAGTTTCTCAATAATCTGTTCGTAATTTTTATAGCTTTTTCCGTCAGCGCCCAAACCGTTGCGTTTGATTTCTAATGATTGTGTGGCTTTGTGCAAAGCTTCTTGAAACGAACGCCCGATGCCCATCACCTCGCCTACTGATTTCATTTGTAATCCGAGTGTTCTGTCGGAACCTTCAAATTTGTCGAAATTCCAACGTGGGATTTTTACGATTACGTAATCTAAAGTCGGCTCGAATAAAGCAGAAGTTGATTTGGTGATTTGGTTTTGAAGTTCATCAAGGTTGTAACCCAATGCCAACTTCGAAGCAATTTTTGCAATCGGATAACCCGTTGCTTTTGACGCTAAGGCAGACGAACGTGAAACCCTTGGATTGATTTCAATGGCTACGATATCTTCTTTCTCGTCAGGTGAAACGGCGAATTGAACGTTACAGCCACCAGCGAAATTCCCGATAGAGCGCATCATTAAAATCGCCATGTCGCGCATTTTTTGAAACGTGGTATCTGATAACGTCATGGCTGGAGCAACCGTTATGGAATCGCCAGTATGAATTCCCATTGGATCCATATTTTCTATGGAACAGATGATGACTACGTTGTCGTTTTTATCTCGGAGTAATTCGAGTTCGTATTCTTTCCAACCGATCAAAGCTTTATCGATTAACACTTCGTGGATGGGTGACATTTCTAATCCGTAAGTTAGTTTTTCGTCGAATTCTTCTTTGGTGTGAACGAAAGCAGCTCCAGTTCCGCCAAGTGTGAATGACGGACGAATTACCAAAGGGAAACCGAATTCTTGTGCGATTTCTTTTCCTTTTAGGAATGAAGTTGCGGTTTTGGCTGGTGCGGCGCCTACTCCGATTCGTTCTAATAATTGTTTGAACTGTTCGCGGTCTTCGGTAATGTTGATAGCATTGACATCTACGCCAATAAGCTTTACGTTGAAATCTTCCCAGATGCCTTTTTCGTCGGCTTCTAGACAAAGATTTAAAGCGGTTTGTCCGCCCATCGTTGGTAAAACAGCATCAATTTGTGGATGCTCTTTTAGGATTTGAACGATTGATTTTGTGGTAAGTGGTAATAAGTAAACATGATCGGCCATGGTTGGATCGGTCATGATGGTTGCCGGATTGGAGTTGATCAGGATTACCTCGATACCTTCTTCTCGTATCGAACGTGCGGCTTGTGAACCGGCATAATCAAATTCGCAGGCTTGACCGATGACGATTGGGCCGGAACCAATGATTAGAACGGATTTGATGGAATTGTCTTTTGGCATTTTGTTGTGTTGTAAGTTGTATGTTAGGTTGTAAGTTAGTTGTTGGATACTGATTGACCTAGCCCTGATAGCAGCGGTATCCTTTTGCGCCGTTGTTCGGCGTGAAAGATTTAGCGGATAGCAGGTTCCCGGCTTCTGAAAAATTTAATGACAAGATATAAAAAAAGGCGTTACTAAAACTAGTAACGCCTTGATATTGATTATTGCTAATCATTATTTTTTGTGTCTTGGTTCAGATGAAACAGTCAATTTGTGACGGCCTTTTGCTCTACGACGCGCAAGCACTTTTCTACCATTTGCAGAAGCCATTCTGTCCATAAATCCGTGCTTATTTCTTCTTTTTCTTTTCGATGGTTGAAACGTTCTTTTGCTCATTGCTTTATATTTTTAAAACTTTATTTAATGCTGAATGATTTTAGGTGCTCTAAAACCGAGTGCAAATATACAAAGTCTTTTTTTTCTGGCAAGTAGTTTTAAAAAAATATTTTCAAATCTTTTACTATCTTTGAGCACTTAAAAAAAGACACCTTATGTTTCATAGAATTTTTAAATTAATTTTCGCCGGATTGATTATCATGACTGGCATTTGGCAGATGACAGAAGGCTATATTGGGAATGGAATTTTCCTCATTATACTGTCGGGCATTCCTATTTTTCTGTATTTCAAAAACGAATTTATCTTGTTGGCCTTTTTGCGATTGCGTAAACAGGATTTTCCTGGTGCTCAAAAATGGTTGGCTTACATCAAAAATCCGGAAACGGCTTTGGTTCGTAAACAACAAGGTTACTTCAATTATTTGCACGGCATTATGTTGTCGCAAACGAATTTGATTCAAGCAGAGAAATATTTCAAAAAAGCAATTGAGTTGGGTTTGAATATGGACATGGATTTGGCCGTTGCAAAATTAAACTTAGCTGGCGTGGCGTTGACCAGAAGAAGAAAACTGGAAGCTACCAACTTGCTTAACGAAGCCAAGAAACTCGACAAGCAAAACATGCTCAAAGAACAAATCACGATGATGAAAGAGCAAATGAAAAAGATGTAATTTCTTTTTTGAACTTCACTTTTAAACAGGTTTTCAACAGGTTATCAAAAATATCCTGTTGAAAACTTTTTTTTATGCTTTTTTAATTGTTAATTTTGCTCATATTAATCAATACATGTGATGTTATGAGATTAATTTTACTTGCTGTAGCTGTACTTTTTACTACAAATTCATTGCAAGGTCAAGAGAAAATTACTTTCTTCTCGGAGGCCATCAAATCCAACATCAAAAAATACAATTCGCAATCCGATAAAGAATTTGAGAAAGGCGAGATTGAAAGAGGCAATGCTTTATTCGACTCGTTGGTACAGAATCATTTGGTCGGTTCTCGGTTTGATGATTATTCGTTTAAAAGCATCAACAGTCGGAAAGTTAAATTGAGTAAAATCAAGAAACCTGTTTTCATTATTACTTATGCTTCTTGGTGCGTGATTAATAAAGGTGAAATTCCAGCTTTGAACAAATTAGCTCGTAAATACAGCGACGAAGTTCAGTTTATAGTAGTTTTTTGGGATGTGAAAAGCGATGCGAAAAAATCGGCGCGACAATTTAATAACAAGATTAAAGTCTGTTATGCCAACGAAGCCTACAAAAACGACCAATCGGTTGTAGCTACTTTAAAACATGCTTTAGGGTTTCCTACTTCTTATTTTCTGAATGCTAATTTGGAAGTGATTGACATCAAACGTGGCGGTGTTGCGGTGCCGCCGAGAACTTCATTTAAAAAAGCATTTGAAATGAATTTTAATGTGTTTAATGAAAGATTAGTTAGTTTTCTGGATAAGAAAGAAAATTTTCAGAGACAATTGGCTGCTACTGGGGAATAAAAAACCGCAGATTCGCAGATTTCTTATTTAAAATCTGCGAATCTGCGGTAAAATCATATCAATATTTTACATTAATAACCGCTCAACGGAATAACGATATCGTATTTCTTTCTGCTTTGATTAATCAATTTTTTATCACGCAACCACGGATTGTGGATTTTCAGAATTTTATAGTTGATGCCTTGTGCTTTGGCAAAGGTTGCTAAATCGCTAATTGTAGTATCAACCGTTATGACTTTTGACGGCAAGTTGACATACATTTCATCAAGATTAACATTGAATCCAAACTTGTCTGGATTTTTCATAATCTCTTTCAAAGCCAAAATTCGAAATACATATCGTGAAGTTTCATCATTGAGTAATAAATCGTAATAAGTTGACACTTGTTGCATTTCAATTTGTTTGTTCACTCCTGTCATGCCGCCATTATAGGATGCTGCCGCTAAGGTCCAACTCCCAAATTTGGCTTTGGCTTCTAGCAAATATTTACAAGCAGCTTCCGTTGATTTTTCTAAATGATAGCGTTCATCAACCATATCATTAACTTCCATGCCTTTTTCTTTGGCGGTTAGTGGCATAAATTGCCAAACACCACGCGCACCAGCTGGAGAAACTGCATTCACCAAACCACTTTCAATGACTGCCAAATATTTAAAATCATCGGGCACATTATACAATTGCAGAATCGGTTCGATGATTGGAAAAACACGATTGGCTCTTTTGATGATCAACAAAGTAGTGGCATCTAGATTGGCATTGATTAACAATTCGCGATCTAAGCGTTCGCGAACATCGTTCATTTGCAACGGCGCTGGTTCTCCAGCAAAATCAATTGCAGTTGGAAAAAATTGAGAAGTTCCTTCGCGTGTGATTTTATTTTTGGTTTCTGTAGAAGTCGCATAAATAAAAGCACCACTAATAAGTACAATCGCTCCTATTAGTGTAGTTTTCTTAATCCAGTTCATTTTTCTTTCTTTTTAGTTAGCGTAAACTTACAAAAAATCGATGGCCTATGAATATTGATTTAGGATAATTTTGGGCAAATTTTCGTTCATCCAGCGGAATTTTGTTAAAATCATGATGTGCGTTCCGCCTTTGATGGTGATACAATTTTGGATGTTTTTAATGGGGAAAACCTCATCGGCATCGCCATGAATGTGAACCACTTGCGGATTGGGTTTGACTCTGTCCCAAAGTAACATTTGTTCAATAGCCCACTCTAGATACGTTTTGTTGCGCATCGACATGTATTTTTCATATAACTTCAAACGCTGTTGAATTACGGAACTAAATGAGAACTTATTCAATACTTCAATATTCTGTAATAGTGTTGTTGGCACCAATTTGTAGGCTTTTGTTGATTTGAAAATTTTCATAGTCACCGGAATTTCCAGATTCGTTTTGACACTCGATATAATAATCAATTTTCTTAGCGATAAAAAAGCGGTCATTTCCTGAACCAAAACACCGCCGAACGAAACACCAACCAATACGGCTTGATCATGGGTTACTTCTTCGGCCATTCTTTTGGCGTAGGCCACTAAGGTTTCATTCTTATGTGGGATTTTCCAATCGAGCAAGTGTATTTCAAAAGTAGCTGTTGGCAATTGAATGCGTTCGAAAATCTTTGAACTCGCCGCCAAGCCAGGCATAAAGTAAACATGAATTTTATTCATAACCATACAACGCTGAATTTTCTTAGGTGTTATACTTTTTTTTTATAAAAGTAGTAGATTCCTTAGGAATATCTTGAAAGGCAAGGTGAAATTAACCTTAAATTATAGAACCTATTTACCGCTAGCTAACTTGATGACCAAGAAGTTAAATCTGCGGAATAATCCCAACTATCGAATTGATTTTCGACAATATGTATTACCTTTGTAGGCTCTCGATTTGAGTAACACACAATAGTATAATAACCCGATTGGCTGTCAAAACCAATACAACAATTTGAATTATGGAAGCATCAATTGCAATGGAAATCAAAGACAATACTTTTGCAAGACAATTTGAAACAACTGTTTCAGAAGGTCTGATTTCTGTAGAATATTCGTTTCAAGAAAAAAAGATATTCTTAACCAAAATTAATACACCAGACGGATTTACAGACGAAGAATTCATTACGGAATTGTTAAAGAACATCATGAATATCGCTTACGAACGCAAATTAAAAGTGGTACCCATTCTTCCAAAAATTGCGTTGTTTTTCAGAAAAAACACAATTTACAGAGATTTATTGCCGCCAGGAATTAAGATATAAAAAGTAAAAAAACACGAAAGGACTCCAATGTTGAGTCCTTTTTTGCGTTTATACCTTTCACATAAATGCTTATCTTTAGCCTATGATTTCAGAAACCAGTCGCGAGAAAGTAGTTTTATTTTTCGAAAGTATCGACAAATATTATGGATGCAAAACCGAAATTACCGAAGGATTGCATTCCAGTTCAGAAGATTTCGAAGCCAATGCTGCCACGTGGAATATGTGTGAATTTGAATTGGTTCGCTCAGCCTACCGCAACAAAGGCGAACGACTCATGATGGAAGGCGCAAAAATGTATTATGAAATTTCAGCCGAACGCATCATCGATTTCAAACATCCCAAACGCCATACTTACGAATTTATCGAACAGTACGGAGAAAGTGTTTTCCGCACTACCAAAATCCGTTTTCATTCTAAGTATTGATAAAAAAAAGAGCCAAGAACCAATATTATTGAATGTCTTGCCTCTTGCTTCTTGCCTCTTTGCTCTTGCCTCTTGCTTCTTGCTTCTTGCTTCTTCTATCTAAACCACAACATTCGAAAATTCCATTCTTACAGATCCGTCATCATCGATATGCGTGAGATTGATTTCGTGCAAAGTATTCACCAATTCAGGATTCCAAGGTGTTTTTACTTTGACATAGTTTTCCGTAAAGCCGTGAATGTATCCTTCTTTGTTTTCACCTTCAAACAAAACCGTTCTCGAAGTACCTAATTGACTTTCATAAAAAGCCCGACGCTTCTTCACTGACAAGCCACGTAACATTTTACTGCGTTTCGCTCGCACATTTGCTGGAACAACATCTGTCATCAAAGCGGCTTCGGTATTGTCACGCTCTGAATACGTAAACACATGCAAATACGATATATCCAACTCATTCAAAAAATGATAGGTTTCTAAAAAATGTTCGTCGGTTTCACCCGGAAATCCTACAATCACATCTACGCCAATACACGCGTGTGGCATGACTTCACGGATTTTAGATACACGTTCGGTGTAGACTTCACGCATATAACGGCGCTTCATCAGTTTCAAAATATCGTTGCTACCCGACTGTAATGGAATATGAAAATGCGGCACAAAAGTTCTGCTTTTCGACACGAATTCAATCGTTTCATTTTTAAGCAGATTGGGTTCTATAGAAGAAATCCGCAAACGCTCAATACCTTCTACTTCATCCAGCGCCTGCACGAGTTCTAAAAAAGTATGTTCGTGTTTTTTATTGCCAAATTCGCCTTTTCCGTAATCGCCGATATTGACGCCAGTCAGCACAATTTCTTTGATGTTTTGCTGTGAAATTTCATACGCGTTTTTGAGCACATTTTCCAAAGCATCACTTCTAGAAATCCCACGGGCTAATGGAATCGTACAATAAGTGCATTTATAATCACAACCGTCTTGCACTTTCAAAAAAGCTCGGGTTCTATCGCCAATCGAATAACTGCCTACGTAAAAATCAGCTTCTGAAATCTCGCACGAATGCACTTCGCCAAAATCATTCTTCGACAAATCGTTGATGTAATCGGTAATTTTAAACTTCTCGGTCGCACCCAAAACCAAATCAACGCCATCTACTGAAGCAAGTTCTTCGGGTTTCAATTGCGCATAACAACCTACCGCTGCCACAAATGCTTTATCATTGAGCTTCATCGCTTTTCTGACTACCTGTTTAAACTGCTTGTCGGCATTGTCGGTCACCGAACACGTATTGATGACATAAATGTCCGCCACTTCTTCAAAATCTACGCGGTTAAAACCTTCGTCTTGAAAATTCCGCGC
>ERZ724516.1895-NODE-1895-length-11956-cov-6.530124_pt1 | contig 11956 bp, 10 predicted proteins | sample MGYA00376049_ERZ724516 | MGnify/ENA primary metagenome ERZ724516 (study PRJEB28724, sample SAMN07190886) | activated sludge metagenome | isolation source: activated sludge of sewage treatment plant in Hong Hong | place: USA: Christiansburg, Virginia | collected... | reverse complement strand
TGGCGGTGTTCCTGTCGCCGCAGGGGCTGTCGATGTTGGCTTTCGGAACGCTGGTCGGGGCGGGCTTCGCCACGCTTCTGTTCTGCCTGACGGTGGTCAGCCTGCCGATGCTTCTGGATCGCGAGGTCGATTTCGTGACCGCGATGCTGACGAGTTTCGCCCTGGTACGGGAGAATCCGCGCATCATGCTGTCCTGGGGGGCGCTGATCGCGATCTGCCTGTTCCTCGGGATGCTTCCGGCGTTCCTCGGCCTTCTGGTGGTGCTGCCGCTTTTCGGGCACGCAAGCTGGCACCTCTACCGCCGCGCGATCACCTGACACGCCGCGCCAGCATCAGCGCCAGAACGGCGGCGAGCGCGGCCATCAGGCTGGCGGTCAGCGCGACCGCGCCGAAGGCGGCTCCGGTTGCGGCAAGATGGGCGGGCCCGTCGCCGGTGACGCCGAATCCCGGGGCGCCAGGGCCATAGGCCGCCGCTGCGATCCGGCCCTGCAGCGCGATGGCAATCAGCCCGGCCACCCGCGCGACCGCGTTGTTGATCCCCGAGGCGGCGCCCTGTTCGCCGTCCTCCGCCCCCTGCATCGCCGCCGCCGTCAGCGGGGCCACGACCAGCCCCAGTCCGAACCCCGCCAGCGCGGTCAGCGGCACGACATTGGTCCAGAACTGGCCATGGGGAGCCGCAAGCCAGAGGCCAGCATAGGCGCAGGCCACCAATCCCGAGCCCGCCGCCATCAACGGCCCCGCGCCCCAGCGGTCCGCCATCCGGCCTGCGGGGGCGGACAGGATCCCGATCAGCACCGAGATCGGCAGGAAGGCCGCCGTCACGTCCAGCGGCGTGACCTTCCAGGCGGAAACGGCGGTCATCGGCAGGTAGAACATCACCCCGTTCAGCGCGAAATACAGGACGAAGGTGACAAGGTTGGTCACGGCCATCGTCCGGTTGCGGAACATCGCCAGGCGCAGCATCGGCGCGGGGGCCACTGCCTCCCAGGCAAGGAAGGCGGCAAGGCTTGCCACGGCCGCCAGCGCGATCATGGGGCCGGCGCTCGCCTCGGTCAGCGCCCAGGCCATCAGCCCGAGGCCGAGCGTGGCCAGGAGCCCGCCCAGGATGTCGACCCTTACGCCGGGCTTGCCGATGTCACCGGGCGTGCGGCCCCGGATCAGCCAGAGCGCGGCAAGGCCAAGGGGCAGGTTCAGCGCGAAGACCAGCCTCCAGCCGAGCTCTCCGCCCCAGGTGACGAACATGCCGCCCAGCACCGGCCCCAGCGCCGTGGTCAGCGTCGAGGCTGCGGCCCAGAGGCCGAGCGCCTGGCCACGTTCGGCCCGGGGATAGGCGCGCGAGACCATGGCCATCGACCCCGGCACCATCAGCGCGGCGCCGACGCCCTTCACCGCGCGGGCGGCGATCATCTGCTCGGGCGTCAGCGCCGCCGCGCAGGCCAGTGACCCGCCGACGAAGACCAGGATCCCCAGCGAGAAGATGCGGGCGATGCCGAACCGGTCGCCCATCGCGCCCCCGACCAGCACCAGCGAGGAGAGCGACAGAAGATAGGCCGCGTTGATCCACTGCGCCTGCTGCAACGTCGCGCCCAAGGCCTCGCGCATCGCGGGGGTGGCGATCGAGGTCACGGAGCTGTCGATGAAGCCCATCGACGAGGCCAGGATCGCGGCCCAGAGGATGATGCGGCGGTCAGCGTCCGCACAGAAGGAAACGGGCACCGGAGTGCCCTCCGATGCCCGCGACATGGTCATGCCAGGAGGTCGGCTTATTCGGCGTCGGCAGCGGAGGCCGGGGTGTCCAGCCGCACGGCCCCGGCGGGGCGGCCATTCGCCAGCGGGTCTTCCTGCCGCTGCACCGAGCCTTCGAAATGCGCGCCGGATTCGATGGCGATGGTCTTGTGGATGATGTCGCCCTCGACCCGGGCGGTCGAGGTGAGGCGGACCTTCAGCCCGCGCACCCTGCCGATCACCCGACCGTTGACCACGATGTCGTCGGCCACGATCTCGCCCCGGATGGTGGCGCTTTCGCCGACGGTCAGAAGATGCGCACGGATGTCGCCTTCAACGGTGCCCTCGACCTGGATGTCGCCCGTGGTACGCAGGTTGCCGACGACCGTCAGGTCGGACGACAGGACGGAAGCCCCGGCCTTGCCTTTCGGGGCGGTGGGGGTGAAATCCATGGACGGTTTGGTCAAGGGGGCCTCCGGGGCTTTGGGCTTCTCGGCCTCGGCCTTCGGGCCCGGCTCGTTGATGCGGCTCTTAGAAAACATTCTTCGCTGCCTTTATGAAGGTCATCGGATTGATTGCGGTCCCGCTGAGGCGGATTTCGTAGTGCAGGTGCGTACCAGTGGACCGGCCTGAGTTGCCCATATCACCGATCCGGTCGCCACGCGATACCCTTTGTCCGACCTCGACCCTGATCTGCGACAGATGGCCGTAACGGGTCTCGACACCGAAGTCGTGCTTGATCTTGATCAGTCGTCCATAGCCGTTTTCCCAGCCGGCATAGGTCACGGTTCCGTCCGCGGTGGCATAGATCGGGGTGCCATAGGCCCCCGCCATGTCCTGCCCCTCGTGGCGGCGCGAACTGCCGTTGAACGGGTCGTTGCGGTTGCCGAAGCCGCTGGTGTAGCGCACGGCCTCGCGCACCGGCATGGCGAAGGGAAGCTGGAAGGCCGCGATGCGGTACATGTTCATCTTGTCGAGCCCGCCAAGGATGGCATTGGCGCGCAGTTCCTCGGCCGACGGCGCACCGCCCGAGGTCGAGAAGGTGATGGGGGTCAGCGGGCCGCCCTGACCGGAGTAACCCTCGCGTACCGCGCCGATCAGGTCATCCGGCGACATCCCGGCCTCGCGGAACATCTTGTCCAGCGGCTCGACCGAGACGGTCAGCGCCTCTTCCAGCTTGGTGAAGATGGCATCGTTGCGCAGCTCCATCGCGTCCTTCTCGGCCGCGATCTCGCGGGCCTCCTCGCGGGCTTCCTCGGCGCTGGCAAGCACGTCGTTGCGCTCTTCGGCGGCATCGCCAAGGGCACCGGTCAGGAATTCCAGTGTGGCGACGGTATCCTGCGCGCGGCCCATTTCGGTCGCGCCGCCCGCCTGGGCGTTCAGCGCGAGCGTCACCCGCTCGGTCTCGCCACGGGCCACGTCGCGTTCCTTGATCGTCTCGCGCAGGGTGTCCTGGATCGCGTCGATCCCGGTTTCCAGCTCGCGCCGCCGGTCTTCCGAGGCCAGGAGCCGCTCCTGCATTTCCGAAACCTGGGTCAGCGCGATGTTGAAACGTTCCTGGGCGCGGACGGCTTCCTCGGCGCGCAGGTCACGGTCCGACGACAGCGCGTTCAACCGTTCCTCGTACAGCGCCTGCTGGCGGACCGACTGTTCTCGGGCCGATCCGGCCCCGATCGAATCCATCATGATCAGCGCGGTGGCGACGATGGTCCACGAAAGCCCCAGCGTGCCACCGACCAGTGCGATGATCTGGGTCGCGGGCCTGAGACGGATGAACCGGGTCTCGGTGTCGGATTTCAGGAACAGGCGCTGTTCGGGAAAGTGCCGTTCCAGGCTTTGATGGAACCGATAGGCGAGGCGATTCAGCACGTTGGGGTCATCCGTTCATAGCCTTGGCAGTGGCTTCGCTACGTTGCCCCAAGACCTTGCGCCCCGGGCTCGGACCTGATTATCCACCCCATTTCAGGGTCGCAACAATTTTGACCATATTCGGGGTTTTTCCGCGCGGGACAGCCATTTCATCGGCAAGAAACCGCCGATCAGCCGACGTCCTCGGCCAGGGGCCAGTAGAAGTCGGGCGGCAGCCCCGCATCGGCACGCTTTTCCTCGTTGAACGGCGGTTTCAGCGACCCGTGGAAGTAACGGCGGACAAGGGTGTGAAACACCTCTTTCGGGTCGGTACCGTCGCGCCCGCAGAGCCAGTTGAACCATTTCGAACCATAGGCGACATGGGCGACCTCCTCGGCATAGATCACCTGCAATGCCTCCAGCGCCTGCGTCTCGCCATGTTTGCGGAACACCTCGATCATGCCGGGGGTGACATCCAGTCCACGCGCCTCCAGGACCATCGGCACGACGGCCAGTCGGCCATGCAGATCGTGGGCGGTATCCTCTGCCGCGCGCCACATTCCGGCATGCGCGGGAAGCGCGCCGTAGTGGCTGCCCATCGCTTCAAGGCAGTCGCAGATCAGGTTGAAATGCTTGGCTTCCTCGTCGGCGGCCTTCACCCAGTCGTCGTAGAAGCCCAGGGGCATCGGCTGGTCGGTGAAGCGGGCGATGATGTCCCAGTGCAGGTCAACCGCGTTCAACTCGATATGCGCGACGGCGTGAAGGAGGGCGATCCGCCCCTCGGGACTTCCGGGACGACGACGGGGCACGTCCTTCGGGGCGAGGAGTTCGGGTCTTTCCGGTCGGGCAGGAAACAGCGGAGGTTCGGCCCGGCCGATGGGCAGTGGTTCCCCGGCATCGCGGGCCGCGAACCAGCGGGCGGCATGCGCCCGGCCAAGCGCGGTCTTGGCGCGACCATCGGCGGTCGTCAGAACCTCCACCGCCAGTTCTGCCAGGCTTTGCGTCATCCGTCGCGTCCCCCAAAAGCCTTCGAAGGCTTTTGCAAATTCCTTCGAAGGAATCTGGCCCTCATGTCACAGCGCCTTTGCGGCTGCCAGAACCTCATCCGCATGGCCCTTCACCCGATCGACCTGCCAGCGTTTCAGCACTGTCCCGTCGCCGCCGATCAGCAGGGTCGCCCGCAGCACGCCCTGCACCATCTTGCCAAAGAACAGCTTCTCGCCGAACAGCCCCCAATCCTGCATCAGATGCCCGCCGTGGTCAGAGAGAAGCGGCACCGTCAGCCCCTGCTTTGCGGCAAACCGTTCGTGTGATTTCACCGGGTCCTTCGACAGGCCAAGCACCACGACCCCCAGCGCGTGGAACTGCGGCAGCAGAGCGTCGAAATCCTTGACCGCCGTGGTGCAGGTCGGGCTGCCGTCCTGGCCATAGGCGAACAGGACCACGGGCTTCGGCCGCAGCGCCGACAGCGTCACAGTGCCGCCACCATCGCGGGGCAGGGTGAAATCGGGGGCGATCTGTCCTTCGGAAATCATGGGCGGCTCCTTGCCTTGCGATGACTTGTGACTATGCATCTGGTTGCCTTCGCGCAAAGATAAAGGCAGGGAACGCGCAAGTCACTCCGCAGGCGGGGTGAAGGGTGATACAGCGGGGCGGCAGTCTCAGATGAACGACCAGTCGGCCGGCATGGAAGACGGGCACACCCCCGTTGCCGCGCCCGCGCGACCCGAGCCGCTGATTCTGACCGATGCGCTTTCCCCCGTGCCTTCCCGGGCCGACGGTCGGCGCGCGCGAAGGCCGCGGGGGCGTGGAAGGCTCAGCCTGACGGTGATCCTGACGCTGGTCGTCCTGGCCCTGGGCTTCGGCTACCTCACGCTCGCCTATACCGGCAAGACGCTACGCCTGCCGACCTGGATCGTGGCCGAGATCGAGGCGCGGGTGAACGCGGGCCTGGAAGGCGCCCGGCTGCCGATGGGCACGGCGGTCTCGCTTGGCGGCGTGGAGCTGGCGGTCGACACCGACTTCGTCCCCCGCTTCCGGATCGAGGACATCCGCCTGATCGGGGGCAATGGCCGCTCGCTTCTGGCCCTGCCCGAGGCGCTGGTGTCCTTCGAGCCAAAGGCGCTCCTGACCGGTAAGATACGGCCTGCCGAAGTGCGGTTGTCGGGCGCGCGCCTGGCGGTGCGGCGTGATGCCGAGGGCCGGATCGACGTACAGTTCGACGGGCGCGGCGGCGGGGCGAAAAGCTCGTCCGAAATCCTGACCGCCGTCGAGACGCTGTTCGCCAGTCCGGCGCTGGAATCGCTCACCACCATCGAGGCCGAGGGGCTGACGCTCGTCCTGACCGACGATCGTGCCGGGCGGACCTGGCAGGTCGGCGACGGACGGCTGGCGATCGAGAACGGCGCAACGGCGATCTCGGCCGAACTGGGGCTGACGCTCCTTGATGGCGAGGTGCCCGCGCAGGCCGTGCTGACGCTCGTCTCAGACAAGGGCGCGAAGACGGCGCACCTGACCGCCAAGGTGGACAACATCGCCGCGACCGACCTGGCGGCCATGGCGCCGCCGCTGGCCTTCCTCGGCTTTGTCGATGCTCCGATCTCGGGTGCGCTTGACGCCCGGCTGGGCGAGGACGGCAGCTTCGCCGGCCTGACCGGCAAGCTTGGCCTCGGCGCGGGCAGCCTGGCCCCGGGCAAGGGCACAAGGCCGATCGGCTTCGACCGGGCCGAGATCTCGCTGGCCTACGACCCCGTGACCGCCCGGATCGACCTGGCCGACCTGTCGGTCGACAGTCCTTCGCTGCGGCTGAAGGCCCGGGGGCATGGCGATCTTCAGGGACCGGACGGCGGCGCGCTGGCGGTGGGGGCGCTGCCCGATGCCATCATCGCGCAGATCGCGTTCCAGCAGGTGATGGTTGACCCCGAGGGCCTCTTCGAGGAACCGATCCGCTTTGGCGAAGGCGCGCTTGACCTGCGGCTGCGGCTCAACCCCTTCCGGCTGGACATCGGCCAGCTTGCCCTGACCGAGGGCAACGAACGGCTGCTCCTCTCGGGTCAGGTCGGGGCCGAGGAGGCAGGCTGGGGCGGTGCGCTCGATGTGCGCCTGAACCAGATCGACGCCGAACGCCTGCTGAAAGTCTGGCCGGTGGCTGCAGTGCCGAAGACGCGCGCCTGGTTCGCCAGCAACGTCGGTCAGGGCAGACTGTCCGACGTGCAGGCCGCCCTGCGGCTGGAACCCGGCGGGCAGCCGCAGTTCAACCTGGCCTACGAGTTCGCCAACACCGAGGTGCGCTTCGTGCGCACCCTGCCGCCGATCCTGAACGGGCGGGGGCACGCGACGCTCGACAACAAGACCTACACCGTCGCCTTGGACGAGGGCCATGTCATCGCCCCCGAAGGCGGCCGGATCGAGGCCGACGGGACAGTGTTCCAGATCCTCGACATCACCCAGCGCCCCGCGACGGCCAAGGTCGACCTCGTCACTTCGGCCAGCCTGACCGCCACCCTGTCGCTTCTGGACCAGGAGCCGTTCAGCTTCTTCTCCAAGGCCGGGCAGCCCTACAACCTGGGCGACGGGCGGGCCGAGCTGACCGCGACGATCCTGATGCCGATGAAGCCGAAGATCCCGTTCGAGGAGATCAGCTTCACCGTCGCAGGCACGATCCGCAACTTCACCTCGCCCGCGCTGGTGCCGGGCCGCATCCTGACCGCACCGGAAGTGGCGGTCGCGGTCAACACCGACGGGTTGCAGCTTTCCGGCAAGGGCAAGCTGGACCAGATGCCCATCGACCTGACCTATGTGCAGGGCTTCGGGCCAGAGCAGAAGGGGCGGGCGCGGGTGAACGGCACGGTCATCCTGTCCGACGCGGTGCTGCGCGACTTCGGGGTCGAACTGCCCGCAGGTTCGGTCAAGGGCGAGGGGCCGGCCGCCATCGACGTGGCTCTGGTCAAGGACCAGCCGCCGCAGCTGACGCTCACCTCGAACCTGACCGGCCTCGCCCTGCGACTGGATGCGCTTGGCTGGTCGAAGGCGGCGAAGACCAGGGGGGCGATCGACCTTGATGTGCGGCTTTCATCGCGCCAGCCAGTGGTGGAGCGTCTGGTCCTGAAGGCTCCGGGACTGGAGGCGCGGGGCAAGATCACCACCCGCGAGAACGGTGGCCTGGATGCGGCTGTCTTCGAACGGGTCAGGGCGGGCGACTGGCTTGACGCGCCGCTGACGCTGACCGGGCGCGGCAAGGGCGCGCTCGACGTCACGCTGACCGGCGGCACGCTTGACATGCGCCGGATGCCGGATACCAGCGGTGGCCCGGCTGGCGGCGGGCCGATCACGGTGCGGCTGGATGCCCTGCGTATCTCGGACGGGATTTCGCTGACCGATTTCCGCGGTGAGTTCGGCTCGAAGGGCGGCTTCAACGGCAGTTTCAGCGCCGGGGTCAACGGCAAGGCGGAAATCTCGGGGGTGGTGGCCCCGGCCAAGCAGGGCAGCGCGGTGCGCATCACCTCGGAAAATGCGGGCGCGGTGATGGCGGCGGCGGGCATCTTCGACAAGGGACGCGGCGGCAACCTGGACATGACCCTGATTCCACGCGGGCCGGACGGAGAGTACAACGGCACGGCCACCTTCACGCGCATGCGTGTCCAGGGGGCACCCGCCCTGGCCGAGCTGCTGTCAGCCGTTTCGGTCGTCGGCCTTCTGGAGCAGTTGAACGGCGAGGGGCTGGCCTTCAACAATGGCGAGGTCAAGTTCATCCTGACGCCCAAGGCGGTTGAAATCAGCCAGGGGTCGGCCGTCGGCGCCTCGCTTGGCATTTCCTTTGCCGGGCTGTACCTGAACGGTTCTGGCCGGATCGACCTGCAGGGGGTGATCTCGCCCATCTATCTGGTCAACGGGGTGGGACAGATCCTGACACGCAAGGGCGAGGGGCTGTTCGGCTTCAACTATCGCGTGACCGGGACGACGGACAATCCGAACGTGATGGTCAACCCGTTGTCGGTGCTGACGCCCGGCATGTTCCGCGAGCTGTTTCGCCAGCGCCCGCCGAACCTCAAGGACGCCGACGAGGGGGGCGGATGAAGCTTTCCGACTTCGACTTCGATCTGCCCGAAGCGCTGATCGCCACAAGGCCCGCGCGTCCGCGCCCCTCGGCCCGGCTTCTGCTGGCCGAAGGCGACCGGATCAGCGACCGGCAGGTGAGCGACCTGGTGGAGATCCTTCGCCCCGGCGACCGGCTGGTCCTGAACAACACCAAGGTCCTGCCCGCGCGGCTGTTCGGCACCCGCCAGCGCGGCGAGGCCGTGGCCAGGGTGGAAATTACCCTGCTGGAGCCGCGCCCGCAGGGCTGGCGCGCCTTGGCCAAGCCCCTGCGCAAGGTTCAGCCGGGCGAGGTGATCCGCTTTTCCGACCGGTTGTCCGCAACCGTTGCGGCCAAGACCGAAACCGACCTGACCCTTGCCTTCGATGCCTCCGGCGCGGATTTCGATGCCGCGCTGGCCGAGGCCGGGGTCATGCCGCTGCCGCCGTACATCGCCGCCAAGCGCGCTGCCGATGACCAGGACCGCACCGACTACCAGACCGTCTTTGCCCGCCATTCCGGCGCGGTGGCGGCCCCCACGGCAAGCCTCCATTTCGACGAGAACCTCCTGAAGGCGCTGGCCGCCAAGGGTATCGACTTCACCGAAGTCACCCTGCACGTCGGCGCGGGCACCTTCCTGCCGGTGAAGGTCGAGGATGTGACCACCCACCGGATGCATGCCGAATGGGGAAGGGTCGCGGCGGCCGCGGCGGAAGAGATCAACGCGACTAAGCGGGCAGGGGGGCGGGTGATCCCGGTCGGCACCACCGCGCTGCGGCTGATCGAAAGCGCCGCCGATGCGAAGGGCACGCTCCACCCGTGGGAAGGCGAGACCGCGATCTTCATCTACCCCGGCTACCGCTTCCGCGTCACGGATGCGCTGATGACCAACTTCCACCTGCCGAAATCGACGCTGGTGATGCTGGTTGCCGCCCTGATGGGGGAAGACCGCATCCGTGATATCTACGCCCACGCGATCCGTGACGGGTATCGGTTCTTCTCCTATGGTGACAGTTCGCTTCTGATCCCGAAGGCTTCGGCATGAGCTACTTCGTCCTGAAGTCCATCCTGTCCGGTCTCCTGATCGCCGCGATTTCCGAAATCGCCCGGCGCAGCCCCGGGGTCGCGGCACTGGTCGCCTCATTGCCGCTGGTGTCGATCCTGGGGGTGATATGGCTTTGGCGCGATACGGGTGACACATCGCGAATCGCCAGCCATTTCGAGGCGACCTTCTGGTATGTCCTGCCATCCTTGCCAATGTTCCTGATGGTGCCCCGGCTCATGCGGGACGGGCATGGCTTCTGGGTCTCGCTTGGCCTTGGATGTGGCTTGACGATTGCGCTCTACTTCTTCCTCTTGTGGCTCGCCCCACGGTTCAACCTGCCACTCTGACGAAGGCCCCCGATGCTGCGCGTCTTCTTCCATTCCTGGCCGCTCCTCACCGGCGTCATGCTCCTGATGGTCGGCAACGGCGTGCAGGGCTCGCTCCTCGGCATCCGCGGTACGCTCGAAGCGTTCAACACCCTGCAACTGTCGGTGGTGATGTCGGCCTATTTCCTGGGCTTCCTGATCGGCTCGCGGCTTGCCCCCGGCATGATCCGCCGCGTCGGCCATGTCCGGGTCTTCGCCGCCCTCGCCTCGCTGATCTCTGCCGTGCTCGTGCTGTTCCCGATGCTGGTCGACTGGCAGGTCTGGGCGCTGATGCGGGTCATGATCGGCTTTGCCTTCTCGGGCATCTACATCACCTCCGAAAGCTGGCTGAACAACACCGCCACGAACGAGACGCGCGGCCAGGCGCTCTCGCTCTACATGATCGTGCAGATGCTGGGCGTCGTCGCGAGCCAGGGCATCCTCGCCGCCGGGGACCCCTTCGGCTACGACATGTTCCTGATCCCCTCGGTCCTCGTCTCGCTCGCCTTCCTGCCGCTGCTCCTGGCCGACACCCCGGCGCCCACCTTCGAGTCCACCGCACGGCTGGGATTCCGCGACCTCTTCCACATCTCGCCCCTCGGCTGCGTCGGCATGCTGATCTCTGGCGGCGTCTTTTCGGCGATGTTCGGCATGGCCGCGGTCTGGGGCACGCTCAGCCTGTTCAGCGTCGGGCAGATCGCGCTTTTCACCAGCTTCCTCTATGTCGGCGGCCTGCTGACGCAGTACCCGATCGGCCGGATGTCGGACCGGATGGACCGCCGCAAGATCACGCTCTGGCTTTCGGTGGCCGCCCTGATCGTGCTGGCGGTGGCGGCAATCTTCAAGCTGCCGTTCTGGGCCTATCTGGCGGTTGCGGCGGTACTGGGGGGCGTGACCTACCCGATGTATTCCCTCCTCATCGCCTATACCAACGACTTCCTGTCCAAGGAGCAGATGGCCGCGGCCTCGGCCGGGATGATCTTCCTGAACGGGTTCGGCGCGATCTTCGGCCCGCTCGTCACCGGCTGGCTGATGGGGGTGGTCGGCACCCGCGGCTTCTTCCTGTTCATGGCGGTGCTCTATGCCATCCAGATCGGCTACACGATCTGGCGGATGACCAAGCGCGCCGCACCCAGCCACACCGGCGGCTTCCGGGGCGTGGCGCCCACGGCCTCGACGCTCGCCACCGTCGCCGTCCTCGAAAGCGCGCCCGACCTCGGCCCCTCGCCCGAACCCGCGAAAGGCTAGAGGTTGCACCCGGCGGAAAGGCCTGTCAGGCTTCCCCGAAACGAGGGAGGTGCCGATGTCCGACCCGGTCGAGGTCCTGGAATTCTGGCTGCACGAGCTTGGCCCGAAGGGCTGGTATGCCGGCGGGGACGAGATCGACAGCCTCTGCCGCGACCGCTTCGCCGACCTCTGGCAGGCGGCCCGTGACGGCGGGCTTGAGCACTGGGTCGATGGCACGGTCGGCACGCTCGCCTACCTGATCCTCACCGACCAGATCCCGCGCAACATCCATCGCGGCACCGCCTTGGCCTTCGCGACCGACCCGCTGGCCCGCGCCGCCGCCCGCAAGGCCGTGGCGGAGGGCTGGGACCTGAACGCCCCCGAACCCGAACGGCAGTTCTTCTACATGCCCTTCGAACATTCCGAGGATCCGGCCGACCAGGCGCTTGCGGTGGAATACATGCGCGAACGCTTGCGCTCCGACCCCGAGAACCTCCTCCACGCCCGGGCGCATCAGGCCATCATCCTGCGCTATGGCCGCTTCCCCACCCGCAACGCGGCGCTTGGCCGGGTCTCGACACCCGAGGAACAGGCCTATCTCGACAAGGGCGGCTATGCCGCGTTGGTCAAGGCTAGGAAGGACAGCCACGCGCCCGGCGCTTAAGCAAACGG
>ERZ724516.1892-NODE-1892-length-11960-cov-6.739521_pt1 | contig 11960 bp, 13 predicted proteins | sample MGYA00376049_ERZ724516 | MGnify/ENA primary metagenome ERZ724516 (study PRJEB28724, sample SAMN07190886) | activated sludge metagenome | isolation source: activated sludge of sewage treatment plant in Hong Hong | place: USA: Christiansburg, Virginia | collected... | reverse complement strand
CACACGGCCTGCGCGCGGGGGACGGATGTGGACAAGCCCAGAAACCTTGCCAAAAGCGTCACTGTCGAATGACGGTGGCGCTTTTGCGGCGCTCAGCGCCGACGCCGTAGGCGTGCCAGGTTTCTGGGTTTGCAGCGCAGGCTCATTTGGCGCAGCCAAGTGAAGGCCCGCAGGGCCGTGCCGCAGCTACAAGCCGCGCAATCTCGCCAAGAGCGTGACGGTCGAACGACCGTGACTGGTCTTTGCCGTGAAGGGCCATGAACAATGGACAGCGGCTAGAGTCTAGGCAATCGTCCGGGATGCCACCCTTACCGATGTATTCAATGCAGGGTGATGTCCGCGCCAGCAAGTTGTGGGCTGAAAGTCAGGAGCTGAACTACCCGACCAAGCATGACGATGCTGCCTGGCTGTCGATTATTGCCAGTGTCGCTGTACTCAAAAGTGTAGGTGCGTTTGAGTGCGAGGTGCCCGTCCTCGTCACGTGCCAGTTTGATATTGGCGAGGGAGACAGTGTCGTCGAGGAATTGCACCCCATTGAGATGGCATTGGCTGCGAGCGCGCGCCACGGCGATCTCGCGGACACGGGTACTTTCGAACCATAGCCAGAAGAGACCTCCCAGAATGACTGCGCCGATAATTTCGAACGATGACATGATAAAAAAATGTGAGCCTGCTTCCGTAGTGGCTAGAGCTTGAAGATCTCGGCACCCACAAGACAAGATGTGAGAGCCAGTCGTCTCAACTGCGTTGTCCCAGACTTTTACCGCTGAATTTTTCCGGTTCGTGCTCCCCTCCCGCTGGGGAGCTTGTCTCAGACTTTAATGGCAAAAACAGCTCAGCGTCGACGCTGTAGGCGCGCCAGTTTCTGGCCGTGCCGCAGCTACAAACCGCGCAATCTCGCCAAGAGCGTCCCTGTGGAATGACTGTGGGGCATTTTGGCGCCCATGATCGGCACCATCGTTGCATTGCGTGGGCAACGGTGGACGAACCGGACGAGTCCTCCGCGTATTCCATAACTGCTATATATTGGTTTATGTCACACACCATCCAAGAGGAATGCATGTCGATCCAATCCATTCTGAAATCCACCGTGGTGGTACTGGCGATCGTGACCGGTGCGCCGCTTTTCGCACAGGGCACGCCCATCAACACAGCGGCGTTTGACGCGCTGGTTGCGCAGGGCCCCGTCGCTGACGCTGCAACCCTTGCATCGAGCACCTGGGCCAGCAAGATCAAGCAGGCCGGCTCGCTGCGCCTGGGCGGTACGCAAACCTCGAACCTTTTCTCGCTGCTCAACGAGAAAGACGGCAAGATGCGCGGCTTCGACGCAGGTCTGGCCCAGCTCATTGCGCGCTACATCCTGGGCGATGGGGCCAAGGTCCAGTTCACGCAGGTGACCTCGTCCACGCGCGAGCAGGTGCTCATCAACGACCAGGCCGACATGGTGCTCGCCACGTACTCCATCACCCCTGCCCGCGCCGAGAAGATTGCGTTCGCAGGCCCCTACTACACATCGCAGGCCGGGGTGCTGGTCAAGGCGAACAACAAGGCGATCCAGTCGGTCAACGATCTGGGCGGCAAGAAAGTTGCCACGCAGGCGGGTTCCACGGGGCCCGCGATCCTGGCGCAGTTCGCGCCCAAGGCGGTCGTGCAAGAGTTCCAGACGCACCAGGAAGCCCTCGACGGACTGCGCCAGGGACGCGTGGACGCCTACGTGACCGACTACACGCTGCTGCTCAACGCCCTGAGCTTAGGCGCCGGCGATGCGCAGCTGGCGGGCGCTCCCTTTGGTGCGCAAGACCCCTACGGCATCGGACTGCCCAAGGGCTCGGACGGCGTGGCCTTCGTCAATGCCTTCCTGAAGAAAGTAGAAGCCGACGGCACCTGGGCCAAGCTTTGGACCATTTCCATCGGACAGCGTACCGGCAGCACAGCCGTTCCGACGCCGCCCACCGTTCCATAACCCATCCAATAGCGGATGGGCGAGGTTGTAAAGCTTCTGGCCGACTACGGGCCTGCCTTTGGGCAGGCCCTTTTGTTGACGTGGAAGCTCACCGTGCTGTCGTTCGTTCCCGGCTTCTTGCTGGGCGTGGTCGTGGCGGTGCTTCGGCTCCTGCCACTGCCGCCGCTGCGCTTTGTGCTGACCGGCTACGTCGAGATATTCCGCAACATTCCCAGCGTTGCTCTGTTGATCTTCATCGTGTTCGCGCTGCCCGATCTCAACGTCCTGATCGACTATGAGCCCAGCGTGATCCTGACCTTGATGTTGGTCTGCTCCGCGTTCACGGCAGACTACCTGCGCGCGGGCATCAACACCGTCGCAGGCGGCCAAGCTGAGGCGGCACTCAGCTTGGGCATGCGGCCGATACGTGTCATCACCGCGGTGGTACTGCCGCAGGCGCTGCGCGCGGTGGTGCAGCCGATGACCTCGCTGCTCATTGCACTCATGCTATCGACCTCACTGGCGTCGCAGGTGCCGTTTCCAGGCCGGGAGCTCACCGCGCTCGTGTCCAAGATCGCCAATGATTCCGCCGCCGGCATTGCCGCGTTCGCGGTGGCTGCTGCGCTGTACGTGGCGACGGGCTTGCTCATTGCCTGGGCGGGCGCCACCTTGGAAAAGAAGGTGCGGATATTGCGATGAGCCGCCCTCTGGAAGAAATTCTGTTTGGTCATCCAAGCCCGCAGGCGCAGACCGCCATACGGGCAGCGAGCGTGGCTACCGCGGCCGTGCTGCTCCTGCTGGCGGCGGGCACCGTGTTTCGCTTCCATACCGCAGGGCAGCTCGACGCCCGGTTCTGGGAATTCTTCGCTTGGCGAACGACCTGGGCCTTCCTGGCCAAAGGGCTGCTCGGCACGCTGGCATCGGCGGCAATGGCCGCCGCCATCGCGCTGGGCCTCGGGCTGCTGCTGTTGTTGGGGCGCCTGGCGCGGCTGCGGCTGGTGCGTTGGCCGAGCGTCGCGGTCATCGAGTTTTTGCGGGGCACGCCGACGCTGCTGCTCATCTACGTGTGTTTCCTGGTGCTTCCGCAGATCGGCATCAAGCTGAGCACCTACTGGATGCTGACCTTGCCGATTGGCCTGAGCACCGCCGCCGTGGTGGCCGAGGTGTACCGGGCGGGCGTGTTGGCCGTTCCGCGCGGCCAGGCCGATGCGGCACGAAGCCTGGGGATGACCAAAACCCAGGTTTTCTTCTACGTCGTCTTTCCCCAGGCCCTGCGCTACATTGTTCCGGCACTGGTCGCGCAACTGGTCATCGTGGTCAAAGACACCACCTTTGGCTACGTCGTCACCTACGGTGAACTCATGCAGAACGCCAAGGTGCTCATCGCCAACTACCATGCTCTGGTGCCCGTGTACCTCGTAGTAGCGCTGCTGTACTGCCTGGTGAACTACGCGATATCCAGGGCGAGCAAACGGCTTGGCGGGCCGATGCATTGACGATTCGCACCGGACTGACCGTCCCTTGCGAAAGCATCGACTGCGGCACATCCATCAGGCCTGTCGTCCGAGCGGTTGAACCGACTGGTGCGAGCAGAAACTGGTTTGTCGGCGCAGCAGATCGTGCACGAGCGCCTGGTGCGAGAAGCCTGTCGGCGCCTAATGCACGTGCAGGCACCGGTTTCGCAACTCGCTTTCGATTTGGGATTCATTGACCCGGCGTATTTCAGCCGATTTTTCAGGCGACATGTTGGAATCGCCCCCGTGGCATACCGCAGCGCTGCGATATGGGCTTTGGGCAAAGTGCATGAATCGCCTTGGCGAAGAAAATCAGGGTGATTCATTGTGGATCGACGTGCGGAGCCAACATGCGGCTTCGCTGAGCGCGGTTGCTTGCCAGTGCCGTCGTGTCACGCAACAACCCCAAGCTTCCTGAGGTGCGGCGGCGAACGGACGCCGGCACCCTGCAAGGCGTAGCATGGGTCCATGACCGACGAACAAGACCGCGACTCACTGCAACATCTAGACGCCTATTGGCGCGCTGCCAACTTCCTGTCGGTTGGCCAGATCTTCCTGTGGGACAACCCGCTACTGAAGCGCCCGCTGGTCTTGACCGATGTGAAGCCCATGTTGCTCGGACACTGGGGCACCACTCCGGGACAAAACTTCATTTACGCGCACCTGAATCGCGTGATCAAAGCCAACGACCTGGACATGATTTACGTGTCCGGCCCCGGTCACGGCGGTCCGGCGGTGGTCGGCAATACGTATCTTGAGGGCACCTACAGCGAGGTCTACCCCGACATCAGCCGCGATGAGGCCGGGCTGAAGAAGCTGTTCAGGCAGTTCTCGTTCCCTGGTGGCATTCCCAGCCACGCCTCGCCCGAGTGCCCTGGCTCGATCCATGAAGGCGGCGAACTGGGCTATTCGCTCAGCCATTCGTTCGGCGCCGTGTTCGACAACCCCGACCTGATCGTCGCCTGCGTGGTCGGTGACGGCGAGGCCGAAACCGGCCCGCTGGCCACCGCCTGGCATTCGAACAAGTTTCTCGACCCGGCGACCGACGGCGCAGTGTTGCCCATCCTGCACCTCAACGGCTACAAGATTGCCAACCCGACGGTGCTGGCGCGCATCACGCACGAGGAACTCGACCAATTCTTGCGCGGCTGCGGCTGGATCCCTATCTTTGTAGAAGGGCATGAGCCAGAGGCAATGCATGCGCTCATGTCTGCGGCGCTCGATCGGGCCATGGCCGACATTCAGCGCGTCCAGCGCGAGGCGCGCGAGCATGGCCAGACGGACCGCCCGCGCTGGCCGATGGTCGTGCTCAATTCTCCCAAAGGCTGGACCGGGCCGAAAGTGGTCGATGGCGAGCCTTGCGAGGGCAATTTCCGTTCGCACCAGGTGCCACTGCACCCGGCCGACCACCCCGGGCACCTGAAGCAGCTGGAAGATTGGCTGAGAAGCTACCGGCCTGAAGAGTTGTTCGATGCGCAGGGCCAGTTGATGCCGGAACTTGCCGCGCTAGCGCCGATCGGGACACGGCGCATGGGCGCCAATCCGCACGCCAACGGCGGCCTGCTGCTGCGCGACCTGCACCTCCCCGACTACCGCGCATACGCAGCCGAGGTGCCTATGCCTGGCGTTCCGGGCATCGGCGATACACGCATGCTCGGCCCATTCCTGCGCGACGTCGCCAAGCTGAACGACGCCGAGCGCAATTTCCGCATCTTCGGGCCCGACGAGACCGTCTCCAATGGCCTCGCCGCCGTGTTCGAAGCCACCAACCGCCAATGGGACGCCGCGACCGTTGCCGGCGACCAGTGGCTGGCGCCCCAGGGGCGGGTGATGGAGATGCTGAGCGAGCACCAGTGCGAGGGTTGGCTCGAAGGCTATCTGCTCACCGGGCGGCACGGCCTGTTCAATTGCTACGAGGCCTTCATCCACATCGTTGACTCGATGTTCAACCAGCACGCCAAGTGGCTCAAGGTGAGTGCCGAACTGCCCTGGCGGCCCAAGATTGCGTCGCTGAACTACCTGCTGGCCTCACATGTCTGGCGTCAGGATCACAACGGGTTCACGCACCAGGACCCGGGTTTCATCGATCACGTGGTCAACAAGAAGGCCGAGGTGGTGCGGGTGTACCTGCCGCCCGACGCCAACTGCCTGCTGTCGGTGATGGACCACTGCCTGCGCAGCCGGCAATACGTCAATGTGGTGGTCGCTGGCAAACACCCGGCGCCGCAATGGTTGGCGATCGACGCCGCAGCCGCGCATTGCGCCGCAGGCATTGGCGCCTGGCACTGGGCTGGCAACGAGTCGGTCGATGGCGTGTTCCAGGGCGAGCCGGACGTGGTCATGGCCTGCTGCGGCGACGTGCCGACGCTAGAGACTTTGGCCGCAGTGTCGATCCTGCGCGCAGAACTGCCCGACTTGCGCATCCGGGTCGTCAATGTCGTCGACCTGATGCGGCTGCAGCCGCCCAGCGAGCACCCGCACGGACTGGCCGACGCGGACTTCGACGCGCTGTTCACGCAAGGCAAACCGGTCATCTTCGCGTTTCACGGCTACCCTTGGCTGATCCATCGGCTGACGTACCGGCGCACCAACCACGACAACCTTCACGTGCGTGGCTACAAGGAAGAAGGCACGATCACCACGCCATTTGATATGACAGTGCTGAACGATCTGGACCGCTTCCACTTGGTTATGGACACCATCGATCGCCTGCCGCAAACCGGTGCTGCGGGCGCTGCCTTGAAAACCAGGCTGGCGGCCAAGCTGGTGGAGCACAAGCGCTACATCCGCGAGCACGGCCAGGATATGCCGGAAGTGCGCAATTGGCGCTGGAAGGAGGCCGCATTGTGAACGCAACACTCGCCACTTTGGTCACCACGGCGCAAGCCCTGATGGCGCCAGGAAAAGGCCTGCTCGCCATGGACGAGAGCGTGGGTACCTGTAACCGCCGTCTGGCCGAAGTCGGCATTGCGCAGACGCCAGAGAACCGCCACCGCTATCGCGAACTGCTTGTGACCACACCCGGCCTGTCCGAGGCCATCAGTGGAGCCATCCTGTTCGATGAGACCTTGCACCAGAGCACCACCGATGGTGTGCCCTTTGTGGAAGTTTTGCAGGGCGCCGGCGTCGTGGTTGGCATCAAAGTCGATGCGGGTGCGAAGCCGCTTGCGGGTCATCCAGACGAGCAAGTCACCGAAGGCCTGGACGGCTTGCGCGAGCGCCTCGCGCACTCTGCCTCGCGCGGCGCGCGCTTCGCCAAGTGGCGGGCGGTGCTGACCATTGGAGACGGATTGCCCAGCCGGGCCTGCATCCTGACCAACGCACACGCCCTGGCACGCTACGCCGCGCTTTGTCAGGAAGCGCAACTCGTGCCCATTGTCGAGCCCGAGGTGCTGATGGACGGCGGGCACACGCTGGCGCGGTGCAGCGACGTGACAACCGAGGTGCTGCACCAGGTCTTCGAGCAGCTCTATCGCCAGGGGGTGGCGCTGGAGGGCATGGTTCTCAAGCCGAATATGGTGCTGCCAGGGCTATCCAGTGGAGCCACTGCGTCGCTGGAAGAGGTGGCCGACGCCACGTTGAGCTGCCTGCGGCGCACCGTGCCGGCCGCCGTTGCCGGCATCGCGTTCCTGTCCGGCGGTCAATCGGCCGAACTGGCAACGGCGCGCTTGAACGCCATGCATCTGCGCACCGGCTTGCCCTGGCCCCTCAGCTTCTCGTTCGGGCGGGCGCTGCAGCAGCCGGCACTCGGCCTGTGGGCCGGCAGCGATTCGAACCGAGTCGCCGCTCAGAACGCATTGCTGCACCGTGCACGCTGCAATGGCGCGGCAGTGCGGGGCGCCTGGCGCCCTGCCATGGAGACCGAAGGACTTGCGGGATGAAGATCTATCTCGTCCGCCATGGGGAAACGGCCTGGACGCTCAGCGGCCAGCACACCGGGTCGACCGAGCTGGGGCTGACGGCCTACGGCGAAGAAGAATCGCGAGCCCTGGCACCGCGCCTGCGGGCCCTGGCTATTGCGCGCGTCCTGGTCAGCCCGCGTTTGCGCGCGCGCCAAACCTGCGCGCTGGCTGGCTTCGGCGCGGTGAGCGAGCTTGAACCCGATTTGGCCGAATGGGACTATGGCCGCTACGAAGGGCGGACCTCTGCAGACATCCGCCAGGAGAACCCGGAATGGAACATCTGGCGGGATGGGTGCCCCGGGGGGGAGTCGCCCTTGGAAGTCAGCGCGCGGGCCGACAGGCTTGTCTCTCGCCTCTGTTCGATGCCCGGTACGACGGCACTGTTCTCGCATGGCCAGTTCGGCGCCGCGTTGGCCGTGCGCTGGATCGGGCTGTCCGTGGCGGAGGGTCAGCACTTCGCGCTGCACACGGCCTCGGTAAGTGCGCTGGGCGTTGCCGCCCACCACCCGGATCGGCGGATCATCGAGCTGTGGAACGAGCGCCCAACGCCGCCATCGGGTCCGACGCCGGTTGAATGACTGCGCGAACGCGCTGCCCTATGGCACTCAGCCGGCTGGGCTTGCGGTCGAACAGTCCGCGGCAACTGAACTTGGAGAGGGACGCCATTCGAAGGTCGACGCAATCCAAAGCACAATCTCGGGTGAAAGAATCTACAGATGAGGAACTTGCTGCGTGAAACTTCTTCTTGTTGGAGCAACGGGGCTGGTAGGTAGCCATGTCTTGCGCCTCGCACTGGCCGACGATCGAATCGACAGTGTGGTGGCTCCATCGCGTCGGGAACTGCCCAAACATCCCAAATTCCTGTCCCCGGTCGTGGACTTTGACCACCTGCCGAAAGATGCCCCTTGGTGGCAGGCGGATGCGCTCATTTGCACTTTGGGCACCACCATGTCAAAGGCCGGGTCCAAAGAAGCCTTCCGGCGCGTGGACCATGACTATCCGCTCGCGGCTGGGCAACTGGCCAAGCAGCATGGCACTCCCACCTACGTCTTGAATTCTGCCTTGGGCGCCGACGCATCGTCGCGCATTTTCTACAACCGGGTGAAGGGAGAACTGGAGCGCGATCTGGAGACGTTGCGATTTTCGTCCCTCACCCACGTACGGCCCGGCCTCATAGGTGGAGACCGCCAGGAAGTCCGTGCGGGAGAACGAGCGAGCGTTTCTGCGTTGGCATGGCTCGGCCCCCTCTTGCCGCGCCGATGGCGGTTGAACCCGGCGCCAAAGATTGCCGAGGCGCTGCTCAATGCCGCGATCCATCCGGGGCCGGGCGTTCACGTCATCCCATCCGAACGGATGTGCTGAAGCCGCACCCGAGCTCGGGTCTGCGCTGCCATCACGCAGCGGCAGGCGTGGCCCGCCCGGTAGGCGCAAATGGAAAATTCAGGCGGGCAGCGCAGATCGGCACAATGGCCAACAATGCCCAAAAACCTCGCGCTTGCACGACTGCTTCATGAACCCTATTGACGGCTTGATGCACAACATTTCTTCCCAGAAGGTCATCGACCTGCTGCTCGATGCCGTGTGCATCGTGCAGGCAGACAGTCGGATTGTTTTCGTCAGCGCCGCGTTCGAACGCATATTTGGCTACACGCCGCAGGAAGTCGTGGGCCGGCGCATGCTCGATATGCTGCATCCCGACGACTTGCCTGCCACGCAGGGCCAGGTCGCCAGCGTCATGGCCGGCGATTTGCAGCTGCAGTTTGAGAATCGCTACGTGCGCAAGGACGGGCCCATTGCCCACATTCTCTGGACCGCACGCTGGCTGCCCGACCGGCAGGTGCGGCTGGCCGTGGCGCACGACATCACCGAACGCAAGCGGCATGAGAGCCTGCAGGCAGCGCTTTATGCCATTTCGGAAGCCGCGCATGCCGCACAAGCCTGGAGTCGCTCTTTGAGCGCATCCACGGGATCATCGGGCGCTTGATGGTGGCAACCAACTTCTCGGTGGTGCTGCGCGATGCGACCACGGCCGAGCTGCGCTATGCCTACCATGCCAGCGAGCATGGGGTGGCGCCCAGCGCGCCAGTGTGCGGCGACGCGCGCTGTGCCGAGGTGGTTCGCAGCGCAAGCACCTTGCTGATCACTCCCGACGCTCGCCATGGCTTGTCCGCGTGTGCGTCGTCGGACGCAGCGCCCCAGGCGCGGTACTGGCTAGGCGTGCCTCTGCGGTCCGAGAGCGGGGTTATTGGCGCGCTGGTGCTGCAAAGCTACGGCGAAGAGGTCGCCTACACGCCCACTGACCAGGACTTGCTGCAGTTTGTTTCGACGCAGGTGGCTACCGCCATCGAGCGCAAGCAAATGCACGAGCGCCTGCAGCAGATGGCGCAGTTTGACGCGCTCACCCGCTTGCCCAATCGCATGGTGCTGCTGGATCGCCTGCAGATTGGCTTGGCGCGAGCGCGCCGCGATGGCACGCTGGTGTCCTTGCTGTTTGTGGATCTGGACGATTTCAAGCGCGTCAACGACACCCTGGGTCATGCCATGGGCGATCTTTTGCTGCAACGGGTAGCGGGGCGCCTGCAGGGCTGTGTGCGTGCGTCCGACACCGTGGCACGCCTGGGTGGCGATGAGTTTGTGGTGCTGCTCGAGAGCGGGCGCCACAAGGAACACGCCCAGACGGTGGTGAACAAGTTATTGGCTGCCTTTGCCCATCCGTTCGACCTGGAGGGCAACGGGCTGCACATGCATCCCAGCATTGGCACGGCGCTTTATCCCGAAGATGGTGGTGACGCTGCGGCCTTGCTCGACCATGCGGACCGAAGCATGTATCTGTGCAAGCAGGCGGGCGGCGGCGGTGGGCCGCTGGCCTCTGCGCCCGCCGTGCAAGAAGCCCCGACGGTTCAAGTTCAGTAGCTGCGCCCGCCCTTGTACATCGCGTGCTGGCGCCGATGGAGCGTGGCCGCTTCGCCCAGCCGCGCCATGGCGGCCCCGGCATGGGCATGGGTGATGGCCATACCCAGCGCGTCCGCTGCATCGGTTCCGGGCAGGCCGGGCAGGTTGAGCAGGCGGCGCACCATTTCCTGCACCTGGCTTTTGGCGGCGCGCCCGTGGCCCACCACGGCCTTTTTCATCTGCAGGGCGGTGTATTCGGCCACCGGAAGGTCGCGCGCCACCAGCGCCGTGATGGCCGCCCCGCGCGCCTGGCCCAGTAGCAAAGTGGACTGCGGGTTGACGTTGACAAACACGATCTCCACCGTCGCCACGTCGGGCTGGTAGCGCGCCACCACTTCACTGATGCCGTCGAACAGCACCTTCAGACGCCCAGGCAGATCGCCCAGCGCCAACTGCGTGGTGCGGATGGTCCCGCTGGCCACGTAGGCGAGCTGGTGGCCGTCTACATCCACCACCCCAAAGCCCGTGGTCTGCAGGCCAGGGTCGATGCCGAGTATGCGCATTTGCTATTGAATAGTTAGCTGTCTACGCTTATGGGATAAGCGCTACAGGCCGATTTGATCAATTATTTTGAGGTCTGGAAAATGCGACGGATGTGCGGCAGCCATGATACGGGTGCGATTGCAGCGCAGCCTGTGCCCCTGCAGAATGAAGCCATTTGATTCCTCAGGAGCCTGACATGGACACCGGAACCGTCCGCCTGCAACGTGTGCTGCGCGCCAGCCCGGAGCGCGTCTACCGCGCGTTTCTCGACCCGGCCGCCATGGTCAAATGGTTGCCTCCGCATGGTTTCACTTGCGCGGTGGAGCACATGGACGTTCGCGTGGGCGGCCACTACCGCATGGCGTTCACTAGGGCCTGTTAACACTATGCAAGGGGTAGCGAAGCTCATCAGAGCCTGCCCATCAAGGCGCGCGACGCAGTGCGTGCGTCCGCACGCTCAAGGAGCGCAACACCGAGGGACGGGCTCTGGTGACCTTCCCTGCGGGTTGCCTCGCAAAGGGGCCGTCTGCGGCATTGCCCGCGCTTGCAAGGTACCAGCCTTGCTGCGCACGTGCGCCTTGCATACTGCCCCCTTGCGAGACAACGCGATCCCCTTGCATAGTGTTAACAGGCCCTACCTTCGGCAATGGCGAGCAGCACCGCTTTGGTGGGACCTACCTGGAGCTGGTGCCCGGCGAACGCATCCGCTACACCGACCGGTTTGATGATCCCAACCTGCCGGGCGACATGCAGACCACGGTGCAACTGCGCGCCGTGGGCTGCGGCACGGAACTCAACGTGTTGCAAGAGGGGTTGCCGGCCGTGATTCCGGTAGACCAGTGCCTGCTGGGCTGGCAGGAATCGTTGATGCAACTGGCGCTGCTGGTGGAACCGCAGATCGCCGCTTGATCGGAGAAAGACAGCATGCAATTTTTGCGACTTGGCCCCATGGGCCACGAAATTCCCGTGGCTCTGTGGCAGGGGCAGTATTTCGACCTGCGTGCCGTGACAGCGGATATCGACGGCGCGTTCTGGAGCGGCCAGGGCGCCGCGCGGGTTGCACAGGCGCTGCAGCGCGGCGAGCTTCCCCTGGTGCAGGACGCCCAGGCCCAGCGCGTAGGCGCCCCGGTGGCCCGGCCGCAGGCGCTGCTGTGCATCGGGCTCAAC
>ERZ724516.1891-NODE-1891-length-11963-cov-6.774353_pt1 | contig 11963 bp, 10 predicted proteins | sample MGYA00376049_ERZ724516 | MGnify/ENA primary metagenome ERZ724516 (study PRJEB28724, sample SAMN07190886) | activated sludge metagenome | isolation source: activated sludge of sewage treatment plant in Hong Hong | place: USA: Christiansburg, Virginia | collected... | reverse complement strand
TGCAGGATACCGGCATCATCGTTCAGGCCAAGCGCGGCCAGCCCGTCACGCTGGAAAATGCCGAAGTTGATGACGGACACCCGGCAATCAGTGCCCACCTGATCCGCAACTGGAAAATGCCGAACGATGTCGCCGCCGCCGTAAGCGTCCATCACAATGCCCACGAAGCGCAAAAATTGGGTGGCGACATTTGCGCCATCGCCTGCCTGCTCGCTGCCGGCCGCCGCCTGCGCGACGGCGAATCCGCTGACTGGGAAAAATGGGCTGAACTGACCCAGGAGACGCTCAATATTGGCGACGAAGAAATCGCCGAGATTCTGGCCAATGCGGCAGAAGCTGGCGCTTGACGCAGCCCCCAAGCTGAATGTTGGCGTTCAGTGCTTCAGTTCGTCGCGCAACTCGCGACGCAAAATTTTGCCCACGGGTGTTTTTGGCAGGCTGTCACGAAATTCAACATGCTGCGGTCGCTTGTAACCGGTGAGTTGCGCCTTGCAGAATTCGACAATCTCATCCTTGTCCAAGGTTTCATCCTTCCTGACGACGAGCATCTTGACCGCTTCGCCTGAGCGTTCATCCGGCACGCCAACGACGGCGCATTCGGCAACCCCCGGATGCATCATGGCGACGTTCTCGACCTCGTTCGGGTACACGTTGAAACCGGAAACCAGAATCATGTCCTTCTTGCGATCAGTGAGGGTGACGTAACCCTGCTCATTGATGTTGCCGATATCCCCGGTTTTCAGCCAGCCGTCCTGCATCACCTTTGCCGTTTCTTCCGCGTTGTTCCAGTAAGCACGCATAACCTGCGGGCCGCGCACACAGATCTCGCCGGTGCACTTGGCGATATCGCCCTGACCAGTCCAGACCGGCAATTCTTTGAAGTTCTCGTCGCGTATCGTCACCTCGGTAGACGGAACCGGCAGGCCTATGGTGCCATTCCACGGCATCCCCAGCGGCGTACAGCAGACACCGGGCGAGGTTTCAGTCAAGCCATAGGCTTCGGTGAGGAAGGTGCCGGTAATTTTTTGCCAGCGTTCGGCCACCGCCTTTTGCACCGAGGCGCCGCCGCCCACCACCACTTTCAGTGCAGAAAAATCCAGTCGCTCGAAGCCGGGCGTATTCATCAGGCCGTTGAACAGCGTATTGACGCCAGTAATCACGCTGAACTTCCACTTGGCAAGCTCCTTGATGAAAGCCGGCAGGTCACGCGGATTGGTGATCAGCACGATCATGCTGCCCCATTTCAGGAAACCCAGCGTCGAGGTCAGGCAAAAGATGTGATACATCGGTAACGGTGCAATCGCGATCTCGCAGCCTTCCTCGAAGCGGCTGGAAATCCACAAACTGACCTGCTCCAGATTGGCCAGCATGTTGCGCTGGGTCAGCATGGCGCCCTTGGCGACACCCGTTGTACCGCCGGTGTACTGCAGGAAGGCGATGTCCTCATGGGTGATTTCGGGGCGAGTAAATTCGGCCCTGCTGCCGCGTGCCAGCGCCGTCAGGAAGGGTATGGCGCCAGCAATCTGCCAATGCGGCACCATTTTCTTGATGCGCTTGATGACAAAATTGACCAGCCAGCGTTTCGGCACCGGCAACATATCGCCAACCTGGGTGCTGATCACCTGCTGTAGCGCTGTCTCAGGCAGCACTTCCTGCAGGATGCTGGCAAAGTTCTCCAGAATGATGATGACCTTGGCCCCCGAGTCCTTCAACTGGAGTTCAAGCTCACGCGCGGTGTACAGCGGGTTGACGTTAACCACGGTCAGGCCGGCACGCAGTATGCCGAACAAGACAACCGGGTACTGCAGCAGGTTGGGCAGCATGATCGCCACACGATCCCCCGGCACCACGCCCGACAAGCCCTGCAGGAAAGCCGCGAAATCACGCGACAGACGATCCAGTTCATTAAAGCTGAGGCTGCGGCCAAGATTGTGGAAGGCCGGTTTGTCGCCGAACTTTTGGATCATTTCATCCAGCAGATCCGGCACCGAGGAAAACGGTGTTTCGGCAATCTCGGCCGGCATGCCCGGCGGATAGCTGTCAAGCCAGAGTCTCTCCCCCATCATCGTCTCCTCTATGTGTTTTGCTTAATCATAAAACTCGGATGGGGTAATGAGTGGAATCTATTGCCTAACGCACGTCATCGACGATCTGCACCATCTTTTCTTCAAGCTCGCGGGTCAGCCGTTCCAGTTCGGGGTGCGCGCCCAGCACGGGCAGCATGGGCTCCGGTCGCATCAGGCCGATTTTGGTCGCGCCATTATCGGTGTACACCGAGATCCGCCAGGGCAGCGTCAGGCTGAGGCGCATGTCGATGGCGAGCAGTTTTTCGAGCATCCGGTAATTGCAGATTTCAAATATCCGGCATTCGTCATCAAGACCAATCTCCTTGCGGCGCAGGGTTTCGCTCAGATCATGGACGTGCAATATAACGAAGCCCAGGCGCTGAACCACCGGCTCCAAATCAAACGTTGCTTCGTAGAACGACTTGCTGCTCTCGACGATGTAAAACACAGATTTCCCTCTCTTCTTGAATCCAGACTTGCCCAACAGACTTGCCCAATTATCCCACTCCAACGCTGATTGAGCGCCAAGGGCAAGCGCAGCGGCGATTGTTACGGTCGACGGGATTTTTGGGCCAAATTTACGGCATCATGCGCGACAGCATCATGGTCTATGCGCTACGCACCGCGCTCTTGTTTTAGAGGGATGAGCATGCTTGAAATCTACGTCAGCACCGATATTGAAACCGATGGCCCAATACCCGGAAAGCACTCCATGCTCAGTCTCGCTGCGGCCGCCTATACGGCTGACAAGCAGCTGATCAGCACTTTTTCCAGCAATCTATTCACGCTGCCCGGCGCCCAGGCAGACCCGAAAACAACGGCCTGGTGGGCAACCCAGCCGGATGCCTGGGCAGCCTGCAGGAAGAACCTCGAAGCGCCTCAAAGCGCCCTGCCGCGCTACGTTGCCTGGCTCAAAACTCTGCCGGGCAAGCCGGTTTTTGTTACCTACCCGAGCGCCTTCGACTTTCCCTTCGTCTATTGGTATCTCATCGAGTTCGCTGGCGAAAATCCGTTTGGCTACTCGGTAATCGACATCAAGACCTACGCCATGGCGCTTCTTCGCCAGCCTTATCGCGCCTGTGGAAAACAGGCCATGCCCGCCACCTGGTTCGACCCGGCGCCACACACCCACATCGCCCTTGATGACGCAATTGAACAAGGGCAACTGTTCTGCAACATGCTGAAGGCAAATCTTCAGTCGTGAACGCTTGCCTCAGTCCAGCGTGGCGAGCAGTGTCGCTACCTCGGCGTAGAGTTCCGGCAAATTTTCCTCCTCCAGATCAAGCAGGCGCAGGCACGCAACCCCCAGCTTGGGCCACTCCTTGGTATGGCAGCACCCGCTCACTTGCTGCAAAAGGTGCTCGGCAGTCTGGCCAATGGCAATCAGGTAACGACTGGCCAGCGGCACGCCAGAATCGGCCGTAGCTATGCTTGCCAGCTCGTGGTGATGGCGGATGGCCTGACAAATTTCGTCCGGCAACCACCAATTTTGCGCCAGCAGGCAACCAATGACCGCGTGATCAGTAGGCAGTTCACTCTGCTCAAACGCCGTAAATGGAAGCACGGCAGCGTTGTTGGCACCGTCCAAGGTTTTTTTGTACTCAGGAAAGCGCCGCAACAAAATGACGATCCCGCAATCGCGGAACAAACCGTAAGTGTAGGCATCGTCAACCCGCAACTTTGGCCTTTTAAGACGGCGAGCCAGCCAGCCTGAAAGCACAGCAATCTTCGCCGAGGCATCCCAGAAGCGTTCGTAATGGGCGCTATTGGGAAAGGCCTGGCGCAGGCTGATGGCAGCGATGGCGCGGCAAGTCGCCTCAAGGCCGAGCATGAGCAGCGCCTCATTGATCGAGCGCGCCCGGCTCTGGTAGCCAAAATACGGCGAATTAGCTGTTTTGATCAGGCCGCCAGCAAGGCTGACATCGGCGCTGATCAATTCGCCTACCCGCTTGAAATTCGGCACCTCTTCATTCATCGCCGCCCTGACCCGGTCAATGATCAGCGGCCGTGGAGGAATATCGATGGCCTTGATACTCTGCTCCAGCAACTCATCGACGGACAGTGAAGCATTCATATTATTTGTCATCATTTACCGCTTTCGCCCCGCCATCCAATCCAACAAGTTGCCTTCCGACATCGGGCGAGCATGAATATAGCCCTGGGTTGCATCGGCACCAGCCACCTCGCAGGCAACCAGTTGCTCAGCCGTTTCCACCCCCTCGGCAACGACGATCATCCCCAGCTCTCGGCCTAGCTGCGTCATCGCCTTGACGATGGCGAGCGCCCGGCGGTCGCCCGGCAGGACACTGATGAATGCCCGGTCAAATTTGAGCTTGGTGGCCGGCAAATCCTTCAGGTTGGCGAGGCAGGAGTAGCCGCTACCAAAATCGTCTATCGCCAGCCCGACGCCCGCCTCGCGAATGCTGAGCAGATTGACCTGCACCATGGACGAAATATCCATGAGCAAGGATTCGGTCAGTTCCAGTTCGATCAGTTGCGGCGCCACGTTGGCACAGAGCAGTGCGCCGTGCAACGCGGGCAGAAAGCCAGGCGACAGCAACTGGGCGCGCGAGACGTTGATCGCCACCTTGGTCGGTCGCCCCTGATCACGCAAACGCGCCGCACACAGGGCGCCCTGCATCAGGCTCCATTCGCCCAGGCGGGCAATCAGGCCGGTTTTTTCGGCAACCGGAATGAATTCATTCGGGGAAATCTGAACCCCCTGATGAGTGCACCGCATCAATGCCTCGACCGCCTCAAGACGACCACCCGGACAAATGATGGGTTGATAGTGCAGCTGCAGGTTGCCGTTTTCCAGAGCGCTGTGCAGCAAACTTTCTATCATCAGCTCGCGGCGCGCCAACTCGCCCCCCAGGCGCCCCGGTACCGCTTCTTCACCCGAAACGACAAAGCGATTGCCACCTTGGCGCTTGGCATCGATCATCGCCCGGTCTGCCCGCTCCAGAAGCCCGAGCGGATAATCGTCCGGCTCGCTCATGGCGATACCGATACTGGCCGAAGGACGAAGCACGATGTCGCCGATCGCCAATGGCTGCTCCACTTCGCTCAATAGGCGCTGGGCGATATGCGCGGCGCCGGTTCGGTCAAGGCCGGGAAGCAGCACGACAAACTCATCGCTCCCCATGCGCACGAATTCGCGCTGACCGGAAGTTACCGAGCACATGCAGGCGGCAACGCGGCCAATCAGACGATCCCCGCCAGCATGCCCGAATGAATCATTGACCTGGCGAAAGCGATCGATATCCAGCCATAGCGCCGTCAATGGCAGATTTCTGCTGCGCGCTTCGGCCAGCAGGCCGGCAGCTGCTTCGAGTCCGGCATTCCGGTTCATGAATCCGCAAATCGCGTCCACCGAGCGGCTCGCAGGCAAGCCCTTGTGGTGATTTGGATTCTCCAGAAGCGGTGTGGTTGGATCAGTCACTTGTCTCCTTTCAGACAACGGCCAATCTCTTGAACTTGATTGACCGGTCTATCGTCTTGATCCGAGCTTACGCTGCACGTTCATGCAGCACTTGACCCTGCACGTCTTTCGCATGACTATTCATGCCAATATCCAAATTGAGCGCCGGAGATACCCATTCATGCTGAGATCGGAAAGCACGCTGGCCACGGTCTGGCTGATGCTATTGCGCCTTGTCGAGCTACACGGCCTCAACCCGCAAAAGTTCATGAGCGAACTCGGCATTCGCCCGGAGACCCTGCGTGATGTTCGGGCACGCATCCCAAGCCACCTTGCCGATCAGGCTTTCGCGATGGCGATGACGCGTATTCCCGACCCGGCCTTTGCCTTGCGCGCCAGCGAGTGCTGGCATCCCTCCAACCTCGGCACCATGGGTTTTGCCTGGCTATCAAGCCGCACCCTGCATACCGGCCTGAAGCGAATAGAACGTTTTTCGCGCATCCTTGGCGAAAAATTCACCTATCACGGTATCGAGGAGCACAACGGCGTACGCTTCTTCTATGACCATGGCCGGGGCAATAACCCGATCGGCCATGCAATGACGGATTTCACCCTGGCTATCCTGCTCGACATGTGCCGGAAAAACTACGGCAGCCAACTGAATGCCAGCGAACTGCATTTGCGCCGTCCGCAGCCCGCCAACCCGGCACCGTGGCAGGACTTTTTCGGCTGCACGATAACCTTCAATGCGGCCAGAGACAGTTTTCTGCTTGACCGTGAAACGGTGAATAAACCCCTGCCCTCGGCCAATATCCCGCTGGCCAACACCTTTGACGCCATCCTCACCGAACAGTTGAGTGGCTTCTTTCATGATGACATTCTTAGTCGCTGCAAGGCCTACCTGCTGCGCGAACTGACCTCTGGCCTCCCCCTCGTCCAGCAGATGGCCGCTGACCTTGGCATGAGCCAGCGTACCCTGCAGCGCAAACTGGGCGATATCGGTATGAGCTACCAGCAACTGCTAGACGAAACCCGTCACGAACTAGCCCGACGCTATCTTGATGACCAAGGCAAAACCGTCACCGAGATCACCTTTCTGCTTGGCTTCTCCGAGCAAAGTGCCTTCACGCGGGCCTTTAAGCGCTGGAGCGGGATGTCGCCATCGGCCTATCGCCATATTCCAGCCGCCTGATTGGTATCTGGCGCGAAATGTTGCGGTCAACCAGGCTTTTCGCCATAAATTTTTAAAAACAGATCAGCTGGCAAGGCCAGGCGGCGCATTCATTCGCCCCCCGGCCGCGATAGAATGTGTGCCCCTTAAGCGCCCCCACGGATAGACACCATGCTGCGCCTGACTGAAATCAAGCTCCCGCTCACCCAATATTCCGACGACGACCTGCGCAGCGCCATCGTCCACCGCCTGGCCATCGCGCCGGCTGACCTGCTCGGCTTCAGCGTCTTTCGCCGTGGCTACGATGCGCGCAAACGCAGCAATATTCTCTTTATTTTCACGCTCGACGTTGAGCTGAAAGATGAAGCCGCCGTCATCAAGCGCCTCAAGGCAGCCAACAACGACAGCCACATCAGCCAGACGCCGGACACCACTTACAAATTCGTCACCCAGGCCCCGGCCAACCTGCAGTGCCGCCCGGTCGTCATCGGCACCGGTCCCTGCGGCCTGCTTGCCGGTTTGATCCTCGCCCAGATGGGTTTCAAGCCAATCATTCTTGAACGCGGCAAGGCCGTGCGCGAGCGGACCAAGGACACCTGGGGCCTGTGGCGCAACAACAAGCTAAACCCGGAATCGAACGTTCAGTTTGGCGAAGGTGGCGCCGGCACGTTCTCTGATGGCAAGCTGTGGAGCCAGATCAAGGACCCGCAACATCATGGCCGCAAAGTCCTGGAAGAATTCGTCAAAGCCGGCGCGCCGGAAGAGATTCTCTACGTCAGCAAGCCGCATATCGGCACTTTCCGATTGGTCAAGATGGTCGAGAACATGCGCGCGACGATCACCGGGCTGGGCGGAGAAATCCGCTTTGGCAGCAAGGTTGACCGCATCAATATTGAAGATGGACAAGTGCGCGGCGTAACACTGGCCAGCGGCGAAGTTCTGGATACCGAACACGTTGTCCTGGCCATCGGCCACAGCGCCCGTGACACCTTCCAGATGCTGCACGAGCAAGGCGTATATATCGAACCGAAAGCGTTTTCCATAGGCTTTCGTATTGAACATCCACAGGCATTGATTGATCAGGCCCGCTTCGGCCCCAACGCCGGCAACGAACTGCTCGGCGCCGCCGACTATAAGCTGGTGCACCACTGCACCAATGGCCGCTCGGCCTACAGTTTCTGCATGTGTCCCGGTGGCCAGGTCGTTGCTGCCACGTCGGAAGAAGGCCGCGTCGTCACCAACGGCATGAGCCAGTACTCGCGCGCCGAGCGCAACGCCAACGCCGCACTGGTAGTCAACGTCAATCCGGAAGACTTCCCCGGCGACTACAAGACCAACCCGCTGGCCGGCATCGACTTTCAACGGCAATGGGAATCAGCGGCTTTCGTCGCCGGCGGCAGCAATTATTCCGCACCGGCGCAGCGCGTTGGCGATTTTCTGGCAGGCCGTCCGTCGACCGCACTCGGCGCAGTTGATCCGTCGTATCAGCCCGGCGTGCACATGACCGATCTTTCGAGCTGCGTGCCGCCCTATGTCATTGCCGCGCTACGCGAGGCGATTCCTGCCTTTGAAAAACAGATTCGCGGTTTTGCCATGGCCGATGCCGTGCTGACCGGCGTCGAAACCCGCACTTCATCGCCGATCCGCATCACGCGCAATGCCGAATGCCAGAGCCTGAATACACGTGGCCTCTACCCAGCGGGCGAAGGTGCCGGCTACGCAGGCGGAATTTTGTCGGCGGCTGTCGACGGCATCAAGGTCGCCGAGCAGCTGGCACTAAGCCTCGTCATCAGCAAGCTCAGCGCGTAAGGCCGGGCAAACACCCCGTTCAGCGCTGCCCCAGGGGCACAACAGTTGATGCTTGCTTCTTGGCCTGCTTGGCCGTTTTCTTTTCCTTGGGGCTGAGCGCAGCCTGCTTCTTCACTTCCTTGTTGTTCTTGACGATTTTGTTGCTCATGATCAATCTCCTGATTAAGCATCGGCGAAAGCTGATGCTAATTCAGTATAGGCCGTTGCTGGCAAACAACCCGCATTCATTCGCAGCACTCACGATAACGGCTCAAATGAGCAGCCCGAGGGCCAGCTATACTCGCCATTCTGCTGCGGCAAATTTGTCCTGATTTTTCCCGGTCTTTGATCAGCTGTTTCTTGATAAAGCAAACCAAAATGCGCGCCAGAGTTCCCGCCATACCGCTGTGAAAACTCACCGCCTTTCCCTCTGCTGCGGACTACTGCTGCTCACCCTGCCGCTCTCAGCGCTGGCGCTACCAGGTTTTGCCGAGGTCAAGGCGAACTACGTGCCATCGGAAGCAAGACTGCTGGCACGCGATGGCCATCCCTTGCACACCCTGCGCCTCGACAAGACGGTACGGCGCCTTGAGTGGACCCCGCTTAACGAGATTTCGCCTGCATTGGTACGGGCGGTAATCGTTTCCGAAGACAAGCGCTTCATGGAGCACGACGGTGTGGACTGGCAGGCGGCCGGCAAAGCGGCGTGGAGCAATTTCTGGGGTGGCAAAACGCGTGGCGCCAGCACCCTGACCATGCAAGTCGCCGGCTTGATCGATGAAGATGGAAAACGTTACGGTCGACGCACAATTTTCGGCAAAATTTCGCAGTCGACCGCAGCAATTCGCCTTGAAGGCTTCTGGAGCAAGCGCCAGATCGTCGAGGCTTACCTCAATCTGGTCAGCTTCCGTGGTGAACTGGTCGGCGTTGGCGCCATGAGCCGCCAGCTCTTCGGCAAGTGGCCGCACGGGCTGGATGAGCGCGAATCAGCGCTGGCTGCTGCCCTGCTGCGCTCACCCAATGCAGCCCCGGCACTGGTCGTCAAACGTGCCTGCAATCTGCTCAAGGAAATGAACCGCGCCAGCGAATGCGAAGGTCTGGAGGGTTTTGCCGGGCAGGCACTGAGCGGCGGCCTGCGCCAGCGCGAGCCCAACAACGACGAACAGATGGCGCCGCACCTTGCCCGAAAGATGCTGAGTCAACCCGGCCAGCAACTGCGTTCCAGCCTGAATGCCGATTTACAACGCTTCGCCAGCGCTGCCCTGCGCCGTCACCTCGCCGCCCTGCATTTGCAAAACGTCGAAGATGGTGCGGTGCTGGCCATCGACAATAGCAGCGGTGAAATTCTCGCCTGGGTCGGGTCAAGCGGCGACTTATCAGGTGCTGCCGAAGTTGATGGCGTTACAGCGCTGCGTCAGGCCGGTTCAACCCTGAAACCCTTTCTCTACGCCCTCGCTTTCGAGCGGCGCAACCTGACACCCGCCTCGCTGATTGAGGATTCGCCCCTGACGCTGGATGCCGGCAATGCCGTCTACGCGCCACAAAACTACGAACCAAACTACAAAGGCTGGGTGTCGGCACGCATGGCCCTGGCCGGGTCGCTCAACATACCCGCCGTCAAAACCCTGGTCCGCCTCGGCCCGGAACGTTTCCACCAGCGCCTGAAAGAAAGCGGCTTTGCCAGCCTGAAGGAAAGTGGCGACTGGTATGGCTACAGCCTGGCCCTCGGCTCGGCTGATATTTCACTGCTCATGCTCGCCAACGCCTACCGCACACTGGCCAATGGCGGGCAATGGACAGCACTGCGCGCCACACCGGGTAAGGCAGCCAGCCCACTGCCCTGCCAGCGCGAGGGTTGCGCCGGCGTCTTTGAGGGCAAAACAAGAACAGCCTACAGCGCAGGCAGCGCCTATCTGGTGAGCAATATTCTCGCTGACCGCAGTGCCCGCGCCGGCACTTTCGGGCTTGAATCCTGGCTCGCCACGCCCTACTGGGCCGCCGCCAAAACCGGTACCAGCAAGGACATGCGCGACAACTGGTGTGCCGGCTATTCGCGCCGCTATACGGTCGCCGTCTGGGTTGGCAATGCCAGCGGCAGCGCCATGCACGATGTGTCCGGCGTCTCCGGGGCAGCCCCGGTCTGGCGTGAAGTGATGAACTGGTTGCATCGCGGCGATCCCAGCCACGGCCGCGCCACAATCGAGAGCAGCCCACCGGCAGCGCCACCTGGCATCGTCAGCCGTCACATCCGTTTCGACCCGGCGCGCGAACCGGCGCGCGATGAATGGTTTATCGCCAGCACCGAAACCAGCATCGTCCGCGCCGCCAGCAGCGGCGCACTCGCCCGTATCAGCTACCCGGCAGAAGGCAGCATCATCGCCCTCGACCCCGACATTCCACCGCAACGCCAACGCGTTCCCCTCCGCCTCTCCGCCCCCGGCAGCACAGGCTGGAACTGGCGTATCGACAACAAGCCAGTGGCACGGGCAGATGACAAAACACTTTGGCTACCGCAGCCCGGCAAACATAAATTGACCTTGGAAAACAACAAGGGTGAGGTGCTGGATAGCGTCAATTTCGAAGTACGAGCGATGAAGGCGAAGGCACGCTGAGCCTTCTAATCGCAAATCTGCTTCAAATCTAAAGCCGATTAATGACACAGCTTTTCGCGTCGGTCCGGCACCTCGTTACCAAAACTTCCACCACGGCGAGCGGATACGCTTGTAGCGCATCAACGGAATCATCTCAGGCTCAAGCAGCGACGCATCGATATAGCCCTCAAGCTGATAGCCAAACTGGTCCTTCAAGGCTGCTTCACCCAGGTCCAACGGGTGAAATGGAAATGGGTAAGAGTCCTTCTCTTCGTCACTATCTACCGCCGGATACCCACCTGACCAATACGGTTCTTCAAATGCTAGCCGCTGCCCGAGGTCTTCCATGATGCCGCTATCCGGAGACAGGCTCAGCGAACGCAACAACTTCCCGTTCGCCCATGTGGCATACGCAAACCAATCAACTACGCTGTGCATGGCATGAAGCGTAACGACTCCGCTACCACCTGCTGCAATAAACCGCTGGTGCAGCCTTGACGGGTAATCGATCCCGAACTCTTTTGCCGCAACAATCGACACCCCCGGAAAGCAGCCAATATGCAGTTCGTTGTCTGGAGGAGATGTCCAGGAAAGATCGCCGTCGCCGATGAGTTCGAGCTTCTCGTCTGGAAAGAGTGAATTGGCGAGCTTCTGGGTTGCGTCCCTATCCAACTGAGGTTTCGCAGCAAGCGCCTCCCGTGCATTGGAGTCCGCAAGTACAAGCATCCAAGTCTTCGCGCCCATCGTTCAGTTCCTTTAGTTTTAAGAGGCTGTGCTCGATCTTTTGTTTGTCATTCAAACCCCACCCCAGCCCGCGCGCGATTTGGGGTGCTCCTCCCCTGTCAAGGGGAGGCCGGGAGGGGGTTTACAGACGTATCAATAAAACCGCAGCCCGGGTTCATAACTTTCCGAAGATCGTGGAGTTG
>ERZ724516.1890-NODE-1890-length-11976-cov-3.386377_pt1 | contig 11976 bp, 6 predicted proteins | sample MGYA00376049_ERZ724516 | MGnify/ENA primary metagenome ERZ724516 (study PRJEB28724, sample SAMN07190886) | activated sludge metagenome | isolation source: activated sludge of sewage treatment plant in Hong Hong | place: USA: Christiansburg, Virginia | collected... | reverse complement strand
TGAGCCGCCAAGCCACCTACACCCCAGATTTAAGAGCCGACCTTGTGTCCGGTTTTCTCGTGTTTCTCATCGCCCTACCGCTGTGTCTGGGTATCGCGATGGCCAGCAACTTCCCCCCCGTCACCGGTGTCGTCACGGCGGTGGTCGGAGGCCTGATTGCCACGTTTGTCGGCAGCGCGGAGCTTACCATCAAGGGCCCCGCCGCCGGTCTGATCGTCATCGCGCTCGGGGCTGTCCAAGAGCTGGGAGCAGGTGACGCCGTTGCTGGATATCACCGCACCATCGCCGTGGTCGTCATCGCCGGAGTCCTGCAAGTGCTGTTGTCCCGGCTGCGTGCCGGAGAGCTCGGCGACTTTTTCCCCTCGGCGGTCGTCCACGGCATGCTCGCCGCCATCGGCGTCATCATCGTTTCCAAACAGACCCACACTGCGCTCGGAGTGGCCCCGATCGCCCGTGAGCCACTCAAGCTCCTCGCCGAAATTCCGCACAGCCTGGCCAACATGAACCCCGAGGTCGCTCTCATCGGCATCCTCAGCCTGGTACTCCTGTTTGGGATTCCCAAGCTCCCGTTTTCCTGGGCCAAGAAAGTTCCCGCGCCGATGGTGGTGCTGCTCATCACCGTGCCGCTCGGCATGTTTCTCGATCTAAGCCACGAGCACACCTATGACTTCCATCTGCATCACTACAAGGTCGGTCCGCAGTATCTGGTTCAGCTTCCCGGCAGCCTCGCCCAGTCCCACTCCTGGCCCGACTTTTCGCACCTGCTCGGCTGGGTTTCCATCAAGTACATCGTGATGTTTACCCTGGTCGGTTCGCTTGAGTCGCTGCTCAGCGCCAAGGCCGTCGATGCGCTCGATCCCCAACATCGCCACAGCGACCTAAACCGCGATCTGTTTGCCACCGGTGTCGGCAACGTGGTCGCCGGTCTGCTTGGCGGCTTGCCCATGATCTCCGAGATTGTCCGCAGCTCGGCCAACATCAATAACGGAGCGCGAAGCCGCTACGCCAACTTCTTCCACGGTCTGTTTCTGCTCCTGATGGTGGCGCTGCTACCCGGTCTGCTTCAGAAAATCCCCCTGGCCGCGCTCGGAGCCATGCTCATCTACACCGGCATTCGGCTGGCCTCACCTGCCGAGTTTGTGCGCGTGTTCCGCATCGGCCATGAGCAGCTCCTGCTGTTCGTGACCACGCTGCTTGTGACCCTGGCAACCGATCTGCTGCTCGGAGTCGGAGCCGGTGTGGTGCTCAAGATGCTGCTGCACCTCCGCCATGGCGCGCCGCTGCGAGGCATGTTCGCAAGCCGCATCGAACAAGTCGAGCTCAATGACACCACGCTGCGGCTCAGAGTGTACGATGCGGCCGTGTTTAGTAACTACCTGTCCCTGAAGCGGCGGCTCGACTCGATTCCGACCACCATCACCAAGCTGGTGCTGGACCTAGAAGCGACTCGACTCGTCGACCACACCGTGATTGAAAAGCTACGCCACATGGCCGATGACTGGCAGCGAGCTGGACGAACGTTGGAGATCATTGGCCTTCACGACCACACTCCAAGCGCTTCTCACGAGCTGGCGGCCCGCCGCAAGCCAGTCGTCAGCATCAGCCCTTCAACCAACTAGCGCGGGTTCCGTTTTGCGGGGCACACCGCGCACACGGTCCGCACCACCCGATCGAGGCGTTCCATGCTGTCGAGCGCAATCTGTCTGTCTCTCCTCATGCAGGCGGCGGCGGACCTACCAGCACAGAGTCCAGCCACGGCGACGGCCCCTGTTCCGGCGTCCGGTCCTGCGATTCCTGAACCATCGCCGATTCCTGCACCATCGCCGACTCCTGCACCCCCGCCGCCCCCCGTGGTACCCGCTCCACCGCCGCCGGATGCGAGCGGGCCGCTGTTCTTTGCCTCTCTCGATCGGGGTCTCGGCGTCTCTACGGCTGATTCGTCCTTTTCGGCAGAGCTGCACTTCTTTGCGCAGATTCGCCTCGATGAGGTCATCGCCGACACCGTCCGAGTCCCGGAATTTCGGGTGGCCATGGCGCGACCGGTACTGCGCGGAAAGCTACTGCGTCCGTGGATTCAGTACTTTATCCAGCCCGAGCTGGCCGGTCGGAGCGCCACCCTGCTCGATGCCGAGATCACGATTCAGCCCCATCCTGCCATTGGGGTACGGGTCGGGCAGTTTCTCACGCCGTTTTCCCGTGAGTTTCTGGTGCCGCCGTTTCGGCTGCTGTTCCCCGACTTTGCGCCCTCGAATGTCTTCTTCCGCGACAACCGCGATCTGGGCGCGATGGTGTTCGGCATGCCAGCCGACGGCCACCTTGAATACTACGCGGGCGTCTTTAACGGCAACGGCATCAACCAAGTCCCTGGCGGCGGGCGAATCATGGCGATTGCGCGACTTGCGGCCAACCTGCGCGGCAAGCCGGTCTACAGCGAAACGCCGCAGTTTGACGACACGCAGCCGCAGGTTTCCATCGGCATCAACGGAACCTATGGACGGCATGACCTGCCGCTCGATGCCGGAGGGCTGCCGACCGTGCCGGCAGAGGTCGCCCCCTATGCAACCGTCGGTCTCGACCTGGCCCTCAGCCGAGGCGCGTGCGTGCTTCAAACCGAAGGCTACGCCCGCTGGCAACAGCTCTCCGGCGGCGCAACGGTGTGGGCGGCTGGTGGCTATCTCCACGGGGGTTGTTTTGTCTATCGGCGATACTTGCAGCTCGCCGCCCGTGGCGATGTCATCGATGCCAATGTCGTAACGAACGCCGTCATCAAGTCGCAGGCCGAAGCCCTGTTCGTCTATTACGTTCGCGGCAATCATCTCAAGCTGCTGCTTCGCTACGCCTACGGCAACACCCGCAGCCGCGATGACAACGTGCCCGCCGCCGCCTCGCACGGACTCACCCTGCAAGGCCAGCTTCAGCTTTGACCTGGACCGAAACCACACCCCGCCCGGCTGAAAAATAGGCCCCAGCCGCGCAGAAATCGGTTTCCCTCATCGTTTCTGGTCTCTATCCGCCGCCGTCCCGCTGAGCCGCCGCATTGGCTATGCTCTGTAGTGGGGGGGTGGACACCATGTCTTCGCTACAGCACTTGCTCGACCAGAATCAGCTATGGGCCAAGGAAATGGTCGAGCGTGATCCCGAGTGCTTCGACCGCCTCGCGCACCAGCAGTCACCGCACTACCTGTGGATTGGCTGCGCCGACAGCCGCGTTCCCGCCAACCAAATCACCGGCCTGTCCCCCGGGGATGTGTTCGTTCACCGCAACGTCGCCAACTTGGTCATCCACACCGACCTCAACATGCTGTCGGTGCTCCAGTACGCCGTCGAGGTGCTCGAGATCCGCAACATCATCGTCTGTGGACACTACGGCTGCGGTGGGGTGCGCGCCGCCCTCGAAGCCAAGCCGCTCGGGCTCATCGAAAACTGGCTCCGGCACATCCAAGACCTCGCCCGCCACCACAAGCACGAACTCGGCGCACTCCCAAACGACGACGCCCGCGCCGCCCGCCTGTGCGAGCTAAACGTCATCGACCAAGTCTTAAACGTCGCCGAGACCACCGTCCTAGAAGCCGCCTGGGCCCGCAACCAACCCGTCAGCGTCCACGGCTGGATCTACGACCTCAGCGATGGCCGAATCCGCGACCTCGACGTCCAGCTCTCCTCCGCCGCCGACCTAGCCCGCCTCCGCGCCTTGGAGTAGCCCGGCAGCCCAGCTCAGTCGCCAATCGCCAGCCGAGCCCGCCCTACGTCCCGGCCATTTTGTTGTTCAACGACCAATGGCACGTCTTTGTGAACCGTTCGCCCAAACCACCGGAGATCCGCTGAAGCCTTCGCATGATCGGCGAGCGCGTCTGCCGGTGGCGTCCGACCGCCCAGCATGGCGTGCCTGCTCACCACATTTCGAGGATCTACGAGTCGGCTCTTACGAAAGGCCGTATAGCATTTGACATTTTCTATTCGCAAATCCAGGGCAGCGGCCACTCCGTGCAGTCGCAGCAAGGCTCCGGCGAATTGAAGCTTCACATCAACCCATTTCGAGCTATCGAGCGTTGCCTTGCATTCCACAATATGGGCGATATATCCACCACCCGTGGTAGGAACCAGCAAGCTTCCATCTGCACACTTCTGGGTACCAACATACTGAAACCATCTCGTACCACCTTGTGGCTCAGCCTGAAAGCACAGACACTCTCGTGGCTGTTCTAGCTCCAAGACCACCTCAGCGGCACCATCGCTCGACCGCTCTTCGACTCGAAACTCCCGTGCCTCCGTCAAAACCAGGCACTGTTCCACAAACTCCTTTCGAAGCCGCTCTTTTGCACGCTGTGCCAGGTTCATTCCGCGCCCCCGGTGGATTGCGACATTCTGTCTTCGATACGCCGCGACTCATCGAGGATGTTCTCTAGCTCTTGGTTGAAGGTCGGCATGTCCAGCCCAAACGGACCATTCTGAAGTGGCGTCACCACAGAGCCCTTCGGAGTGTTCTGAAAGCTATATCCGCGTACGTCCTCTGCGGTCAGGTATTCGCTGGGGTCATAGCCAAGCTGCTTCTGCACCAAGCTACGCTCCGCTTCCGATAGAGATCCCAGCTTCAGGCAGTTGTTGATCTGCTGACAAAACAGATCGCTGTGCGTGGTCAGGATGATACGCACGCCTTTGCGAACCAGCCGAACAATGGTACGCGCCAGCACGCGCTGAACCTTGGGATGCAGGTGAGCCTCGGGCTCTTCAATCACCAAAAAGCTCAGCTTCTTCGCATAACGCAAGACCAAGATGATCGGGGCCAGCTCGCTCACCAGAGACGAAACCTGCGGCATCGGCAAAGACTCGCCCCCCGCCGGTCGATACTGATAGGTCGGTGCCCCCACCGGACGCCGCTCGACCGCAATGGCCCCGCCCAGCAGCCCCTCCAAGATGTCCGCCTCCCCCGCAAACGGCCCCGGCTCCGCATCGGGCCCTCTACCCAGCCACTCCAAAAACTCTAGCGCGGGAACCGGCAGCTTGACTCGCGGAACAGATTGTTCATCACTCCCATAAAACCGCTGAACCGCGTACGCAGAGGCCGGCCCATACAGAAGCATAAACCCAGTACGCGAAGCGGGTAAATAAGTAGGAACATTTGTGCCCTTGGGAAAATTCAGAAGTCTTCCCACTACAAAATGTAGAACAAATAAATAATTCAGAACATCATCACTCCTAACATAAAACGCTATATCGCGTTGTAACCCAACAGATGTAACGGATGCGCCAGTTGCCCTGCGTTTCTGTCCATCGTCTCCAACCTTCTGTAAAGACACATTTGCAAAGCTATCATCACCTCGCAGACAACAGAACAGTCGCTTGCAATAAAGACTATTCAGATTAAATAAAGCAGGAATATCGCACAAAAACTCTATTGCCCAATTTATCAATTTCTGGAAATCCGTCCTCGTCAACACGACAGGATTTTCACCAATTGAGTCAAAGAACGTACGAAGTTCCTTGTAAGACGACGAATCCGCGACAGCCTGGCTAGGTCGACTTAATGGATTTCCTAACTGATAGACGCTCCATAGCAGGATGGCCAGGTAGCTTTTGCCGCTGTTGTTGTCGCCTACTAGCAGGGTGAGGGGGGCGGACTCGATCTTGGCTTCGATGATTGGGCCGAATCCCTCGACCTCTAGTGTCCATGGATGCGACGAAGATGAACTCACGGGGGAGACTCCTGGTTTCTTCCTAGAAGAGCGGCAGCACGGGACAAGCTGCGTCTTCGTGCTTGGCGACGCTACGTGCGGATTGCAGATAGCACAAGATTTCCGCTCGCTCCACCGAACGACGAGGGTGTCGCGCGCGAAAATCGCCCGATTGATGCGGGAAGCGCTGCCGGGGTGGGTTTGGAAAATGTTTGAGGGGGTGGCTGCTCGGCTGGGTGATGCGAATGCAAAACGGCAGAGCGCTTCGGCAGTGTCCTGGTCCGGAAAAAAAGTTCAAACAGGGGGTGGCTGCGCGGCCGCGCCCTCAAAAACTTTTCAAGAGGCCCCGGCTGCTCCGCTTGGCCCGCACAAAAACGCGCAAACACGGGGTGGCCGTTGTGGCAGCCAATGCCTTTGGACGCAAAAACGCGGCGGCTGCTCGGCCCGTCCAGGGCAAAAGACGAACAAGGGAGGTTGGCTGCGCAGTCCGTTACGGAATGGAAATTCCAAACCGATGGCGGCAGCGCGTCCCGCACGCTTTTGTCGAATTTCGGCGCTTGTGGCAGCTCGAGCCGAGTGCTTTTGGGGAACCGGCGAATCGCTGGACGTCGTCACCAGCTCCACCGCAGCTTCAAAACGGTGCTGCGGACGGCTGATAGGTAGGCCAAAATAACCTCCTGTGCGGAGGGCTTGGGTCGCTACCTCAGGGGGTCTGCTGGTACGTGACTGCGAGCCGGTATCCGCCGCGTTTCGGGCATGCGGCAACCACTGCTTGCCAACACCAGGAGTTCCCGGATGGGCTTTAGCATTACCAACCCCTCTAGCTGGGGCGATCCCTTTGTCGATGCCGCCAACGCTGTCGCAGATCAGGCGGAAAAGGTCGCCCGCGATGCGATGGCAGTCGCCGAGATCGTTGGCGATGGAATTGTCGACGGCGCGTCTTTCATTGGCGATGGCGTTATCACGGCGGGCACCGGGATCGAAAAGTGGGGCATCACCGCCACCGGCGATGCCATTAGCTGGAGCAAGACCTCGTTTGCCGATGTCCGGGCCTGGACCGAGCAGGCCGCCGGAGACGTCGCCAGCTTCACGGTCAATAACTTCAACGTGGCCCGCAGCGCCGTCGAAGCCGGGATGGTCTGGGTCTACCAGCAGCTCGCCAGCTTCTTTTATGAAACGCTGCCGGAGCTGGGGCCGATTGACGCCCGCGCCCAGGATCTGGCCGGGTACCTGCTCACCGAGGCCGTGGCCGGAGGGCTACAGTCCGCCGCCAGTGCTGCGGGATCGGTGATCACCTTCGGAGTCACCATCAAGCTGCTCATCCCCATCAACATCGGCGTGTATGTCTGCGGCGATGGCTGGGGCTTTTTCGCGGGCCCGGAGCTTCCGACCAAGGACAACATCATCCAGAAGCTGGCCGCACCGGGAGTCCTGACACCGTCTGTGTCCGCGCAGGTCACGATGGTATTTGGTCCGGTGTCGCGGGCCAGCAAGGCCAAGGCGATCAAATTTGGCGTGGGCATGGAGGCCAGCCCGACCAAGGCCGTCGGCGTAAACATTGGCGGCGTGGTCCTGATGGAAGCGAGCATGCCACCGCTGTTTCTGGGCCTGCGCTACGCGATGGCGCTCGACTTCAGCTTGTTTGGCAAGACCCGCGACCAGGCCCCCGACCCGAAGAGCCTAAAGTGGAAGCTGAGCACGACGCTCCCTTCGCCAAACGGCAACCTCGTGCAGACCGCCGGGACCGAAGCGGCGAACCTGACCGAGCTAGGCTGGAACGATGTCGTGGGCGGGCTGTCGGTACAAGCCACCCACTTTGACGCCGCCTTGCGCGCCCAAGCCGACCCAAGCAGCACCGACCGCATCCAGGCCACCGCCCTGGCCGCCGCAAGCGGACCGTTTAAGCCCCGCTACTACGGCACCATCCGCACTTCTGCTGGCGTGGCGCTCGTCGGAACCAGCCAAGGGGCGATTGGGCTGGGCACCCCTGGAGACCGCCCGACCATCTGCATCGTCTCGGGCCTGACCGACCCCACGATGGTGTCGCTCGAAGTGGTGGGAGAGCCGCCCCTGTACGTCTGCGCCGACCCGAACGGCAACATCAAGCTCATCCCCTACGACAAGAGCATCGACCTGCGCGGCACCACCTTCCGGATGGTGCGCGGGCTGTCGGGCAGCGGCATTTCGCTGGCGGTGGCCTCTGACCCGGTGGCAAACCCCCGCTTTGTCGTGGCGACCCGCGTCTTTGGCGGCATCGTCTCGCAAAAGCCGATCCTGTGCGCCACCACTGTGGGCGGCAACCTCACCGAAAGCGCAACGGCGGCAGACGCAACCTTCCTGCTCGATCGACCGATTCCGCAGCCGGACTCGGCCAGCTCGGTGCTGCGACCAGGACAGTTCCTGCGGGCGGGCGAGACCAAGCGCAGCCCCAATGGGTTGTTTTCGCTGCTGCTCACGCCAAACGGACGGCTGCTGATGCGTCGCCGAGGCAGCGGTCCGCTCAGCTCACCGACCACGTGGCTCGCCTATGACCAGCCGAACGTCATCCAAGGCGATGAAGCCAATACGTATTGGATGTGGGGCAGTCCCGCGCCTGCTGCTGCGGCGGCCTATCATGCGACGCTGACGGTGGACGGTCGGCTCGCGGTTCGGGCCGGTGCCGATCCCAGCCAAGCCGGTGCCATCCTGTGGCAAAGCGATGTCTATGGCAGCCCCGGTCCCTGCTTCTTGGCGGTCACCAACCTGGGCGTGGCCATGCTGCTGCGCGGTACCCCGGAAGAACCCGGCGAGATGGTCTGGTCTTCCCCCACCGGACCGATTTATTGGCCGGTGCGGCGTCGCCAAGTGGTGCTCCGGGGGGTAAGTGGCAAGTTTTTGCAAGCGCGCAACGGCGGTGGCCTCGCGGCGCTGTACGGAGTCACCCCAGCGCCCGCCGAGCCGGTGACCGTGACGGGTGCCAGCGTCGGCGGCTGGGAAGCGTTCGAGCTGCAAGAGCTGTGTACCGGACAGATTGCCCTGCGCTCCCAAGGTCGCCGCTACGTCAGCGTCGATTCGTCCAACACCGCGCTGCAATGTCTAAGCAGCCAGGTCGGCCCGCGAGAGCTGTTTACGATGCAGGTCGAGGGAGATCCCGCCGTGCTGCCGCAAACCATCCGTTTGCGCTCGGCGGTAAGCGGTGCCAGCCTGAGCAGCCTGGGCATCAGCGGCGGAGTGCCAAAGCCGCCCAGCGGGGGCTTCAAACCACCGACCACCACGCTCCCCATTCCCGGTCGGCCTTCGCTCGGCCTGGGAGCGCTGGTCGACTTTTGCAACCTGACCGTGCTCGATGTCGAAGATGATCTGACGACGCTCAGCGGTCGCCAGGTGTTCTTGGTCGCCAAGCACAGCGGCCACGCGCTCGAGGTTCCTTGCGGCTACACCGACAACGGTCGCGGCCTGTGCCAAGGGTCGTTCATCAAAGCGGACCATCAAAAGTGGACGCTCACCCACGCTGGCAGTGGCTGGTTCACGCTGCAAAGCCGACCGACCAACTGCGCCATCGACATTTATTATGCCCAGACCACAAGCGGGGCGATTGCGCTGCAGTGGCCGCTGCACACTGGGGACAACCAGCGCTTCTCGCTCATCCCCACCGGGGACGGCTACTACGTCATCACCGCCAAGCACAGCGGCCTGGCCCTGACCATTGACGGTGCCAGTGCGGCCAGCGGGGCTCGCGTGATCCAGATGCCGTACACCGGCGGCGACAACCAGCGCTGGAAGCTCACCCTCGCTTCGCCGGGTCAAAGCTCGCCGTGGACCGCGCTCGGCGGAGGACTCAGCTCGCTCCCGGCGATCGCCAGCTTCGCACCGGGTCGACTCGACATCTTTGCCAAGGGACTCGATGACGGTAGCTATCAGATGTGGTCGGACGGAACCTGGCACCCCTGGGTCGCTCATGGTGGGGTCTTTTTGAACGATCACGTCTCGCTGTCGCCGTACCCAAACCGGTTGGATGTGCTCAGCCGGGGCCGAGACAACGCGATCTATCAAAAGTGGTGGGATGGCAGCACCTCGGGCGGCTGGACTTCCCTGGGTGGCCAATCGGCGGCCAGCCCGGTCCTGGTCTCGCCACGGCGCGGGCGCTGGGACATCTTCATCCTGGGCACGGACAAGGCGATCTGGCACCGCTACGCCGACAACGGCTGGAGCGGGTGGATCTCGCTCGGCGGCGGACTGCTCGACCCCCCGGCGGCGGTCTGTCGAGACACTCGCTATGACCTGTTTGCCCGAGGGCTCGACGGATGCCTCTATCAGAACACCTTCAGCGGCGGCAAGTGGTCGAACTGGCAGCACCTAAGCGGCGGTCTGTCCGGACAGCCTACGGCGGTCACCACCGATGTGGGCTGCTTGGACGTGTTCGTGCGCGGCACCGACACCCAGCTCTGGACGCGCAGCTTCCGCAACAACGCTTGGGGCGGCTGGACACCGCTCCCCGGTCAAGGCAGCGCCAATCCCGGAGCACTCGGTAGCGATCCGGTCGCGATCTCGGTGGGCCCGTCTCGCATCGACGTGTTTGCGCTGGGCAGTGATCGTGCCCTGTGGCATCGCCGCAAGACGGGAGACAACTGGCTACCGTGGGAACGGCTGGGTCCGATGCCGATGAACTGCAAACCTGCGGTGTGTTCGTCGCGACCGGGCCAGATCGACCTCGCCATCATCAATGCGGACAAAGCCCTGTACTACTACCGCATGAACGGCTAGCGGCGATCTTCCCGCACCCATTTGTCAGGCCTACGACGGGCCTGATTCTTCCAAACGACGGGACAAGGTCTGCCGGGTCACGCCCAGATGTTGGGCGGCGACGGTTCGATTGCCCCCGCACAGGGCGAGTACGCGACGGATATGGGCCAGTTCGACCTCGGCCAGCGTGGCAATGGGGCCGTTGCTGGGCTCGCTGACCGGGCCGCTCGGCAGCCGGGTTGGCACCGGTGCCAGCTCTGCCGGGAGGTATTCGGGTTGCAGCAGCGTGTCGTCGTACAGCAGGGCAGCCCGCGAGATCATCGCCCGCAGTTCACGGACGTTGCCGGGCCAGCCATAGCCGGTAAGCAGCGATTTGGCGGAGCTCGCAATCCCCTGCCAGGCCTTGCGGTACTCCTGGTTTGCGGCGAGCAGGAAGTGTTCGGCCAGCAGCACGATGTCATCGGGTCGCTCGCGCAGCGGTGGCAACTCGACGGTCATCGCGTTCAGCCGGAACAGCAGGTCGCCGCGAAACTCCTTGCTCGCGGCCATCGCCCGCAGATCCCGGTGGGTGGCCGCGACGACCCGCACGTCGACCTTGCGCAGCGCGGTGGCCCCAACCCGCCGAAACGTCCGCTGTTCCAAAAAGGTCAGGAGCTTGGCTTGGGCACTGAGGCTTAGGTCGCCAATCTCATCGAGAAACAGCGTCCCCGTGTCGGCAATCTCAACCAGTCCGAGCTTGCGCTCACGGGCATCGGAAAACGCGCCGCGTTCATGACCAAACAGCTCGCTCTCGACCAAGGTCTCGGGCAGCGTCGAACAGTTCAGCTCGACAAACGGACCACTGCGTCGCGGCGAACGCTCGTGCAGGAGCTGCGCCACCAGTTGCTTGCCGGTCCCGCTCTCGCCCTGAATCAGCACCGTCTGCACCGGGCTGCGCGCAATCAGCTCGATTTCCCGCAGCTTGCCGACCATCACCGCCGAGGAATACAGAAGTCCGCCGCTGTCGTGCTGCTGCCGGGCCCGCCGCGCCAGATAATCGACGCGCCCTTCGAGTTCGCTGGTCCGCGCCGCGTTGCGAACGGTGGTGACAATCTCTTCCAGCTCGAACGGCTTGCGGATGAAGTCGTAGCCACCGAGCTTCATCGCCTCGACCGCTTGCTCCAGCGTGGCGTGGGCGCTGATCAGGATCACCTTGGTTTCGGGTGAGAGCTGGCGGATGCGGCGCAGCACCTCGATGCCGCTGATGTCGCCGAGCACCAGGTCGAGCAGCACCACATCGGGTCGCGTGGCCACAAAGGTCTGCCAGGCCTGCTCGCCCGAGCTGGCCGCCGTGACCTCGAAGCCCTCCTGGAGCAGCACCCCCCGCAGAGACTGGAGGATCAGGGCTTCGTCGTCGGCAACCAAGACATGCGCAGACATAGCCCTCTTGTACCACGCCGCCGTCAAGCTGTCGCTGCTGGACTCGGTCTCAAGCGCTGGCGGAATCGGCTCGGGAAATCGGATCGATGGGTGGCTGCGGATCGACGGGTAGCAGCAGTGCAAACTCGGCCCCGCGTCGGTCCGTGCGGTTGTGGGCGATGAT
>ERZ724516.1889-NODE-1889-length-11977-cov-8.323100_pt1 | contig 11977 bp, 9 predicted proteins | sample MGYA00376049_ERZ724516 | MGnify/ENA primary metagenome ERZ724516 (study PRJEB28724, sample SAMN07190886) | activated sludge metagenome | isolation source: activated sludge of sewage treatment plant in Hong Hong | place: USA: Christiansburg, Virginia | collected... | reverse complement strand
GCCAGTTGGACGCCCAGGGCATTTCGCGCCACGACCTCGGCCGCGAGAAGTTCCTCGAAAAGGTCTGGGAATGGAAGGAATACTCCGGCAACACCATCACCAAACAGATGCGCCGCATGGGCACCAGCCCGGACTGGAAGCGCGAGCGCTTCACGATGGATGCCGGCCTCAACAAGGTCGTTACCGAAACCTTCGTCCGCCTGTTCAAGGAAGGCCTGATCTACCGCGGCAAGCGCCTGGTGAACTGGGACCCGAAGCTGCACACCGCCGTTTCCGACCTCGAAGTGGTGCAGGAGGAAGAAGACGGTTTCATGTGGCACATCCGCTACCCGCTGGCCGACGGCTCGGGCAGCCTGGTTGTCGCCACGACGCGTCCGGAAACCATGCTCGGCGACACCGCAGTGATGGTCCATCCGGAAGACGAGCGCTACAAGGCAATGATCGGCAAGTTGGTGAAATTGCCGCTTACCGATCGAGAAATTCCGATCATCGCCGACAGCTACGTCGATCTCGAATTCGGCACCGGCTGCGTCAAGGTCACGCCGGCGCATGACTTCAACGACTACGCGGTTGGCCAGCGCCACGGCTTGCCGATGATTTCGATCCTGACGCTGGACGCCAAGATAAACGAGAACGCACCGAAAAAATATCGCGGCCTGGACCGCTTCGACGCCCGCAAGGCCGTCGTTGCCGACCTCGAAACCCTCGGCATCCTGGAAAAGACCGACAAGCACAAGCTCAAGGTGCCACGTGGCGACCGCACCGGCGTCGTCATCGAGCCGATGCTCACTGACCAGTGGTTCGTTGCCATGTCCAAGCCGGGTGATGATGGCAAGTCGATCACCGAAAAGGCGCTCGATGTCGTGCATTCCGGCGAAATCAAGTTCTATCCGGAAAACTGGGTCAACACCTACAACCAGTGGCTGAACAACATCCAGGACTGGTGTATTTCCCGCCAGCTTTGGTGGGGCCACCAGATTCCGGCATGGTATGGCGAAAATGGCGAAGTGTTCGTCTCCCGGAATGAAGCGGAAGCCCGCGAGCAGGCCACCAGGACGGGGTACACCGGTCAGTTGACCCGTGACGAGGACGTCCTCGACACCTGGTACTCCTCCGCCCTGTGGCCGTTCTCGACGCTGGACTGGAGCGGCGATGCCGCCACCGACGCCGCCAATTCGATTTTGCAGCAATATCTGCCGTCGACCGTGCTGGTCACCGGTTTCGACATCATCTTTTTCTGGGTGGCGCGCATGGTCATGATGACCAGGCACATCACCGGCAAGATCCCCTTCGAAAACGTCTATGTGCATGGCCTGATTCGCGACGGCGAAGGCCAGAAGATGTCGAAGTCCAAGGGCAACGTGCTCGACCCGATCGACCTGATCGACGGCATCGGCATTGACGCACTGGTCGAAAAGCGCACTTTCGGCCTGATGAACCCAAAGCAGGCCGAGAGCATCGCCAAGAAGACCCGCAAGGAATTCCCGGAAGGCATCCCGGCCTTCGGCACCGACGCGCTGCGCTTCACCTTTGCCAGCCTCGCTTCGCCGGGCCGCGACATCAAGTTCGACCTGAACCGCTGCGACGGCTACCGCAATTTTTGCAACAAGCTGTGGAACGCCACCCGCTTCGTGTTGATGAACGTCGAAGGCCATGATCTCGCACTGGAACACCAGCAGAACGGCCCGACTTGCGGTGGCGGTGCGCCGCTCGAATTCAGCTTCGCCGACCGCTGGATCGTCAGCCAGTTGCAGCGCGTCGAGATGGAAGTCGAGCAACACTTTGCCGACTACCGTTTCGACCTCGTCGCCCAGGCCATCTACAAGTTCATCTGGGACGAGTTCTGCGACTGGTATCTGGAAATCGCCAAGGTCGAGATCCAGACTGGCAACGACGCCCAGCAGCGCGGCGCCCGCCGCACCCTGGTGCGCACACTGGAAGCCGTGTTGCGCCTGGCGCATCCGCTGATCCCGTTCATCACCGAGGAACTGTGGCAGACCGTCGCCCCCATCGCCGGGCGCAAGACGCACGATTCGATCATGCTTGCCGCCTATCCGCGCGCCGACCTTTCACGGATTGATCCGGCTTCGGAAGCCAAGGTCGAGCGACTGAAGGCGCTGGCCTACGCCTGCCGCAATCTGCGCGGCGAGATGAACGTCTCGCCCGCCCAGCGGATGCCGCTGCTGGTCGCCGGTGGCGGTGCCGAGATCGCCGACTTTGCGGCCATCCTGCAGGCGCTGGGCAAGCTCACCGAAGTGCAGATCGTAGACGAGATGCCTGCCGACGCCATGGCGCCGGTCGCGGTCGTCGGCGAGACCCGGATGATGCTGAAGGTGGAAATCGACGTTGCGGCCGAGAAGTTGCGCCTGGTGAAGGAAATCGAAAAGCTGGAAACACAGATCGCCCTCGCCCGGAACAAGCTGAACAACGAAGGCTTCGTCGCCCGCGCGCCGGCCGCTGTCGTCGCTCAGGAAAAACAGCGGGTGGCCGACTTTTCCGCCACTCTCGACAAACTCAAACCCCAACTGGCCAAGCTCGGCTGAACGAAGGAAACCGATGTCCGAAGACAAACGTGGCTTTTTTGCCAAGATATTCCTCGCCATGATGATTTTCACCGCCCTCGTCTGGGTGTGGACGGTGGCCTTCATCATCTCCTGGCCGTGGGACAAGAGCAGCACCTGGAAGCCGGAATTCCGTCTTGTCGCAACCTGCGCCAACAACGCCGCATGCGGATTTGCCTATGGCGACCTCGCCGAGGCCAAGGCCAACGGCAGCTATGTCTCCCTGAACCCGCCCGAACCGGCCGGCGACCTTGAGGAAGCACAGGACTGGCTGAAGTGGAAGGTGGAGAACGGCATCATCGAGGTCAAAGCCTCGTCCTGGCATTTCCAGACCACCATCCGCTACACGGTTGAAAACGAGGTGCCGGTCCTGATCGAATACCAGGATGTCGCGGCCAAGGCCTTCTACTACGGCATCGCCGCCGGACTTTTCTCGCTGATCGGCCTCTACCTGCGTAGACTGCGCGGCTGACCGCCCTGCCTTCCATTGCGCGGCACCAGCCCGCAAGAAACGCGGTCAACGCATGGAATCCTGGTGTTTTCGAGCCGCTTGCATGACGGGATAGTCATCATTCGAGCCTGACCGGAATCAGCCCGCGCAGGGCATTGCCGAGCAGGAAGCCATGCGTCAAATCGTCTGGCCACAACACGGCCTCGACGGCCTGTCCTGCGGCCAGCAAATCTTCCCGCAGGACACCGGGCAGGGCGCCACTGGCCAGTGGCGGTGTCAGCAGGACACCTCGCCGTTCCACGAAGACATTGCTGCGCGCCCCCTCGGCGACTTCACCGCGCTCGTTGAGGAACACGACGTCGAAAACCGGCGAATCCGCCCCGAGCTCGGCCAGGGCCTCATCGTAGACTTGCCGGGCGCTGGTCTTGTGCCGGCGCAAGGGGTCGCCCGATGCAATCCGGCGGCCGGCCAGGCGTGCCAGACGAGGGCCCGCCGGTTCGCCACCCAGCGCCGATGCCTGCACATCGATCTTGCCGCTCTTCGCCAGAGTCAGGCGAACCCGCCAGACGCCGCTCGCCGGCAGGCGGTCAAGACGCTGACGCAGCGCCGTCTCATCGAACGGGAAGCCGAACCACGCCGCCGAACTGCGCAGCCGCTTCAGATGCCCGGCTAGCCGCGGGTAACAGCCCGCTTCCCGGCGCAGGGTTTCGATCAGTTTCAGGCCGGGGTCGCAGTCACGCAGAAAGCCCGCCTTGAGCTGGCATTCCTGCCATTCCGATTCGGCTTCTGAATCGGCAACGATTCCGCTGCCGATGCCCAGTCGGCCGCTGTGGTCAGCGGCCAGTTCCAGGGTACGGATGGCGACGTTGAGCCGGAAGTCGCCATCCGGAGCGATCCAGCCGAACGCCCCGGTATACAGGCCGCGCGGCCCGGCCTCGAGCCCGGACAGGATCTGCGTCGCGCGGATCTTCGGCGCGCCGGTAATCGAACCGCAGGGGAACAAGGCACGCAGGATGGCCACCAGCCCTGCCCCGGGGGCCCGGGCCAACACCGTCGACACCATCTGCCAGACCGTCGGATAGTCTTCGATGGCGAAAAGTTCGCCGACCTCGACACTGCCGCGCTCGGCAACCCGGCCGAGGTCGTTGCGCAGCAGGTCGACGATCATCAGGTTCTCGGCCCGGTCCTTGGTCGACGCCTGAAGGCTTGCCGCCGGCTCGCGGCGTGACAGCGTGCCCTTCATCGGCCGCGTGAGCAGCCGCGCGCCTTCCTTCTCGAGGAAAAGCTCGGGCGAGAGCGAGACGATTCCGCTAGAGGCGTCGCCAACAAATCCACCATAGCGCACCGGCTGACGCTCGCGCAGCCTTGCATAAAGGGCCAGTGGATCGCCAAACCACTCGAAGGTCAGCGGAAAGGTGAAATTGGCCTGATAACAGTCGCCGGCTAAAATGTAGTCACGAATGCGGTCGACCGCAGCGGCATGCTGGTTTTCATCGACGGCGGAAGCGATGCCCCCGACGCCCGCCGGCGGCCCTGCGCCGTGGGCGGCAAGCCATGCTTCCGCCTCGCCGGCGCCCATCGCGATCCGCGATTTGAAGCGCCAGAAGCGTGCAAGCGGCTGACCAGCGGTTGGCTGCCAGACCTGCGGTGCCGTCGCCGGTTCCAGCAGGTAGCCAAGCTCGAACTGGAGCGCCGCGACACTCCACAGGCCGCCGCCTTCGACCTCGGCCAGGACGGCGTCGACCTCAGCGGCCCGCGAAATCGTCAGGCAATCGACGAGTCCCTCGAAACGCCATGCAGCGGGCGCTCCCTGCGGGGCCCGCCGGTCTTCAAAGAATGCGAGGAAAGCCGGGTTTATTTGCGCTTCAGGTAGAACTCGAAAACACGGTTCACTTCCTGCTGCTCGAGCAGCTCATTCCCCGTCTGCTTGGCAAATGCCGCGAAATCCTTGACCGAACCGGGGTCGGTCGCCTGGACCCGGAGCACCTGGCCGGATTCCATCTCGGCCAGCAGCTTCTTGGTACGGAGAATCGGCAGCGGGCAATTGAGGCCCTTTACATCGAGGTCGCGATCAAATTCCATGGTGTGTTACCCGAGATGAGAGTCACGAATTTTACCCCTAATTCTTCCGCTCCTTCATTTCCTCGATCTGGCGCTTCTTCAATTCGCGCAAGCGCCCGTCGATGACCGACAACTCGAAGAAATTGGCGTCCCCTGCCTGCTGGGCCAACTGCAACTGTTCGATCGCGCCGGCCGTCTGCCCCTTGAGCAGGGTCATCTCGGCCAGGGCCAGGTGTCGCTGCGAGCGGCGCCCGAGCCCGGCATTGGCCTCGGCGCGCATCTGGTAGAAACGGGGGTCCTGAGAGTAACTCTGCAACTGCGTATCGGCAAACGCCAGCGCCTCGCTGTAGCGCTTGTCTGCAATCAAGGCATTCCCGTAGCCATAGAGAACCGAGAGGTTCAAGGGGTAACGGACCAGGGCTTCACGATAGACCGTCAGGCCGGCGTCCATTTCGCCGCGCGCGATCTTGGCTTCGGCCAGCAGGCGTTCAACCATCGCCGACGATACCTTGAGCTTGCGCGCCGCCAGTAATTGCTGCTCGGCGCCAGCCCAGTCGCCGCTGCGCGCAAGGGCCACGGCCAAGCCGTAGCGTGCGCCGCCTTCGGTCACGTACTTCTTTTCGCGAATCAGCGTCTCGAAATCCCGGACCGCATCGACCGGGCGGCCCTGCAAGGCACGGATCCGGGCCCGCACGAGCTGGAAATCGGTGCCATCGGGGATCTGGCGATAGGCAACCCCCAACTGCCGGTTCTGCATGTCGGAAAGGCGTTCGACGGTCAGCGGGTGGGAACGCAGGTAGGCTGTCGCATTGTTTTCGTAGTGACGGGAAGCTTGCTGCAGACGCTCGAAAAAACCGGGCATGCCGGCGGGGTCGAACCCCGCCCGGCGCAACGTATCGAAACCGAGGCGGTCCGATTCACGTTCAAAATCCCGCGAGTACGCAAGCTGCGCCGAAATGGCCCCGGCCTGCGCGGTGCTGATTCCGGCGATCGCCGCCTGCGGGCTCGAGCGGGCTGCCAGCAGGGCCAAGCCCATGGCCACCATCGAGGCCATCGAAAGCTTCTTCGACTGGAATATCTGGCGGGCGATGTGCCGTTGCGTCACGTGCGCAATTTCGTGCCCCAGCACGCCGGCCAGCTCTGACTCGTTCTGTGCCGCGACGATCAAGCCGGTGTGGACCCCGATGAAGCCGCCGGGCATCGCAAAGGCGTTGATGCTCGGATCGGCGATGGGAAAGAAATAGAAGCCGAGGCCAGGGTCGCTGCTGACGGCGACGAGGCGGCCGCCGAGCTGATTGAGGTAAGTCTCGATGTCCGGATCGTCAAGATAGCTGGGCTCGCGCGTGCGGATCTCGTGCATGATCTGCTGGCCGATTCTCTTCTCGAGCGAAAGTGAAAACTCCTCGCTTGCGACATCGCCGAGTTCGGGCAAATCATCGGCGCGCAGAGGCTGCACGGCGAAGGTACAAGCCAGCACTCCAGCGAGAAATCGTCGGGCTAAACGCATGATGCTATGATAGCGCAGGCTTCCGGACCCGCCGGCGCGCCGGCAGTAACCAATCGTAACAAATCGTGACCGATCAGACTCTTACCCATTTTGACAGTAGCGGCCAGGCGCATATGGTCGACGTCGGCAACAAGGCGGAAACCTCCCGCGTCGCGCGCGCGGCGGGCAGCATCTTCATGAAGCCGGCAACCCTGGCGCTGATCCAGTCGGGTTCGGCGAAGAAGGGGGATGTCCTCGGCATCGCGCGGATCGCTGCGATCCAGGCGGCGAAACGGACGGGCGACCTGATTCCGCTCTGTCACCCGATCGCACTGACCCGCGTCAGTGCGGAGTTCACCATCGATGCCGCGGAGAATGCAGTCCACTGCCAGGTCACCGCCGAATGCCATGGCCGGACCGGTATCGAGATGGAGGCCCTGACTGCGACCTCGGTCGGCCTGCTGACGATTTACGACATGTGCAAGGCTGTCGACCGTGGCATGCGCATCGCGAACATCCGCCTGCTGGAAAAGTCGGGCGGCAAGTCGGGCCACTGGGTAGCCACGGCTTCAGCAGCAGGTTCCTGACACACCACCGGACCTGCCCGATGAGGTAAAGCGGGGACCCGTCATTCGCGCCAACGAAAAAGCCCGCCTGGATCAGGCGGGCTTTCGAATACTGCGCGACCGCTGATCAGGCGGCCTGGATGTTTGACGCCTGCTTGCCCTTGGGGCCTTGCACGACATCGAAGGAAACCTTCTGACCTTCTTTGAGGGTCTTGAAACCGCTCATGTTGATGGCGGAAAAATGCGCGAAAAGATCTTCGCTGCCATCATCAGGAGTGATAAAGCCAAAACCCTTGGAATCATTGAACCACTTGACGGTACCGAGTGCCATGTTTGCAACTTTCATACAAGAAACGAAAAATTTACGGGTCTCCCCGACTCCCTGTTTGAGCTCAGCGACCCGATGCCTGAGGCACCCCTGATGCAACGTGAATCCAAACACAAGCGCTTTCTACCCCCGTCGCAATACCGCGTCAACAACTTTTAATGACGCGGCGCAACATAGGCTACGAAAATCTCCCGCTTTTTCGGGAGATTCCATTGGCTGCGGGATGTTGCACAATGGAACGGACTGTATAGAATCGAAGCCATGGCTACAAAGTCTCAGAACGGGAGTCTGCTGGAAGCACAACGTGCCAAGGCGATGCCTCCAAAGATGTACAAGGTGCTGCTGCTGAACGACGATTACACACCGATGGAGTTCGTGATCGCCGTACTTCAGCGCTTTTTTGGCATGGATGTTGAACAAGCGACGCGAATCATGCTCAAAGTTCATAACAACGGCCGGGGCGTGTGCGGGGTGTTTCCGCGTGACATCGCCGCGACCAAGGTTGAACAGGTGGGCGCATTTGCCCGCCAGCACCAACATCCACTCGCTTGCATCATGGAGGAAAACTGATGATTGCCCAGGAACTCGAAGTCAGCCTGCACATGGCTTTTGTCGAAGCACGACAAAAGCGTCACGAGTTCATTACCGTGGAGCACCTGCTCCTCGCGCTGATCGACAACCCGTCGGCAGCGGAAGCCCTGCGTGCCTGCGGCGGCAAGCCTGATGCACTGCGCAAGGACCTGGCCAATTTCATCAACGAGCATACGCCCACGGTTTCGGGCGAGGATGACATCGATACCCAGCCGACGCTGGGCTTCCAGCGCGTGATCCAGCGCGCCATCCTGCATGTACAGTCGTCCGGCAAGAAAGAAGTCAATGGCGCCAACGTGCTGGTCGCCATCTACGGCGAAAAGGACTCGCATGCGGTCTATTTCCTGCAGAAACAAGGGATCACGCGCCTCGACGTGGTGAATTTCATCTCGCACGGCATCAGCAAGGTGCCGCAGGCCAAGGCACCGAGCGAAGGCGAAGTCGAAACCGAAGGCGAGAAGGAACAGGCGGGACCGCTCGAGCAATATACGATCAACCTCAACGCGCTGGCACTGCAGGGCAAGATCGACCCGCTGATCGGCCGCGACCGCGAGCTGGAGCGGGTCATCCAGACGCTCTGCCGGCGCCGCAAGAACAACCCGCTGCTGGTCGGCGAGGCGGGCGTCGGCAAGACGGCCATCGCCGAAGGACTGGCCCGGCGCATCGTCGAAAGCGATGTCCCGGAGATTCTGGCCAAGGCCAACGTCTACTCGCTGGACATGGGTTCCCTGCTCGCCGGGACCAAGTATCGCGGCGATTTCGAACAGCGCCTGAAGGGGGTCATCAAGCAGTTGAGCGACAACCCGAACGCCATCCTGTTCATCGACGAAATCCACACCCTGATAGGCGCCGGCTCGGCATCCGGCGGCACCCTGGATGCGTCCAACCTGCTCAAGCCGGCGCTCTCGTCCGGCCAGCTGAAATGCATCGGCGCGACGACCTACACCGAGTTCCGCGGTATTTTCGAGAAGGACAGCGCGCTCTCACGGCGCTTCCAGAAGATCGACGTTAATGAACCGTCGGTCGCCGAGACTGTCGAGATCCTCAAGGGCCTGAAAGCCCGCTTCGAGGCGCATCACGGCATCAAGTACTCGGCGACGGCGATCACGTCCGCTGCCGAACTGGCCGCCCGCTACATCACCGATCGCCACCTGCCGGACAAGGCCATCGACGTCATCGACGAGGCGGGTGCAGCGCAGCGCATCCTGCCCAAGTCCAAGCAGAAAAAGGTGATCAACAAGACGGACATCGAGGAGATCGTCGCCAAGATCGCCCGCATTCCGTCGCAACACGTCACGCTCGACGACCGCGGCGCGTTGAAGAACCTCGACCGCGACCTGAAGGCGGTCGTCTTCGGCCAGGACAAGGCCATCGACGCACTGGCCAGGGCGATCAAGATGGCCCGTTCCGGCCTCGGCAATCCGGGCAAGCCGATCGGCTCCTTCCTGTTCAGCGGCCCGACCGGCGTCGGCAAGACCGAAGTCGCCAAGCAACTGGCGTATTGCCTCGGCATCGAGCTGACCCGCTTCGACATGAGCGAGTACATGGAGCGCCATGCAGTCTCCCGCCTGATCGGCGCGCCCCCGGGCTACGTCGGCTTCGACCAGGGCGGACTGCTGACCGAAGCGGTGACCAAGAAGCCCTACTGCGTGCTGCTGCTCGACGAGATCGAGAAGGCGCATCCGGATATCTACAACATCCTGTTGCAGGTGATGGATCATGGCACGCTGACCGACAACAACGGGCGCAAGGCAGATTTCCGTAACGTGGTCATCATCATGACGACCAACGCCGGCGCCGCCGACCTCCAAAAATCGAGCATGGGCTTCACCAATTCCAGGCAGACCGGCGACGAAATGGCCGAAATCAAGCGGCTGTTCACGCCCGAATTCCGCAACCGCCTGGACGCCACGATTTCCTTCGCGCCACTCGACCACGAAGTCATCCTGCGCGTCGTCGACAAGTTCCTGATGCAGCTCGAGGAACAGTTGCACGAGAAGAAGGTCGAGGCCCACTTCACCGAGGCGGTCAAGGAAATGCTCGCCAAGAAGGGCTTTGATCCATTGATGGGCGCCCGCCCGATGGGCAGGCTGATACAGGACACCATCCGCTCGGCGCTCGCCGACGAACTGCTGTTCGGCAAGCTGGCCAGCGGCGGGCATGTCACGGTCGACCTCGACAAGGAGGGCAAAATCAAGCTCGACTTCGAGGAAGAAAAGACCGAAGCCATCGTTTAGACTTCAGCTTTTCATTCCGACAAGCCATGCGATGCATGGCTTTTTTTCTGCCAGGGAGCACACCATGACCTTCAAGACCCCAGACCTTTGCGATCAGTTCGAAGCCGACATCGGCACAACCGTGCGCGTCGTCGCCCCGATGTTCCAGCACTACGGCGGCCGCAGCAGCTTCTCCGGCGCGATCGTCACGCTCAAGATTTTCGAGGACAACTCGCTGGTCCGGGAAGCCTTCGGCGAAGACGGCCGGGGCAAGGTGCTCGTCATCGATGGCGGCGGCTCGCTGCGTTGTGCGCTGGTCGGCGACCAGCTGGCGATCCTTGCCAAGAAAAACGGCTGGGAAGGGGTCGTCGTCTACGGTTGCATCCGCGATTCAGGCGACATCAACGGCATCGACATCGGCCTCCGCGCCCTCAACACGCATCCGCAGAAGAGCATAAAGAAGGGGGCCGGCGACCGCGACATCGCCGTCACCTTCGGCGGCGTGACCTTCAAGCCCGGCGAGTATCTCTACGCCGACGACGATGGCGTTCTGGTCAGCAGCAAGCCGCTGTGCTGATGCAATACTAATTCGTTTCACTAAAGCAGATGCAATTTCATATCGTGAAATTATTGTTTCAACCCATTGATTAACAAATAAAGAATTTTGTCTTATGTCTTATATAAGACCCTTGCTGCTACGCAAAAAACTCTCTATACTTTCGCCATCGTCCGGCACTCCAAAACCGCGGCGCAGCGTCGTAACCCGATATCAATTCTCCTGAGGAAAATACAATGAGCACTCGCGAACAGCAAATCGCCGCCCTCGAAAAAGACTGGGCTGAAAACCCCCGCTGGAAAGGCATCAAGCGCGGTTACTCCGCTGCTGACGTCGTCCGCCTGCGTGGCTCCCTGCCGATCGAACACACCCTCGCCAAGCGCGGTGCCGAAACCCTGTGGGCCAAGGTCAACGGTGGTGCCAAGAAGGGCTATGTGAACGCATTCGGCGCCATCACCGCCGGTCAAGCCATGCAACAGGCCAAGGCCGGCCTGGAGGCCGTGTATCTGTCCGGCTGGCAGGTCGCCGCCGACGGCAACACCTCGGAAACCATGTACCCGGACCAGTCGCTGTATGCCTACGACTCCGTCCCGACCATGGTTCGCCGCATCAACAACACCTTCAAGCGCGCTGACGAAATCCAGTGGTCGCGTGGCGTCGGCCCCGGCGACGAAGGTTTCATCGACTACTTCCTGCCGATCGTCGCCGACGCCGAAGCCGGTTTCGGCGGCGTCCTGAACGCCTTCGAACTGATGAAGAACATGATTGCCGCCGGTGCCGCCGGTGTTCACTTCGAAGACCAGCTGGCTGCCGTCAAGAAATGCGGCCACATGGGCGGCAAGGTCCTCGTCCCGACTCGCGAAGCCTGCGAAAAGCTGATCTCCGCACGTTTCGCCGCCGACGTCATGGGCGTTTCGACCCTGATCCTCGCCCGCACCGATGCCGAAGCCGCCAACCTGCTGACTTCCGACTACGACGAGAACGACAAGCCCTTCCTCACCGGCGAGCGCACCCAGGAAGGTTTCTACCGCGTCAAGAACGGCCTCGAACAGTCGATCTCCCGCGGTGTCGCCTACGCGCCGTACGCCGACCTCGTCTGGTGTGAAACCGGCGTGCCCGACATCGGCTTCGCCCGCGAATTCGCCCAGGCCGTGCTTGCTT
>ERZ724516.1884-NODE-1884-length-11996-cov-5.997571_pt1 | contig 11996 bp, 10 predicted proteins | sample MGYA00376049_ERZ724516 | MGnify/ENA primary metagenome ERZ724516 (study PRJEB28724, sample SAMN07190886) | activated sludge metagenome | isolation source: activated sludge of sewage treatment plant in Hong Hong | place: USA: Christiansburg, Virginia | collected... | reverse complement strand
AGCATTTGCCGCGCGCTGATCCACGAGCCCAAGATGCTGCTGCTCGACGAACCCTTTGGTGCACTGGACGCCTTCACGCGTGAGGAGCTGTGGTGCATCTTGCGTGACCTGTGGACCGAGCAGCAGTTCAACGTGATCCTGGTCACGCACGACCTGCGCGAGTCGGTGTTTCTGGCCGACACGGTGTACGTCATGAGCAAGAGCCCGGGCCGCTTTGTGGTGCGCCGTGAGATAGAGCTGCCGCGTCCACGGGACCTGGAGGTGACCTACACCAAGGAGTTCTCCGACATCGTGCACGAGTTGCGGGGCCACATTGGTGCAATTCGCCAAACCAGTGCCGTCGCACCGGCATCCACCACCGCATAGGGCACAAAATGAACAAGAAACAGGTAGAGATGTGGGCGCCGTGGATGCTGCTGGTGGTAATCCTTGTGATGTGGCAGATCCTGTGCTCCGCGCTAGACGTATCGGAGTTCATCTTTCCCAGCCCCTGGCGCATCTGGACGCAGTTTCTGGAGTTCAAGGGCATCATCGCCGCACATGCCTGGCGCACCTATTGGGTGACCATGACGGGCTTCGGCATTGCCATCGTGGTCGGGGTGCTGCTCGGATTTGTGATTGGCAGTTCGCGCCTTGCCTATGCTGCGGTCTACCCGCTGATGACAGGATTCAACGCCTTGCCCAAGGCGGCGTTTGTGCCGATTCTGGTGGTCTGGTTTGGCATTGGCGTCGGCCCGGCGATCCTGACCGCCTTTTTGATCAGCTTCTTCCCCATCATGGTCAACATTGCAACCGGTCTTGCCACGCTGGAGCCGGAACTCGAAGACGTGCTGCGGGTGCTGGGAGCCAAACGCTGGGATGTGCTGGTGAAGGTGGGGCTTCCGCGTTCCATGCCCTACTTCTACGGCTCTTTGAAAGTCGCGATCACACTGGCGTTTGTGGGCACCACCGTATCCGAGATGACGGCCGCCAACGAAGGCATTGGTTACCTGCTCATCTCGGCCGGGTCGGCCATGCAGATGGGTCTGGCGTTTGCCGGTCTGGTGGTGGTGGGGGCCATGGCCATGGTGATGTACGAGTTGTTCAGCGTGATTGAGCGTCACACCACAGCGTGGGCGCACCGGGGTACCCACAGTAGCTGACAGGCGCACCAAAAAAATCTCCAGCATCGTCGACCAACAGACTCTGCGCTCTAGCGACGCGCAGTGGCTGGCAACTCGCCATGCGGAGATGGGTCGGTTAGACTCGCCGCCAAAAGTCCATTACCAGCATGCTCGCGCGGCATAAAGGCGCATCAAGTTATGAACCACGTCAACCGTCCATCGCCCTTCGTGGTTTTATCCACCAGCCACGGTACCCTGATTACCAATCGAAACGACTACCGCATGGTGAGCGCCACCAGTGGCTACGGCGTAGGTTTTCAACTGTTCAACAATGGCTGCTTCGATCCCGAAGAGGTAGCCACAGCGGTCACGTTATTGAACGTCCGACACAAACACTTTGGTGACGGTGTTGTGGGTTTGGATTGCGGGGCCAACCTGGGCGTGCACACCGTAGAGTGGGCCAAAGCGCTTCACGGGCGTGGCAGCGTAATAGCCATTGAAGCGCAAGAACGTATTTATTACGCGCTTGCTGGCAATATCGCAATCAACAATTGTTTTAACGCCCGGGCCATTCATGGCGCCGTCGGCGCAACGGTGGGTTCCCTCGATATTCCGGTGCCCGATTATTCCCTGCCCGCAAGTTTCGGCAGCCTGGAGCTGCGGCAAACCAAAAACAGCGAATTCATCGGCCAAACCATCAACCCTGACCGAAATCAAAAGGTAAGCATGCTGACCATCGACTCGTTGGCGCTAACACGCCTGGACTTCATTAAGATTGACATAGAAGGCATGGAAATGGAAGCCCTGGAAGGTGGGCGTGCGACGATTGAGCAACACAAGCCAGTGATGCTGATCGAATCCATCAAGACCGACAAAGCCGCGTTGCTGAAGTTCCTGTCCGAGCACGGTTACAAAACCTACCCCATGGGCATCAATATCATGGCCGTGCACCACACGGATCCCACCCAACAGCACGTTCAGGCCAACCGCTGAACGACACACCCTGCAAGAACCATGCATCCAGCCTTCAACCTGTCGCGCCGCACGCTGATGGCCGCCGCTGCCCTGTCGACGACCCGTTTTTCCACCCTGGCCCAGACCAGGACCCTACTGCGAATATCCACCCCAGCGGTACCCGACGCCTGGCACGCCAAGATGTGGACCGTGTTCAAGGACACGCTGGAGAAGAGCGCTCCGGGTGAGTTTGACGTGCAGATCAACCTGAACGCCTCTCTTTTCAAACAAGGTGCTGAGCCTGCCGCCATGGCGCGGGGCAATCTGGAACTGGCGTCCCTGTCACCCGCCGATATTGCCAAACTGGTGCCGGAGTTCTCGGTATTTACTGCCGGCTACATGCTGCGCGACCCGGCGCATCAGCAAAAGGTCTTCAACGGCCCTATTGGCGCGGAGTTGTTCAAGGCGGTGTCGCACAAGATGGACGTCACGGTGTTGTCCACCTGTTACCTGGGTACCCGTCAGCTCAATTTGCGCGAGGCCCGCGCGGTCAAAACACCTGCCGACCTCAAAGGCATCAAGCTGCGCATGCCGGGTTCCAAAGATTGGTTGTTTCTGGGCAATGCGCTGGGCGCCACCGCCACGCCTTTGGCCTTTGGCGAGGTCTATCTGGGCCTCAAAACCGGCACCATCGACGGACAGGACAACCCGCTATCCAGCGTGCGAGCGGCCAAGTTTCATGAGGTCACCAAGCAGATTGTGCTAACCAGTCACCTGGTGGACAGCCTGTTCATTGCGATCTCCAACAAGGCCTTCAACGCTCTGACTGCGACACAGAAACAAAAGGTTAGCACCGCCGCGCAGGCAGCCGCTGCCTACAACAATGACAACAACCTGCAGGAAGAATCCCAACTGGTGGAGTACTTCAAGAAGGAGGGGCTGCAAGTCACCACACCCGACGTGGCAGCTTTCCGCAAAACCGTGCAGACGGTCTACCAGAATTCAGACTACGCCAAGGTGTGGCCAGCGGGTCTGGTTGAACGCATCAACGCGACCCAATAGATGCGCCCGGCGGTGAACAAGCCAGTCGGCTGTGTGGCAGCGTGCTCTGCGCAGGTCAAGGAGGAGCCCGCAAAGCGGGCGGGGCCAACCGATGTGGGGGAGCAGAGTACGCTGCCACACAGCCGACTGGCGCACTGGCTGCAAGCCAGTGCCAATGCGGTAGGCGGCGGCCTTTTCCTGACTCTGTTTGCCGTCTTCATCATCCAGATCGGTGCGCGCTTTGGCTTCAACCGGCCGCTACCGTGGACCGACGAAGCCGCCGTTATTCTCTACATCTGGGTCATCCTGTGGGCGGCGGCCTTTGTGGTGCCCCAGCGCGAACATGTGGTGTTTGACCTGGTGTGGAACAGCGTCGGTCAGCGCACCCGCAAAGTGATGGCGATGGTGGGCCACCTGCTCATCGGTGGCCTGGCGCTGGCGGGCCTGCCTGCCACCTGGGACTATGTGCACTTTATGCAGCGCGAAGCAACACCGGTGCTGGAAGTCTCCTTGATGTGGGTGTATTTGCCGCTGGTGTTGTTAATGTTGGCGCTGGTGGTCCGCAGCGTGTGGGCAATCTGGCAAGTGGCGCGGGGCATAGGGCTGGAGTCGGAGTTGCGCCTGTGACGTGGATGCAGGGGCCGGTGTCGCGATGAGCACGGCGTTGTGGAGCCTGGTTGGTGTGCTGGTGGCCGGCATGTTGCTGCGCATGCCGATTGGCTTCTCCATGCTCGTCTCCGGCTTTGCCTATCTGCTGGTCAAGCGGCAGGACCTGGGCCTGGTAGCCGAGCAAGTGGGCAACGGGCTGTACAACAGTTATGTGCTACTGGCAGTGCCGCTGTTTGTGTTTGCCGCCAACGTCATGAATGCGGGCACGGTCAGCGAGCGTATTTTCGACTTCTGCCGCATTCTGGTGGGGCGCATGCGTGGCGGCCTGGCCCAGGTGGACATTCTGGTCAGCGTGATTTTCTCCGGCATGAGCGGCAGCGCGATTGCTGACGCCGCCGGACCTGGCTTGGTCACCATCAAACAAATGCTGAAAAAGCCGGAATACTCCCGCGGCTTCGCTGGTGCCGTGGTGGTGGCCAGTGCCACGCTGGGGCCTATCATTCCGCCCAGCATTCCAATGGTGATTTATGCCCTGGTGTCGGGTGCATCGGTGGGGGCGCTGTTTCTGGGCGGTGTGGTCCCGGGTTTTGTCATGGCATTGCTGATGATGGCGGTGGTGCACTTCATCGCTGTCAAACGGAACATGCCGCGCGAGGCACCGGTGCCCTTACGCGAGTGGCCGAGTATTTTGTTTCGGGGCGCCCTGCCGCTGTCTATGCCGGTGGTCCTGTTGGGTGGCATTTACTCGGGCGCGTTCACCCCCACCGAAGCGGCGGCCGTGGCGGCATTACACGCACTGATCCTGGCCGGCGTAATTTACCGGGCATTGACCTGGCGCAGCTTTTGGGGCGTGGTGATGGAATCCACACGGGGCAGCGCCGTCATCACCATCATTCTGGCCGGGTCCTTCATGCTGAACTACGCCTTTACCGCCGAGGGCGTGCCCCAGGCCATGGCGCAGTGGGTGGACAGTATGCAATTAAGCCAGCTCAAATTCCTGCTGCTGGTCAATGTGATGTTTCTGGTGCTGGGCTGTTTTCTGGATGTGTCGGTGCTGCTGCTGGTGTTTGTACCCATGCTGTTGCCAGCGGCCAAATTGCTGGGTGTGGACCTGGTGCACTTTGGTGTGCTGGTGGTGCTCAATATGATGATTGGCCTGATTCACCCGCCGTTTGGCATGCTGCTGTTCGTCACCAAGGCGCTGACCGGTATTCCAATTGGCGAGATGATGCGCGAGGGTTGGCCCTTTCTGGTCATGTTGCTGTTACTCTTGCTAGCCATCACGGTATTTCCGCAAATCGTGTTGTGGTTGCCCCAGACCATGGGCTACGCCACACGCTGAGTTTTCGGTCCTGTTCAGAACTTTTTTTGGAATTTGCTGCAATGACGCACATAGAAACTGATGACAGCGCTCTACCTGCCAATACGCCGGTCATGCGGACACGTGCGCTGGCTGATTCACCCACATTGGCAGCCAAGGCCGTCCAATTTCTTTCCGAACGCCAGTTCAGCTTTGGACTGGAAAAAGAAGATGCCCAGTGTGTCGTACCCTACCTGCGGTTGGTAAGCTTTGCCTCCAATACCTTTCTCTACCGGGAAGGAGACAGCACCAAAACAAGCTACATGCTGTTGTTGCTGGAAGGCGATGTGTCCGTCGATACCGGTGCATCGGGTCGCGCAGACCGGGTTGCCATTTCAGTCCTGGGACCGGGCGCATTAATCGGAGAAATGGCGCTACTCGATGGTGCCCCGCGTTCCACCAGTTGCACCGCAGTGACCCCCGTTCAGGCGGCTGGCATGTCACAGGGTGGCCTGGAACTGCTTGCCAAAGAGCAGCCCGCGGTGGCTTTCAAGCTCATGGTTTTTCTGGCGCGGCATACGGCCAACCGGTTGCGCGGACTCGGCGAGCAATTGCACATGTACGACCAACTCATTGCAAACCTGCACCGGGAGATCGACCAGTTGCGCGCAAACAAAAACCATCGCGGCTGATACCGCACGCATCAAACAGGGGTCAGACGAGCCCGCACTCGCATGGCGAGCTGGAGCCTGCCAGAGAGCGCAAGCCTGCAAGGTCCACCAGATCCACCACACGGCCCGAGCCGCTGATGAGGCGCAGTTCGCGCAGATGCCGCAACACCCGCGACAGGGTTTCAGGCGCAATGCCCAACTGGGCGGCAATAGCCCGTTTGCGTTGTTGCAGGTGCACAGCGCAGCCTCCGGTGTCGCTCGCCTCGGCATGGCTGAGCAGCCACTCGGCACACCGAGATTCAGCGTCCTTGGCCAGGCGACTCACCGTCAGGTCGGTTTGCTGACGGTGGGCCCTGGCAATGTCGCGCATCATGGACTGCACGCCAGCCGCACAGGTCGTGAGGCAAGCCCGAAATTCGTCCAAAGGCATGCGTCGCAACTGAACCTCGGTTTGTGCGACCGCATCCACAGCGCTGGGCACGTTGAGCACCGCGGCGGTGGCTTCCAACCAGCACGGTCCGTCTACTACGCCGAGTTGGTGCTCAACGGTTGCACGGTCAGCTCCCGTCCCCACTACGCCCAAAGCCACCCGACCCTTGTCGACGAAAATCACCGAGTTGTTTGCCACCGATCGTTGCAGCAACACGGTACCGGTCTGCACCGTCTCGGTCGGTAGTCTGGAAAGCGGGGTCTGGGCATCGATCATGGGTGGACTGTGCCGCGCGCCTGCTCTGTGCATATTGAGCAAGATCAAACTTCTGTGCTGCTGACCATCGGAAACACCCTAGACCTCCCAAAGGTCCGGTCTGTCTTTCTGCTTTGGACTGGCGACCATCCCTGCAGCTGATTGGAGCACTCAAAAGATGCTGAGCCCTTGAGGCGGTTATCGTACTGCTACATAGCGGCCTGCTGGCCCTGCACCCTATTTACTTGTTAACCGGAGTTCCATGCCTACGCTGCTGATTCGTAACGCACGATGTGTCGCCACTCTCAACCCAGCGCTGGGCGACGGTGCCCATGCAGTGTCCGATGCATCGGTTTTCATCCGCGATGGCCGTATTGCAGCCATAGGGTCTGATGCTGACATGCCACCCGAAGCGGATCACGCAGACGAGGTCATCGACGCCCGCCAGCATCTGGTCACCCCAGGCTTGGTCAATACCCACCACCACATGTTCCAAAGCCTGACCCGGGCCATTCCGGCCGTTCAGAACGCCGAGCTGTTCGGTTGGCTCCAAGGTCTGTACCCGATATGGGCCGGCCTGACCCCCGAGATGGTGCGGGTCAGCACCCAGATCGCGATGGCCGAGCTGCTGATGAGCGGCTGCACCACCAGCAGCGACCATCTCTATATCTACCCCAACGGGGTTCGGCTGGACGACAGCATTGAAGCGGCACACCAGATCGGTATGCGTTTTGTAGCCACCCGCGGCAGCATGAGTGTGGGGCAAAGCCAGGGCGGCCTGCCGCCCGACCGCGTGGTGGAACGCGAAGATTCGATTCTGAAGGACACTCAGCGCCTGATCGAGCGGTACCACGACGGCTCGTTTGGCTCCATGCTGAATGTGGCGGTGGCTCCGTGTTCACCGTTTAGTGTGAGCCGCGACCTGATGCGGGAATCTGCCCTGCTGGCGCGCAGCCTGGGCGTGCGGCTGCACACCCACCTGGCGGAGAACGACCATGACCTGGCCTATTCCCGCGAGAAGTTCAACTGCACACCTGCCGAGTACGCCCAGGATCTGGGCTGGCTGGGCTCCGACGTCTGGCACGCCCATTGCGTGAAACTCGACGACGCCGGCATTCGCCTGTTTGCCGCCACCCGCACCGGTGTGGCACATTGCCCGTGCAGCAATATGCGCCTGGCCAGCGGGATTGCCCCGATCCGGCGCATGCGTGATGCCGGCGTGCCGGTGGGGTTGGGCGTGGATGGCTGCGCCAGCAATGACGCCGCCCACATGGTCAATGAGGCGCGTCAAGCCTTGCTGCTGGCCCGTGTGGGGCGCGCCATGCAGCCGCCCGAGGTTCGCGACGGGCGAACGTTTTTTGGCTGCGACCTGGGGCCCTCGGAAATGACACCGGCCGACGCCTTGCACTTGGCCACACGCGGCGGCGCCGACGTGCTGGGCCGCAGCGATATTGGTCATCTGGCAGTGGGGTTGTGCGCCGATCTGGCGTTGTTTGACCTGGACACACTGAGTTTTGCCGGGGGCGCGGTGCACGATCCCGTGGGGGCCTTGATTTTGTGTGCCAGCCCACAAGCCGACTACACAGTGGTCAATGGCCGCGTGGTGGTGCGCCAAGGCCAGCTTGCGACCGTGGACCTGGGGCCTTTGATTGAGCGCCACAACACGCTGGCTCTGGAGCTTGCGCTTGCGCAATCGTCACACTAAAGCCTGACTTCACCCAGCGTCATTGGGCGATATCAGACCTTCGGGTGCGAAGGTATCAAGGATCACTCACAATGCCTACGCCATATCGCTTCGTGCCCCCCCAAATCCACCATGACTGATCGCAATCGGCTGGAAACCGCCCCAATCTCACACCGCCCACTGACGGTAGCCTGGTTGGGCTACGGCGGGCTCTTGCCTTTTGTGGGCACTGCGCTGGCATGCTTTTTCGACCCCCACCATGGCGGCATGTGGCTGCAGACGCTGCTGACCTATGGCGCGGTCATTTTGAGTTTTGTCGGTGCGCTGCACTGGGGCTTTGCTATGGTGCACCCCGCCGCGGCCGGGCCAGTGGCGAACAAGCTGTTCTTCTGGAGCGTCGTGCCCTCGCTATTGGGCTGGGTGGCTTTGCTGGTCGAACCCGCCGTTGGCACGGCACTCTTGATCACCGGGTTTTTGGCGCACTATGGGCAAGACCTGCGACTGAACCGCATCTTGCCACTGCCGTTCTGGTACTTGCCGCTGCGCCTGCAACTCACCGCTGTCGCCTGCCTGTGCCTGGCGTCTGTCTATTTTTCTACGTGAATCCACCCAAGCGACGCAATAGCCCATGACTTACAGCGTGGTCTGGTTCAAACGCGACTTGCGGCTGCATGACCATGCGGCTTTGGTGGATGCCGCCGCGCACGGCCCGCTGCTGTGCCTGTATCTGATCGAGCCCAGCCTGTGGGCGCAGCCAGATGCGGCGCGCCAGCACTACGAATTCATTCTGGAGAGCCTGCGCGAACTGGCCCGCGCGCTCAAAGCGCTGGGTGGGCGACTGCATGTGCGCTCCGGCGAAGTGCCTGCGGTGTTGGCGCAGCTGCACGCACTGCAACCCTTTGCGCGGCTGGTGTCACACGAAGAAACGGGTAACGCGGTCACCTATGCACGCGACAAAGCGGTGGCCCGCTGGTGCCGCTACCAGGGCGTGGCTTGGCACGAGTTTGCCCAATTTGGCGTGGTGCGCCGGCTGGCCAGCCGCAACCAGTGGCAAGGCCATTGGGCCGCCCACACCACCGCGCCCCAGTTACCCTGCCCCGGACCAGGAGTCTTGCAGTTTCAAGCCTCCCCTTGGGGCCCGCAGCCGGTGCCCAATGCGTTGGAACTGGGGCTGGAAGCCTTTGACCCACCGCAACGCCAGCGTGGCGGGCGCAGCGTGGGGCTGGCGGTACTGGATGACTTTTTGAACGACCGTTGTCGAGACTATCGGGGCGGCATATCGTCCCCACTGTCGGCACCCAGCGCCTGCTCGCGCCTGTCGCCCTATTTGAGCTTTGGTGCGGTGAGCCTGCGTGAAGTGGTGCAGGCCACCGAATTCAAATTGCTACAACATGAAGAGCACTCTAGCCAAGCATCACGAGGGCTGGAGGCCTTTTTGAGTCGATTGCATTGGCACTGCCACTTCATCCAGAAGTTGGAGTCCGAGCCTGAGCTGGAATGGCGCAATGTGCACCGGGGCTACGACGGCCTGCGCGAGTCCGACTGGAACCCGGCGCACTTTGAGGCCATGCAAGCCGGGCGCACCGGCTGGCCGATGGTGGACGCCTGTGTGGCCATGCTGCGTGAGACCGGCTGGCTCAACTTCCGTATGCGCGCCATGCTGGTGTCGGTCTCAAGCTACCCGCTGTGGCTGCACTGGCACCCGGTGGGCCAATGGCTGGCGCGGCAGTTTTTGGACTACGAGCCCGGCATCCACTGGAGCCAGATGCAAATGCAGTCGGGCACCACCGGCATCAACACCACCCGCGTGTACAACCCCGTCAAACAGGCGCAAGACCACGATCCCGCTGGCATTTTTGTGCGCCGCTGGTGCCCCGCCCTGCGCCGCGTGCCTGACACCTGGCTGCTGGAGCCTTGGCGCATGCCCGACAGTGTGCAACTGGCCTGTGGCGTGCGCGTGGTTGCCGATGCGCCCGCTGGCGCGCCGGATGCCTGGCCACTTCCGCCCGTCGACCTGGCTGGCGCCACCCGCACCGCCAAAGACCGCCTGCACAACCTGCGCCGCGAACCCCAAGTGCGCGCCGACAAAGCCGCGATTGTGGAGAAACACGCGTCGCGTAAAACGCGGGGCGAGCGTGCGGTGCAACGGGCAGATGGAAAGCCGCGCAGCAGCCGGGCAAGCCCTGCTTCCAGCCCACAGCTGAGTCTGGGTTTTGATTGAAGTACCGACCATGAAGATGCGCAAAAAGTCCGAACTACCGAGCAAAATTTGCCTGAGCTGCGGTCTGCCATTTGCGTGGCGCAAAAAGTGGGAGCGTGATTGGGAGCAGGTCAAATACTGCTCCGAGCGCTGCCGCCGCGCCAACCCACCCACGCCCACCGGCACCACCTCACAGCACTGAACGCGTGAAATGCACCCCACCCACACCCTGAGGCTGATTCTGGGCGACCAGCTCAACCCCCAACACAGCTGGTTTTCCACCGTGCAGCCCGAGGTGGTGTATGTGCTGATGGAGATGCGCCAAGAGACAGATTACGTGCTGCACCACGCACAAAAAATCATTGCCATATTTGCCGGCATGCGCGATCTGGCGCGCCAGCTGCGCGAAACCGGGCACCGCGTGCACTACCTGGCGATTGACGACCCCGCCAACCGCCAGAATTTGGGCGACAACCTGCGCGCACTCATCGACCAGTACCACCCGCAGGTGTTTGAATACCAAGACCCCGACGAATACCGGCTGGACCAACAATTACAAGCGTTTTCGACCTCCAGCCCACGTGAAATAAGCGTGGATAGCTATTCTATTGATAGCGAACACTTCTACACCCAGCGGCATGAGGCGGCCGAATTGTTCGCCAGCCGCAAACAGTGGCTGATGGAAACCTTCTACCGCCACATGCGCAAACGCCACCGCGTGCTGATGGCTGAGGCCGACAAGCCCGCGGGCGACCAGTGGAACTTTGACGCCGAGAACCGCAAGCCCTGGAAGGGCACCCCACCCGAGCCGCCCGACCTGCGCCCGCAGCACGACCACAGCGCCTTATGGGCGAAGATTCAGGCCGCCGGGGTACAGAGTTTTGGCGAGCCCAGCGCAGAGCAGTTTCGCTGGCCCCTCAACCGTGCAGAATCCCTGCAGCAACTGGACCACTTCATCACCCACGCCCTGCCCCACTTTGGCGACTTTCAGGACGCCATGAGCCGCAAGGGCTGGCGGCTGTTCCACTCGCTGCTGTCGTTTGCGCTGAACGTGAAGATGCTCAACCCCCGAGAAGTGGTGGACAGGGTCGAGTCCGAGTGGCGCGCGGGCCGGGTGGAGCTGGCCGCCGCTGAGGGCTTTATCCGCCAGATCATTGGCTGGCGCGAATATGTGCGTGGCATCTACTGGGCGCAGATGCCGGGCTACGACCAGCACAACTGCTTTGAGCACTTCACGCCGCTCCCCGAGTGGTTTTGGAGCGGCAACACCCGCATGAACTGCCTGGCAGCGGCCATTGGCGGATCGCTGCACAACGCGCACGCGCACCACATCCAGCGGCTGATGGTGATAGGTAACTTTTCCTTGCTGGCCGGGCTGGATGTGCAGGCGCTGCACCGCTGGTACTTGGGGGTTTACATCGACGCGTTTGAATGGGTGGAGCTGCCCAATACGCTGGGCATGAGCCAGTTTGCCGACGGCGGCCTGCTGGCGACCAAGCCGTATGTGAGCAGCGCCGCCTACATCGACCGCATGAGCGACTATTGCAAAGGCTGCGCGTACGACAAAAAACAGCGCCTGGGCGAAGCCGCCTGCCCGTTCAATGCCCTGTACTGGGACTTTTATCAACGCAATGCCGCCAAGTTGAAGAACAACCCGCGCATTGGCATGGCCTACCGCCAGCTTGAAAAAATGCCCGCCACCGAGCGAGAGGCCATTCATGACCACGCGCAGGCCTTGCGCGCACGGCT
>ERZ724516.1883-NODE-1883-length-11998-cov-6.502721_pt1 | contig 11998 bp, 11 predicted proteins | sample MGYA00376049_ERZ724516 | MGnify/ENA primary metagenome ERZ724516 (study PRJEB28724, sample SAMN07190886) | activated sludge metagenome | isolation source: activated sludge of sewage treatment plant in Hong Hong | place: USA: Christiansburg, Virginia | collected... | reverse complement strand
CGACCATCAGGGCAGCCGATTTCAGCACTGGTGCATAAGAAGAGGAAAAAACCGGCAAATTGCAGTCCAGCGCAGCACCGGTCAATTGGTCACGCAGCAAATTGAGAAAGGTATCGGGCGACTGGTAGAGCAGATCAACGCCAGCCTGAGCCAACCTGGTGACGAGGCCGGGCAATTCTTCAGAGCGCGGTTTACCGTTCGCATCGAGGGTAAACGTTTGCTCGCTGAGACGAAAACCAAGCACCGGCGCCAACTGGCGCAATCGATCACGGATGGTCAGCGAGTTTTGTTCGGCCGGATTGACCAACAAACCCAAATGACGGAAAGCGAAGTAACTGCGGGCCGCCTGCAACTGGATTTCTTCATCCAGCAAATACAAAGTCCCGGTCAAATTCCGCCCGGATGACTCCAGTCGTTGCACCACCCCGGCTTCAACCGGGTTGGTCACAATCATGAAGACAATCGGAATATTGGTCAGATAGCGCGCCGGATCTGGCGCCCGCCAGGGACCGGCAACTTCCTGCGTGACCGTGGTTCCCCAGGTGACCACCAAATCCGGCTTGAGCTTTTTGGCCTCGGCCAGGAAGCCCGGTATTCGCGTCTTATCCTGGGCCGCATCGCGCAGCGTAAAGCGCACCGGCAAACGCTGCTTGCGGAAGTAATCCTGAAATCCCTGGCAGGCCTCTTCGCAGCCGCGATAAAGCAGCATCAGCACATGCCGCTCGCCGGCCAGCGCCAGACCCGGCGCCAAGCCAAGCAGGCAGAGCAGCATGATCCGCAGACAACGGCTCATGCTTTGCCCACACTCGACTGAAACATGGCAGGACTGGCGCGCCACATGCCCAACAGCAAAACCGTTCCGCTCAGTGTCAGAGCACCGATCGCTACCATGACAGCGGTTGCTGGCATCCAGCCTAACAACAGTCCCGCCAGAAGCGGGCCGATCACGCTGCCAAATCGCTCAAGGGTACGCAGGGCAACCAGTACCGAGGTGACACTGCCCTTGCCGCCCAACTCAACGGCAAGGGCCTGCATGGGCGCCGCCGACAAGCCGGTGCCGAGGCCCAAGCCAATGATGCCCAGCCAGATGACAAGATCAGGAGACAGGATGGATGAAGTCAGCCCGGCCAGCCCGCCAAGGCCAATCAATATCATGCCGCCCAGCACCAGCAGAAGCGGCCTGCGCCAGCGATCCGCCAGCCAGGAGGCAAGCGGGTTACTCAGGGTCAGCAAAATGTAGTACAGCATGATGGCGCGACCTATCGCCGCCGGCGAATAGTCGGCATGTTGCAAACCCAGCGGGGTCAGGTAAAACAAAAATCCGGCCAGACTGATTTTGGCGGGAATCGCCGCGCCCACCATCAGCGTCATGAAACGCCGGTTACCAAGTAGTAGCTTCAAATCGGCAAAGCGGAAAATTTCGTTTGAACCAGAGCCATGCAAACCACCGCGCTGACTGATGGCAAAAATCAGGAATCCGGCCACGGCGACCCCGGCCGAAACAAGCAGAACGGCGCGATAACCCATGCGCTCGGCCAGGACACCACCAACCGATGCGCCACAAATTGCAGCAATGCTCACTGCGGCAACAAACAGGGCCAAACCACGCGCCCGGTTTTCACCGCTCGTACTGGCAATGATCTGACGCTGACAAGCCATCGTCCCTAGCGCGTAACCACTGGCACAAAGCGCCCGGGCCGCCAGCAAGGCCCAGTAGTGGTCGGTGATTGCCATCCAGCAAAAACCAGACGCGGCGAGCAAGGCCCCAAGCGCAAAGAGCCGACGCGGGCCGTAACGATCAGCCCAGCCACCAGCATAGGGCGTTGTCAGGGCAAAAAACACCATGTACACCGCGATTGGCAGGCTCACCGTCGTCGTCAGGGCAATCCCGCTGCTCCCCGCGAAGTCGCGAAAAAACAAGGGCAAAAAAGCGCGCGTCAATTCTTCAGAAAGGATGAACAGAAAAAGTGGCAACCGGACCGATTGCGCACCCAGCAAGTCATTTACCTCAGCACCAGCCTGGCGCGCTGGCGTGACAAACGAAGCCAGCAGTTCGCGAAAACTCAAAATGGTGACCAGCAGCACAACCGCCACATCGGCCGCAATCGCCCACAAAGCGCGATCGACAACCTCCTGATCGGTCGTCACATGAACTTCGCCAAGCGGCACCGATCCATCATGAACCGAGGCCTTGCCCACACTCGCCAACGCCGGATGAGCTTCGCGCCCTTCCCGCTCACTATGCTTGCCCGGCAAATCCAGACTGATTCGTGCGAGGTCAGGATTCCGTGCCAGGACTTCAGCAAAATAATCCTCAGCCCCGACCAGTTTGTCCGGAGGAATACCGATGCTGATCGCGAATTCAATTTTTTTACCCAAGGCGGCGGCCACGGCCGAGGCTTTCGCATCAATTGCCGGTTGCAAACTGCCGGCCAACTGCTCCTTCGACTGCCAGGCAAGGATGGCGCTGGCAATCAAGGTTGGCAAGAGAACCACGACCATCAACCGGCCACCCGCAACTTGCCGGCCCCGGGCCATAACAAAAGCAAAAACCAGCACGGCGCCAGAGAGCACAGCCAGCGCTAGCAGATGCCCCGTCATCTCGCGCTCGACCCCAGCCGCATGCTCCTTGAGCGACACCGGATCAAGCTCAACCAGCAAACCACCGACCGCCCGCCCGCCACTTTCATGGACCAGCACGCCTAAGGCGGGGGATTCGAGCAAGTTGCGCGTCCACCGGCTTCCCGCCTGAAGCATGGGGGTCAGCACAGCAGGCTCAAGCCCTTGCCCCTGGCGCTCGGCAAGCGTCGAAAACTCTATTCGGCTGAGGCCAGTCGAAGCGGCAGGCGATCGATCAAGGGAAAACATGCTGGCGACAGCAATACCGGTTTCCGCCCCCGGCAGGCTGGCGAGTTGCAGGTGCATCTGGCGCATTTCCGCTGCTTCGAGGCCTGACAAGGTAGCCGCAGCCATCGCCGAACGAATTGCCGAGACACTGATCTCGGCACGCGAAACAGCCAACTCGACAAGCAGACTGCGATGCTTGTGCGCCAATAAAAAACCAAGGGAAGCCAGCGCAATGAAATGCGCCAACAGCAAAAATAGGATAGCCCGCCCGAGAGGCTGTTTCTGCGATGAATCGGCCAGGAAATTCGAATTGGACTGCATCGTTTGCGCTAAAGAAAATTAATGCTCGAGACTTAGCCGATTTGCTTGCCAATGAAAGCGCACTGGGTATTGGCACGGGATCGTTATTTATAATACGGGACATTCTCCGGAGATGTGTATGCGCAGCACCCAATTGGTCTTCCATATCTGGCGTTATCTTGCCCTGATCGCAATTGGCGTGATGATCAGCGGCGGGCAAGGCTGGGCTGCAGCCCCTGAAAAGCGGGTGGCGCTGGTCATTGGCAACAATGAATATAAAACCGTCACCAAGCTGGAAAAAGCGACCAACGATGCGAAAGCGGTTGGTCGCGAACTGACCCGCCTCGGTTTCGAGGTGATTTCCGTATCGAATGTCAGCCAGAAGCGGATGAATCAGGTGATCAACGAGTTCTCGCAAAAGGTTTCTGGCGGAGGGGTCGGCGTCTTCTTTTTTGCCGGACACGGGATGCAGATCAACAACCAGAATTTTCTGCTGCCGGTCGATTTTGAGTTACCAAACGATGTCAACGATGTAGCAGATCAGTCAATCAGCCTGCAAAGCATCCAGGACAAACTAGCCGATGCCAAGGCGCGCTTCTCCCTGCTGGTCATCGATGCCTGCCGTGACAACCCACTACCCAGGAAAGCTGGTCGCAGCCTCTCGCTGTCACGCGGACTGGCCGCCCCCTCGGCCCCCAACGGGCAGGTTGTTCTCTTCTCTGCCGGCGCCCATCAACAAGCGCTCGATAAACTGAGCGATGACGACACCAATCCGAACGGCCTGTTCACTCGCGAATTTCTACCGATGATTGCCTCTCCCGGCCTCAGTGTGACCGATGCGCTAAAGCGCGTACGCTCGGCTGTGACACGCAAAGCCAAGGCGATAGGCCATGAGCAGAATCCGGCTCTTTACGATCAGACCGACGGCGATTTTTTCTTTGTTGCCGGTGCCGCTCCGGCAAACACAAAGGCCGCTCCGCAGACCGAAACCATACAGCGCATCGACCCAATGGCCGTCGAATTGAGTTTCTGGGAGAGCATCAAGGGTAGCGACAACAGCGATGATTTCCGCGCCTACCTGAACAAGTACCCGGTCGGCCAGTTTATCGAACTGGCGCAAAGCCGCCTGCGCCGCGGCGAAAAGGCTGGCGGCGCAACACGCGGCAGCGCCGGCAAGGTGGATTGTGCCGACTGCCCGGAGATGGTGGATATTCCGCCCGGCGAGTTTCTCATGGGCGCGGCACGCAACGAGGTGGATAGTGGCGATAACGAAAGGCCGCGTCATGGCGTAAAAATTGAGAATGCTTTTTCCGCCAGCCGCCATGAAATAACGGTTCACCAATTTGCCGCTTTCGTCGAGGCAACCGGCCACAAGGCCGAGGGCAGTTGCAATGTCTGGTCCGGTTCAAGCTGGGAGAATCAGCCCGGCAAATCCTGGCGCGACCCCGGCTTTGCGCAAACCGGTACGCACCCTGTAGTCTGTGTCAGCTGGAATGATGCCCGCGCCTATACGAACTGGCTGTCGCGCGTCACCGGCAAACACTATCGCCTGCCCACAGAGTCGGAATGGGAATACATGGCGCGCGGTGGCACACGTACCTCACGTTTCTGGGGCGATGACCCGGGATTGGCCTGCGAGCATGCCAATGTCCATGATGCGACAACGCAGAGCGCGCACAAATTCGCATGGGAGCCGCACGAATGCAAGGATGGCTTTGCCGAGACGGCACCGGTTGGCCGCTTCAAGGCCAACCCCTTCGGCCTGCACGACACTGCCGGCAATGCCTGGGAGTGGGTTGAGGATTGCCTCAACACCAACTACGTCAACGCGCCCAATGACGGCTCGGCACGGGTTACCGATGATTGCGGTCGTCGGGTTTATCGCGGCGGCGGCTGGAGCGGCCCGTCCTCCGTGCGCTCGGCCACCCGAACCGGAAACCCTCCCAGCTACCGCTCGCAGTTGCTGGGTTTCAGGGTTATCCGGGCGCTTGATTGATTTTTGGCAACGGTCCAGCTACCCATGCAGCAGTCCGCTATTGCGCAGGCCGCTAGCCTAATCAAAGACGCCGACGGCCTGCTGATTACCGCTGGCGCCGGCATGGGCGTTGATTCCGGCCTGCCGGATTTTCGCGGGCGCGAAGGTTTCTGGCGCGCTTACCCGGCGCTGGCCAGAGCGCGCATTGATTTCGCCGAAGCCGCCAGCCCCAAGACTTTTCGCCGCGATGCCCGGCTCGGCTGGGGCTTTTACGGCCACCGTCTGGCGCTCTACCGGCGCACCGTGCCGCATCAGGGCTTTCACATCCTGCAGCGCTGGGGCGAGAAACTACCGGCCGGTGCCTTTGTTTTTACCAGCAACGTCGATGGCCAGTTTGCCAAGGCTGGCTTTGCGCCATCGCGAATTTGCGAAGTGCATGGCTCGATCCACCACCTGCAATGCCTGGAACCGTGCAACGAGAAGATCTGGGCGGCGGATGATGTGCTGCCGGAAGTCGATGAAAGTACCTGCCGACTGATTTCAGATTTACCGCATTGCCCGTACTGTGGCCAGCTGGCACGACCGAATATTCTGATGTTTGGTGATAGTGGCTGGCTCGAGCGCCGTACCCAGTTGCAGCAAGCGCAGCTTGATAAATGGCGGCGCGGGGTAAAAAAGCTGGTGGTGATCGAACTCGGTGCTGGCACCGCCATCCCGACCGTGCGCTGGTTTGGCGAGACGCTGGGCGTGCCGCTGATCCGCCTCAACCCGACCGAGGCGGAGGTCAGCAGCGCCATCGGCGTCAGCCTGCAATCCGGCGCGCTGGCCGGGCTGCAGGCGATCGATTTGGCGCTGCGCTGAGTTTTAGCTGGCAGCCAGCAGCTCGACCAACTCAGCCGTAAAGCGTTGCGGGTCTATCAGTTGCGGGCAATGATCGGCTTTTTCGTAGCAACTCAAGCGCGCATTGGTGATGTGGGTCAGCAGATACTGCGCGACTGCGGCGGTGTAGAAATTGCTCTGCGCGCCAAAGGCAAGCAGGGTTGGCACCGTGATCAGCGGCATTACGTCACGGTAGTCAGCGGCAACCAGCGATTTCCAGATGGAAATTTGCGCCTGCGGATCAAGTTGCTGCAGATTTTTACGTGAGTCCTGCCAACCGGAACTGTTGCGCTCATAGGTTTCGCGCGAGCGGCTGTTGAGGCCATAGGCGATCAGACGCAGCACCGCCTCGGCAAAATCCTTGTCCAGCTCATTGATCAGGTCTTGTGAACTGACTGCGTCAAAGTCACCGTAGATGCCATTGCGCCAAGTGGCATCGGTGACCAGCTTGGGTGACTGGTCGATGATGCAGATGTGCGAAAGGCGGTCGCAGCCGTGATCGCGGATGTATTGCCAGAGTGTCAGCGCGCCCATCGAGTGGCCGACGATGGCCAGCTTTTCCAGCCCGTAATGATCAAGCAGGTTTTCCACGTCACGCGCCAGCCGCGCGACATCCGGCGTTTGCGTGACGGTCAGCGGATGGCCGCCATGGCCACGCGCATCGGGTCGAAAAATCTGATGATTGGGCGACAAGGCTTCGAGCAACGGACGCCAGACGGTGTGGCTGGAGGTCCAGCCGTGCAGAAAAAGGATGGGCGAGCCGTTGCCGGAAACGCGCAGGTGGAGTTGTTCGCCGTCGTCGGCGGTAAAGGTTTCCATAACGAATGGACGCTGCCTGAGGATTGTGAGGGCGAACGATACCGCGAATTCAGGCGCCTTGCAGCCAGCCGGCAATTTCGACCTTGCTCGGCATGCGTCCGGAGACTTTCACCACCTCATCAATGACCAGCGCCGGCGTGCTCATCACCGGGTAGGCCATGATCTGGTCCATTTCGGTGACATGCTCAAATGTTGCGGTCAACCCCAATTCGGCCACCGATTCTTTGGTCAGTTGCTCCAGCCGATTGCACTTGGCACAGCCGGTTCCGAGAATTTTGATCAGCATGTTGTTCTCCTCTTTGATCAGAAAAAGTTAAAGGCACCATCGACCCAGGCCCCGTAAGTCAGCCCGGCCAGCGTCGAGAAAACGGCCACCAGCCCGACATAAGTCCAAGCCTTGAGTTTGCCGATGATGGCCGAGGTAATCAGTATGCTTTGCAGCGACAGTTCAGGATCGGCCATCAGGTAGGCGATCAGCGGGCCGGGGTGCATGCCGAGCGACAGGAACATCTTGGCGATCGGCACTTCGACCAGCGTCGGAAAGTACATGAAGACGCCAAAGACCACACCGGCCATATTGGCCAGAAGGGTGTTGCTGCCGGCGATGGACTGCACCCAGGCTGGTTCGATGAAGGTACGGATAACACCGACCAAGAAGACGCCGACGATCAGTAGCGGGAAAATCATCTTCACAAAACGCCAGGTTTCCCACAGCCATTGCTGAGCATCCCAGTCATCGAAACGCCGGGCCAGGGGCAGCAGAAGAGCGCACAGACCAGCGACGGCGATGGTTCTTCCGGTCAACGTCAAAAACAGGCCGGTTTCTGTGACACGAATACCGAGCGCGGCAAAAACCAGTGTCAGCGCCGTCAGTCCCAGTGCCACCGGTGTCAGACGGTTGTAGCCATTATCGACCAGCCCGAGCCCACGCCAGGCCACTGCGCCAATCAGCAGGAGCAGGACTATCAATACCAGGCCATGCAGGCTCAAGCCTTCGGCACCCATCGCTTCATTGACCGGCACCCAGCCATCAAGCACCGTTTGTATGGCGGCAGCGCCGCGCCAGGGAATCTCACCGCTGACCATGATGGCCTTGAGAAAGTCGACTTTCAACGTACCGGCAATCAACAGCGCTACGAGGGCGCCAAGAAAAATCAAAACTTTGCTGGAGATCCCCTCGCCACCGGCAAATGTCTCGTTGGCGGCCTGGCGCGCCGCTTCACCCTGGCGAAAAATGGCGGCCATGATCATGCCGATACCGATGCCGAAAATCAGCGCCAGCACAATGCGGGCGATGGCGAAATCGGCGCCCAGCGCAACGCCGGTGTAGGAGAGCGCCAGAATATTGGCAGCGGGGGCGAAGAACAGGAAGGTGATGGCCGGCCCCAGCCCCGCCCCCTTTTTGTAGATGCCGGCAAACAACGGTTGCACCGTACACGAGCAAACCGCCAGCAAACTCCCGGCGCCTGCCGCTGCCGGATAGGAAACCCACTTCGAGGCATTGGGACCTAGGAAACGGACGATGGATTGCTGCGGCACCAGCGCCGACAAGCCGCCGGCAATGAAAAACGCCGGCACCAGACAAAGCAGCACGTGCGCCGCCAGATACGATGCCAAGCTGGCCAAACCGTTCTGAAATGCAACAAGCAGAATATCCACGATCAACTCCTCAACAACGATCCGTTCGCCTGAACAGACCATATCAACCTATCCTGAACCTGAAGACGAATCAAGATCGAAAAAGATGCAGCCTGACCGAAATTGCACGCAGCTTGTCATGCAACGCAATGGTTGCCGAAGATCCAGCAGATTAGGATGCTGATTTACCAAAACCAGACGGAGACACCATGCAGGCCTTTCAGGATTTCTACCCGGAGAACGTCGCCCATTGTTACGGCTGCGGCCGCCTCAATGAACAAGGCCATCAGATCAAAACGGTTTGGGACGGCGACGAAACGGTCACCCGCTTTCAACCGCGCCCCGAACACACGGCGATTCCCGGTTTTGTATACGGCGGCCTGCTGGCTTCCCTGATCGACTGCCACTGCACCGGCACGGCTGCTGCGGCAATGTATAAATCTGAAAATCGCGCGCTGGACAGCCTGCCGGCTTTCCGTTTCGTGACCGGTTCGCTGCAGGTCAGTTACCTGAAGCCGACGCCGCTCGGACCGCTGCTGGAAATTCGTGGCCGGATCAAGGAAATCAAGGGGCGCAAGGTGGTGGTTGAAGCAACGGTTTTTGCCGATGGGGTAGCTACGGCACGCGGCGAAGTCGTTGCCCTGCAAATGCCGGACAGTTTTACGACTGCCGCCTGAGAAGCTGACGGGCAATCAAGGCTGGCCGGGATAAAGCATAGGGGGCACCGGCCAGCCCAGCAGCAAGCGCCATAGCCAAGGGTTATTGCGAGACTTACGAGAACTGCATTGATTGGCAATATAATTTGTGCGCCAAAATCGCACAGACTATCTTGCCATGAACAACGCCCCACCTGAGCTCACCCTTGAAGTCCTGCAGCAATTCCGGATTATCTATGGAACCATGCGCCAGTATTTTCGTGAGCTTGAAGCCTGTTGCGGCCTTCCCGGCTCGCAGATGTGGCTGCTTCAGGAAGTCGAGCGAACCCCGGAAATCGGCATTACCGAACTGGCCTCGCGCATGGGCATCCATCAATCAACCTGCAGCCTGCTGGTCGAAAAGCTGGTAGCCAGGAACTGCCTAATCAAGAGTCGGCAAGCAGGAGATCAGCGCCGGGTTGGGCTTTGCCTTGCGGCCGATGGCCGCAAGGCGATAGCGGCACTTCCCGGCCCGGCCGAGGGCGTTCTGCCAGAAGCCCTGGCCGCGATACCCAATGTCGCCCTCAGAACATTGAATATCAATCTAAGCGAATTGATTTCCCACCTACAGGGCAGAGACGACGCGTATGCCGCGACCCCTCTGGCCGAAATGCTGAATAGCGAAAGCCCCGATGCTCAATAAATCCATGAACTTTCTGATTACCTTGCTCGCTTGCACCGCGCTTATCGCTGGCTGCAGCTCGCAGCCCCTACAAACATCAGCCCCCGAAAAGCAGGAAAAGTCAGCCACCGCAAAAACCCCGGCGAACACTGTGAACCAGCCAGCAGAAACCGAGCACAAGACAACTGCGGCAGCAACGGATAACCTCAATATTTACTTCCCCCCCGGCTCGAGCATTGTCAGCAGCATTGAGCGAGAGAAGCTGCGTAACCACGCCGAACACCTGAAGGCCGAGCCGCAGTTAAAAATCACGCTGATCGGGCATACCGGCGACACCGGAAGCCCATCGTTCAACCTTGCCCTGGCCGACATGCGCGTTTCTGCCATTAGCAATGCGCTGAAATCACTGGGCATTCCCGAGCGCAGGATTCGCCGGAATATGGGAGAGCGCAATCGGCAGGCGGCGCAATGTAAAGCTGCGGAATGCCCGCAAAGTGTTCAACGAGTCGAACTGGTCTATATCCTGCCAGCCCGTCGCCAAAGATAGCAATCCGGCATGGCGCGGGACAAACATCTAGCGCGAAACGAAATTAATCGGCCGCTCGATGGCTGCAACTTCCGGTTGGAAGGTGACATGCCTGATACCCCGCCTGCCTGCCACGGCACTGAGTGCTTCAAGCGTCTGTGGCCAGGCAACAAGATCGGTCACCCGGACATGGGCAGAGAGCGCCAGGCGCTCAGAGGCAATGGGCCAGACGTGCAGGTCATGGACCTCGCTGACGCCAGGCACTGCGGCCAATTCTCGACCAAGGATTTCAATATCAATATGAAATGGAACGCCATCCAGCGTGGCGATCAAGGCTTCACGCAAGAGACGGAGACTGGAAAACAATATCAGGCTGCCGATAAAAATTGAGAGCAGCGGATCTACCGGTGTCCAGCCGGTGAACCAGATTACTGCGCCAGCGATCAGCGCGGCCAGCGAGCCGAGCACGTCACCCATCACATGCAGAAGTGCGGCGCGGATGTTGAGGTTTTGCTCGCCACGCGACAGGATCCAGGCAACCAGCAAATTGACCAGCAAGCCTATCACCGCCACCACACTGACCGTCGCTCCGTCGATACTGCCCTGGCTCTGCAAGCGGCGCCAGGCTTCGATGCCGATGGCGAAGACGACAAACAGCATGCTCAGCGCGTTGACCAAGGCAGCCAGCAACTCGGCGCGCCCCAACCCATAGGTGTGACGGCGACTCGGTGGCCGAGCGGCCAGCCAGGCGGCAAGTGCGGAGAGACCAAGCGCTGCGCCATCGGTCACCATATGTCCGGCATCGGCCAGCAAGGCAAGCGAACCGGAATGCCAGCCGGCAATGAATTCAACGATGGAAAAACCAAGCGTTAGAAGCAGCGCAAACAATAGCGTTTTGCCGACCGCCGAATGGGTGTGCGGGTGATCGTGCGCATGGCTATGGACATGGCGGTGATCGGAATTGTGCTCATGGTCGTGCTGGCTCATGGCGAATCGCTTAGCGCTTGGCGCGGCGTATAGCCACAAACCGACCCGCTTTCATCAAAACGCACCTGACACGCCTTTTCCAGACGCAGCTTCAAACGCTGACGCGCCCGCTGCACGCGTGACTTGGCGGCTGAGAGAGAAAGACTGAGATGGACGGCGAATGCCTGCTGCGAACGCCCTTCGATATCGCAAAAAGTAATCGCCTGACGATCCACCGCGGAAAGCTCGCGCAATACGCGTGGCAAACACTGGCTCAGAGAATCTATCGCCGGCATTTCCTCGGCCATCTCAGTGGCTAGGTCATTGGGCAAGGCCTGATGCGGATGAGCGCAGCGCAAGTGGTCCGCCAATGCATTGCGTGTCACCTGAAAAAACCAGGCTCGCGGCTGGTTGACCGCGCAAAATCCCTGCCCCTGACGCAAAGCACGAATAAAAACGTCCTGCAACAATTCCTCGGCATCTTCAGCGCTGGCGCAGCGATGGCGCAAGTAGCCCTTCAACTCACCCGAATACGCGGCCCATGCCGCCATCAGACAAGACGCGGCGGCGCGGCTGTCAGGCACTTTCGTACCAGCCTTTGCTTGAATTAACCACTTTGACGACGAGCAACATCACCGGCACCTCAATCAATACACCAACCACTGTAGCCAATGCCGCGCCGGATTCAAAACCGAACAGACTGATCGCCGCCGCGACGGCCAGTTCAAAAA
>ERZ724516.1881-NODE-1881-length-12009-cov-3.745106_pt1 | contig 12009 bp, 13 predicted proteins | sample MGYA00376049_ERZ724516 | MGnify/ENA primary metagenome ERZ724516 (study PRJEB28724, sample SAMN07190886) | activated sludge metagenome | isolation source: activated sludge of sewage treatment plant in Hong Hong | place: USA: Christiansburg, Virginia | collected... | reverse complement strand
GCTTCCTCCGCAAGGGCAGCAAGGTCTATCTTGAGGGCCAGCTCCGCACCCGCAAGTGGCAGGATAACAGCGGCAATGACCGCTATACCACCGAGGTGGTGCTGCAAGGGCCGGGCGCGGTGCTGACCATGCTGGATGGCGCACCGGGCGGCGGCGGGCAGGGCGGCGGTGGTCGTTCGTCAGGCGGCAGCGACTGGGGCGGGTCCTCGGGCGGTTATGACGACGATTTCGGCGGCGGCGCGCGCACGGGCGGCAATGCAGGCGGCGGTTCGCGCGGTGGGGCAGGCAGCGGTTCCAGTGCGCCCAGCTTCGACAATGATCTGGATGACGAAGTGCCGTTTTGATGGGGAGGAATGCGGCTGTCCAGGCATAATGGCGTGACGTGTCTGGAGCCGGGAACGGACAGGCAGGCTCAGGACGACAGAGGCAGTCCGTCGCTTCACGGATAGATGAGTTCTTCAGCAGTCACAAAATCATACCCCAGATCGCGGGCGACCGCTTCATGCGTCAGCTTGCCGCCACAGACATTCAACCCCATGCGCAGATGCGGATCGCGCCTGAGGGCTTCCTTCCAGCCGAGATTGGCGATGTTGACAGCATGGGGCAGCGTTGCGTTGTTGAGCGCATAGGTGGAGGTGCGCGCCACCGCGCCGGGCATATTGGCCACGCAATAATGCACGATGCCATCGACCATATAGATCGGCTCAGCGTGGGTGGTGGCGTGGCTGGTCTCGAAGCAACCACCCTGATCGATCGCGACATCGACCAGCACGGAGCCGGGGCGCATCTGCTTGAGCATCTCGCGCGTCACCAGCTTGGGTGCCGCCGCGCCGGGGATCAGCACCGCACCAATCACCAGATCGGCCTGGGCAATGCTGTCAGCGATATTCGCCTTGCTGGAATACAGCGTATTGGCGCGGCTGTCGAAGTGATGGGAAAGACGCTCCAATACATCAGCGCTGCGATCGAGTATCGTTACATTCGCTCCCATGCCTGCCGCCATCTGCGCTGCGTTAAAGCCGACGACGCCGCCGCCGATGACCACGACATTCGCGGGCAACACACCCGGCACGCCGCCCAGCAGCACACCGCGCCCGCCATGTTCCTTTTGTAACGCCGTCGCCCCCGCCTGAATCGACATGCGCCCGGCCACCTGGCTCATCGGCTTGAGCAGCGGCAGGCCACCATGCGCGTCCGTCACTGTTTCATAAGCGATGCACACCGCGCCCGACGCGATGAGATCCTTCGTCTGTTCCGGGTCTGGGGCGAGGTGCAGATAGGTATAGAGGATTTGCCCTTCGCGCAGCATCGCGCGCTCCTGCGCCTGCGGTTCCTTCACCTTGACGATCATGTCGGCGCGGGCGAACACATCCGCTGCGGTGGCGCAAATTTCTGCGCCCGCTGCGCGATAGGCTTCTTCATTCGCGCCGATACCAAGGCCAGCGCCGATCTCGACCAGCACCTGATGGCCATGGGCAACCAGTTCCTCCGCGCTCTCCGGCGTGAGGCCGACGCGATATTCGTGGTTCTTGATTTCCCTGACTGTGCCGACGCGCATGGATGCCTCCCTGAAATGAATGACAGCAGGATAATCGATGACGAATGGAAAAGGCTCCCGAATGCAGATGGATTTTTGGAATTTTCAGGATATTATTCTGTAATTTATTATTGTGTGAGGCTAAATTTCCGTGAATGAGATCGATATAAAGATATTATCCGAAGTTCAGCGCGATTCGAGTCGCTCGATAGCCGAGCTGGGCGAAGTCGTTGGTCTGTCCAGTTCCGCATGTCACCGCCGCCAACATGCGCTGGAGGAAGGCGGTGTCATCACAGGCTATTGCGCCACGATTGATCCTGCCAAGGTCGGCATCGGCGTGCATGCGCTGATCGATATCACGCTCGATAACCAGAGCAGGGCATGCATGGAGCGGTTCGAAGCCGCCGTCCTGCAATATGACGACATACTGGAATGTCATCTCGTCTCGGGCGAAGCGGATTACCGATTGCGGGTTGCTGCCCGTGATCTCGCGGATTTTGATAGCATCCATCGCCGTTACCTCGCTGAGTTGCCCGGCGTCTCCTCCATGCAAACCAGCTTCGTACTGCGCCCGATTAAGCACTGGCGAGGATATGCGCTGAAAAAGATGCGGTGAGGGGACCATCGAGCACACCCGCCTCTCAGGCTCCCGTGAAACTGGGCGCGCGCTTCTGCATAAAGGCACTGATCCCTTCCATCGCGTCCTTGGTGAGACCGGCGCGGCGCTGTCCGTCGCGTTCAGCAGCCAACGTATCGACAAAGGTGCCGTTGGCCGCGGTCCACGACAATTGACGGATGATTCCGAGGCTGACCGACGGCCCCTCTGCCAGCTTGCGTGCCAGTGCAAGCGTGGTTTCCTCGAGCTGGTCATCGGGTACGACGCGGTTGATAAGCCCCCAGTCAAGCGCCCGTTGCGCATCGAGTTTTGCGCCGGTGAGCATCAATTCCATAGCCCTTGGGCGCCCCAACGCCTTCGTCAGCAACCACGCCGCCCCACCGTCTGGCACCAGCCCGACGTGGCAATGAGCATGCGTCGATTTAGTTCTGCTGCGGCTGGAATTTTGTGCAGCACTGTGCTGGCCTCTGCGGCATACGCCCAGAATGAGAAAACAGGCGCCGTTGACGAGATTGTCGTCACGGCAACATTGCGTTCGATGAACGTCCAGGATGTTCCGCTCGCCGTCACCGCCATCTCGCCTGAAACTCTGGAAAGGCAGGGTGTGTTCGATGTGAGGACATTATCCTCCGTCACTCCCGGATTTTCCATCCAGCCGGGTCAGAATGAATCGCGTGCAACAACATTCCGCATTCGCGGTGTGGGTACGACCGGCAACAATAGCGGCCTCGAAAGCTCCGTCGGTGTGTTTATCGACGGCGTTTATCAATCGCGCCCCGGTGTTGCGCTCGGCGATCTGGTGGATCTCGAGCATATGGAGGTGCTACGCGGGCCACAGGGCACGCTGTTCGGCCGCAACACGTCGGCCGGCGCGCTGACCGTCACCACGCGCAAGCCGAACCTGACAAAAGTCGAAGGGTTCGCCAATGCGACTTACGGCAACTACAACCTCATGAATCTGCAGGGCGGCATCAACCTTCCTGTCGCCCAAGATCTGGCGGCGGTCCGGCTGACCGGTGCGTGGCGCAAGCGGGACGGCTACGTAAAAAGCGCGACCGGTGCGGAGAGTTACGACCGCAACCGCTGGATGATGCGTGGACAATTATATGTCGAGCCGACCCCGGAAGTCAGCGTTCGTATTATCGCAGATTATGCGAAGATCGACGAGAAATGCTGCGACGCGATCATTACGCGGGAGACCGAACTGCAGCCTTTCTTCGCCTATCACGGCCTCGCCTATGATGGTGTCGATCAGGTCGGGGCACAGGCGCTGCGCAACCTCTCCTCCAACACCCAGCAATATCTGGACGGCTCAAAACAATGGGGCGTCTCGGGCGAGCTGCAGTGGGACTTTGGGGTGGCAAAGCTGACGTCGATCACCGCCTATCGCCATTTCATCACCGACTCGACTGAGGACGACTTTACAGGGCTGCTGAGCTATTCGGTGGGTCGCCACGGCGCGACTTTCCCTAATGGCGCTCCGCGCAACGGGGATGAAGTCAACACGTTCACCCAGGAGCTGCGGCTCCAGGGGTTGGCATTCGACAACAAGCTCGATTGGCTGGTGGGGGCGTATTACAGCAATGAAGATATCGGCAGTCAGGCGGTTCTTGGTCTGGGGCCGGATTTTCAGGCTGCCGCCAGCGCAGGCATCTTCGGCGATCTTGCCGGGGTGAACCCCGTCTATGCCTTCACGGCCTTTGGTAATAACGGCACTCCGGTTGACGCCAACGGCGCCTATGCTGTCAACGAATTCTCGCAGAAGGGCAAGTCGCTGTCCTTGTTCACGCACAATGTGTTCAATGTGACCGACCGGGTGGCGCTGACATTGACCGCATCAAAATCAATGTCGCCCTCTTCGACATGAAGATGACCGGTTTTCAGGTGCTTGAGTTCACCGGAAACCAGTTCCTCACCTTCAACGTCAACTCCGCGCGCTCCACAGGTGTGGAAATCGAGATGTTCGGACGCCTGAGCAACTATATTTCGGCCAATGTCGGCGCGACCTATGCAGATACCCGATATCCCGGGGACTGTGCCGAAGGAGTCGCGGCGGCCGCAGTGGCGTCTGCAACGTTATTGTGCGGAAGCAGCCTGACCAATGCGCCGAAGTTCACCGGGGTTGTCAGCCTGACCTATGACGGCCCGCTCAACAGTTCCGGATGGGGTCTGCTCGCCAATTTGAGCACGAACTATTCATCGAAACGGCGCACGAGTTCGCTTCCGCTGGATGACGATGGATTGCCTCAGCTTGAAGACGATGCATTTCTGGTTCCTCACGACTATCAGGAGGCATTCTTCAAGATGAACGCGCGTCTTGGCCTGACCACGCCCGACGATCGTTTCACCTTTGAAATATGGGGAACCAATCTGACCAACGAGATCACGCGCTCCATTTCAGCAAGTACGCCGTTTCGCGGCATCGCCGGAATGCGGTCTCGTCTGAGCCTGATCGATGAGCCGCGCATGTACGGGATTACCGCGCGGGCAAGGTTCTGATCCGGCCCTCTCGGTCTCGGCAATGAAAGGGGGAATGGCCTTAATCCGCCATTCCTTCTTTCACCCTCGCTTACTGTACCATCGCAATTCCCGGTTTCGTATCGAACGAGAAACATATGCCACAGGAGAATTACATGCGTCTCAAGGATAAGGTGGCCATCGTTACCGGCGGAGCGGGCGGGATCGGCGCCGCAAGCGCCCGGTTGATGGCGAGGGAGGGGGCCAAGGTCGTCGTTACGGACATTGCTGACGGCACTGCTCTCGCAAATGAGATCGGAGGACGTTTCGTCCAGCTTGAGGTCACGGATGAGACTGCCTGGCGTAACCTGGCCGAGGAGGTTCGTGCCGACCTTGGGGGCGCCGACATACTGCTCAATGCTGCGGGGGTGGAAGGAGACATGAGTGATAGCTCTCCTCTGGGTTCCTATGCGGAATGGAAACGCGTGATGGCCATCAATCTCGATGGCACCTATCTCGGTATTCAGGCCATATTGCCCGGCATGATGGAGCGCGGCAACGGCTCTATCATTAACGTCGCGTCACTTGTTACCTATATCGCGCAGCCTTACAGCGTGCCATATGGAGCGAGCAAGGCCGCCGTGTGGCATCTCAGCAGATCAGTGGCAGCCTTTGCCGCGGTTGCCGGCACCAAGGTGCGGTGCAATTCTGTCCATCCCGGCCTGATCCGCACGCGGATGACGGACGACATCTTTGCGACGTTAGGCAAACAGTTCGGTCTCGATCAGGCTGCCGCAGAGGCGGCGGCGTTGCATCATATTCCGTTGGGTCATCGCGGCGAACCGGATGATGTGGGGCATTTGATAGTTTATCTCGCCTCGGATGAAGCAGCCTATATAACGGGAAGCGAGTTCAAGGTCGACGGTGGATGGAGCCTTGGCGTGCTGCGATAAGGTCCCTTGCCTTGGTCCTTATACAGCCAGTGGCCCGGTTTTCCTTCGAGAAGGCGGTTCGGTCCTTCTTGTAATAGCCCGGCTCTGCCGCCGCGTCCTCCATCGACGGGGAACGCGGCGGCGCAATGCCACAGGAGGATGGACTGGGTAAATTAATTACCTACTAGACAGTCAATAAAACTATGATATTGGCGTCTCGTGAGTCGAATGAATTATCGGCTTGCTGGCTCTGGACGCCAATCCGCCCAAGCTCTCGGAGTCAGAGAGGCTGTCGGCGAGCAGCGTTTCGCTGCGGCCGCCATCGAGGAGAATGATATTGTCGAGAAGTGTCGTCGTCGCCGGGGTAGGCATGATCCCGTTCGCCAAACCTGGAGCAAGCGAGTCCTATTATGTGATGGCCTCAGAGGCGATCCGCCGTGCGCTGGCAGATGCCGGTATCGGATATGACATGATCCAGCAGGCCTATGCCGGATATGTTTACGGCGATTCCACTGCCGGTCAGCGGTGTCTCTACGAAGTGGGGATGACCGGCATCCCTGTGATTAACGTCAACAACAACTGCTCTACCGGCTCCAGCGCCCTGTTTCTCGCGCGGCAGGCAGTCGAATCCGGCGCGGTCGAATGCGCTCTGGCCTTCGGTTTCGAACAGATGGAGCCGGGCGCGTTGGGCACATATTTCAATCATCTCGAAAGCCCGATGCAGAAGTTTGACGATATTACGAGGGAACTCACCGATGTGGATCTGCCACCTGCGCTGCTGATGTTCGGCGGGGCAGGGCAGGCGCATATGAAGGAATTCGGCACCAAGATGGAAACCTTCGCAAAAATCCGCGCGAAGGCAAGCCGCCACGCCGCCAACAACCCGCTTGCCCTGTTCCGCAACGTGGTGAGCGAAGAAGATGTGATGGCATCTCCGGTCATGTGGCCGGGCGTTATGACACGGCTCATGGCCTGCCCGCCGACTTGCGGAGCTGCCGCGGCGATCATTACTTCCGAGGCCTTCGCCAAGAAGCATGGTCTGGATTTGACGGTGCGGATAAAGGCTCAGGCGCTGACCACAGATGTTCCGGCCGTATTCGAGGGCCGCGACATGCGGGAAGTCGTAGGCTTCAGCATGGCGCGCAATGCGTCGAACCAGGTTTATGAAGCTGCCGGGGTCGATCCCAAAGACATCAAGGTGGTCGAACTTCACGACTGCTTCGCGCACAATGAACTGGTGACATACGAAGCCATCGGTCTTTGCCCGGTCGGCGGTGCGGAGAAATTCGTCGAGGACGGCGACAACAGCTATGGCGGGCAGGTCGTCACCAATCCGTCGGGCGGCCTGCTGTCCAAGGGGCATCCGCTGGGTGCTACCGGGCTGGCGCAGTGCACCGAGCTGGTGGAGCAACTGCGAGGCAAGGCAGGCGCGCGCCAGGTCGAAGACGCGAAGCTTGCTCTTCAGCATAATCTGGGTCTTGGCGGCGCATGCGTCGTAACCCTGTACGAGAAGGCCTGACCATGTTGGACAGAAGCTTTATCGGTCACACATTCGATCCGGTATCCATAGAGGTGGAGAAAGGGCAGCTCAAGTTCTTCGCCAAAGCGACGGGCGAGAACAATCCCGTCTATTCAGACGAAGCGACGGCAAAGGCGGCGGGCCACCCCGCGCTGCCTGCTCCTCCCACATTCTTGTTCAGCCTGGGCTTGATGGGGCCGGAGCCTTACCCGGTGCTGTCCTTGCTCAATATCGACATCGGCAAGGTACTGCACGGGGAACAGAGGTTCACCTATTCAGGGCAGATCTATGCTGGCGACACGATCACCAGAACGGAGACGATCCGCGACATTTACGACAAGAAGGGCGGTGCCCTGGAGTTTATCGTGCATGAAACCGAAGCGGTGAACCAGCGCGGCGAGGTGGTAGGCACCGCCACCACAGTCACCGTCGTTCGCAACGGATGAGGGCGATCATGACCATTACATATGACAGCGTAAATGTCGGCGACTTGCTCCCCGACCATCTCAGCCCGCTCGTGAGCCGCCATGTTCTCGCACTATTTTGCGGGGCATCGGCCGATCACAATCCGATGCATGTCGATAGCGATTTCGCACAATCCTTCGGAATGCCGGACGTGTTCGCCCACGGCATGCTTTCAATGGCGTACCTGGCTCAGTTGCTGACGCGCTGGGTGCCGCAATCCCATCTGCGGGAGTGGAACGCGCGCTTCCTGTCGATAACCCCGGTGAATGTGCGCGTGAAATGCACAGGAACGGTGGTCGAGAAGTTTGAGGCGGATGGTGAACGCAGGGTCCGACTTCACATCAACGCGCATACCGATGGCGGTGCTCATACATTGGCGGGTGAAGCCGTCATCGCGCTCAACTGAATTCAATCGAAACAGGAAACAGAGAATGTCGAAACTGGAAGGAAAAGTAGCTCTCATTACCGGTTCGGGGCGTGGCATCGGACGCGAACTGGCGCTCAGGCTGGCCAGCGAAGGCGCGCGGGTCGTCGTCAACGATATGGACGAAGCGCCTGCGGACGAGGTCGTCAACACGATCAAAGGTAACGGAGGCAACGCGGTCGCGTGCGTGGGCAACGTTACGGCGCCTGACTTCGGCGACCGCATCGTCGAAACCGCGCTCCAGAATTTCAACGGGATTGATATTATCGTCAACAACGCTGGCTATACCTGGGACTCCGTCATCCAGAAGATGACCGACGAGCAGTTTCAGGCGATGCTGGATGTTCACCTGATAGCGCCTTTTCGCATCCTGCGCGCGGCGTCCGAGCCGATCCGGATCTTCTCCAAGGAAGAAGCCGCGCGTGGCGAGGAAGTGTTCCGCAAGGTTGTCAACATCTCGTCTATGGCGGGCACCGGAGGCAATCCCGGTCAGGCCAATTATTCATCGGCCAAGGCAGCATTGGTAGGCCTCACCAAGACGCTGTCGAAGGAGTGGGGCCGGTACAAGGTCAATGTCAACTGCGTGGCCTATGGCGTGATCGATACCCGCCTTACCCAGTCCATCGAAAAGACTGGCCCCACTATTCAGGTGGATGGCAAGGAATTTGCCGTTGGTGTGCCGGAAGCCATGCGTCAGTCATTGAAGATGATGGTTCCGCTGGGCCGGGCCGGCACGACCGAGGAAGCAGCGGGAGCGATATATTTCTTTTGCTCGCCAGACAGCAACTATGTCAGCGGCCAGGTTCTTCTCGTCGGAGGCGGAATAAACCTCTGAGCTGGAAGCGCGGGCGGGAGGACACAGCCCCGAAGGAACTGCGCAATGATGTATCTCACCCAAGGTCTGCATCGCTCGGCGTCGTTGTTTCCCGAGCGGACAGCGCATTGTCGGGCACTGATCGCAGGCTATAAATCTCCGTGCTCGCTGGAATTCCGCGATTATCCTTTGTCATCATCGGCGCAGGGTAAGATTTTGAAATCCGAGCTGCGAAAGCCGTTCGGGGTAGGGCAAGAGCGGAGCGTCGCGTAAGGAGAAGGACCATCACCGACACATCTACTTTCCGCTACATCCGCTATGACACACCGCGCGACAAGGTTGCGCGGATAACATTGGCGCGTGCAGACCGTCATAATGCCCAGAATTACGACATGCTCTATGAGATAAACGATGCGCTCGATCTCGCCATGTACGATGACGACGTGTCAGTGGTGGTCGTGGCGGCCGATGGCAAGAATTTCTCCTCCGGCCATGATCTCGATGGGATCGGCGCACCCAATAATCCCGTGCTGGGATTTGGTGGACACGAGCATCCTGGCCCCCAGGGTTATATGGCGAAGGAGCAGGACTTCTATCTCGGCCTGTGCTGGCGCTGGAGGAATTTGCCCAAGCCGATCATCGCGCAGGTTCAGGGCAAGGCGATTGCTGGCGGCCTGATGCTGATCTGGCCATTCGACATCATCATCGCCTCCGATGACGCCGAGTTTTCAGATCCTGTTGTCGCCTTTGGCCTCAACGGTCACGAATATTTCGTGCACGCATGGGAAGTGGGACACCGCAAGGCACGGCAAATGCTGTACACCGGCGAACCGATTGGAGCTGAAGAGGCCCATCGCCTTGGCATGGTCAATGAAATCGTCGCTCGCGACCGGCTGGAAGAGTTCACGCTCGACATGGCCTCAAAGGTTGCGCTGCGCCCTGCCGCCGGGCTGAAGCTGGCAAAGATGAGCGTCAATCAGTCTCAGGACGCGCAAGGAATGTGGACAGCGTTGCAGTCTGCCTTCGCGCTTCATCAATTCGGTCATGCCAACAACCGGGTCAATCTGGGCAGTCTGGTTGACCCTTCGGGCGCCGCCGTCATCCGCAATCAGGCGCGGCAGGAAAAGCCGAAATAGCTCACCTCGCCGGAGGTGTTAAGGGCGCGGGACCAGGCCATTGAGGATGATCTCGAGCAGGTTCTGCCCCATTTCAAAGGGAGATGGTCCGCTACGCTTATACAGCTTCGACAGTGCGTTGAACGATCCGAACAGCACCGTCAGGGCATATTTGCGGTCGCAGCTCGTGATTGTACCATCGACGATGCCACGATCGATCAATTCTCCCGCAATTTCAGAAATCTCATGCATCCGTTTGGAAGCCTATTTCTGGCGCGGTGGGCTGAGAAAGTGATTTTCGGATGCGAGAAAACAGCGGGAGGCATCATCGCACACCACTTCGCTATAAATCCCGAAAAAGCCGGAAAGCATCTCCCGGCCCGTTCCCTCGGTGAGTTCATTTTCCAGCCGCGCCATGAACTTTTTGAACCCCCAGACATAACACTGATCCAGCAGGTCTTCCTTGCTTTTCGCGTAATAATATAGGCCGGGGCGCGTCATTCCCAGCTCGGCACCAATCTCTTCGAGCGTCGCCGCCGCAAACCCCCGTGAGCTGAACATTGTGGCCGCACAGCTGAGCACTTCTTCCACGCGGGTATCCAGCTTTGGTCGGCCTCTCTGGCGGCCAGTGCGGGATTCCTGAAGCGGTGTCTTTTTCTTCATCTGGTCATTTCTGTTATCATTATTGGTTCGGCCCTTCGCACTTCTCAAACAGATAAAGTTTTCGTCGTGCCTCAGCGGCAGCGTCCCTGACTAGCAACCAGCTTTGGGAAACGCAATCTGTCACCGGGATTGCGGATTGGCAACGGCTGCCGTACCTAAATACAAACTGTATAGTAAGTAAAATATAAAGTAGCGAGCGGTGAGCCGTGAGGAAGATATGACTGCGAAGGCCGCACCCCGGCGCTGCTTGATTTATGTTCGTGCATGTCGGCGAATGTTTCAGGCTCGGCCAGAGCATCCAAAGCAACGCCATTCCCGCCACACCATATGTGGGGAAGTCACAAGCGCTTGAGAACCATGCAGGATTATTACAGCATCGATCGGCTAATTATCCATTAATTCCATTAAGATAGAAACGTTAACGCAGGATAATACCATGCAGAAAAAGATCAACCAGATGGGCAAATCGCGATTTAGATGAACTCTTTTTTTCGAGAGCTATAGAAATCGCGGTGACTACAGTGATAAAGTCGTCGAAAGTAACATCTGGACGCACAGTCCCATGTTCCTGGGCACGCCGAAGCAATCGATTTCCTTCGGCTGTAATTGCATTGCAACCGGGTGTGCCGCATTCAATCACCGTCCCTAGAGAAGCGGCAAAACTCTGATAAATGCTCGTGTTTATCGCCAGTTCTTCGAGATACGCGCGTATGGCGGTGTTCGGGTCGTTTTCCGCATCTCGCAAACGGCTTGTTTCCGCAACCGACAAGAACCGTTCGTTGCTGGTGGCTGCCAACAGCTCCTCGCGTGTTGGGAATCTACGATAAAGTGTGCCGATCCCAACCTTTGCGCGCTTTGCGATCTCCTCCAGCGCAACTCCTACTCCCCGCTCGAGAAACAATTCTTCGGCCGCAATGAGAATGCGTTCCCGGTTCCGTCGCGCATCGGCCCGGAGCTCAACGTCATCGCTCATTTTTTTCCTTCTCAGTCTTGCCATATGGAGGGTACCTCCATATTACAAATGGAACAACCCTCCATTTCAGCAAAGGTATTCAGATGGCGAAACGTTTTGAAGGCAAGGTAGTCGTAATTACCGGCGGTAGCGACGGCATCGGTTTGGCAACAGCAAAACTCTTCGCAGAGGAGGGTGGCCAAGTTTACATTACCGGGCGCCGACAGGAAATGCTCGATGAAGCTTTGAAACAGATCGGTCACGGAGCTGTCGGCGTACAAGGCGATGTAACCAACAACGATGACCTGACGAAGCTGTACGAACGTATTGAGCGTGAGCATGGCAAGGTCGATGTTGTTTTTGCCAATGCGGGAATGCACGAGATCGTCCCGCTCGAGGCAATCAACGAAACTCACTATGAATCGCTGTTCGGCCTGAACGTTAAAGGCATCATCTTCACGGTACAAAAAGCGCTGCCGCTGATGACCAGCGGGGGTACGATCGTCCTCAACGGT
>ERZ724516.1880-NODE-1880-length-12009-cov-10.066421_pt1 | contig 12009 bp, 9 predicted proteins | sample MGYA00376049_ERZ724516 | MGnify/ENA primary metagenome ERZ724516 (study PRJEB28724, sample SAMN07190886) | activated sludge metagenome | isolation source: activated sludge of sewage treatment plant in Hong Hong | place: USA: Christiansburg, Virginia | collected... | reverse complement strand
ACATATCCAAGCTGACAGAAGGCAATTTCCACACCTTCGCAAAGCCTAGGACGTTGTATGTAACCCAAGACGAGCAGAAGAATTTCCATTGGGCTGAAACAATAAATATTAAATTGTATCACATGGCAGAAGTAATCCTATTTAACAGTAGTGCAAAACATCAACACGTTTGCAGCACATTCGCAAGGCACACAAAGGCAATGCTGCAAAAGCCAACCTTGCAAAAGAGCTGCAAACGCTGCTTCACTCAGCAGTCCAGCAATAGTATTTTATTTCAACTGCACTACAAAATTTCAGCAAAAAAACCCTGCCAAACCCCAAGCCCACCCACCACCCACCACCTTACTGAAAAATATATTTCTATAAAAAAAGAACTTCACACTATCAAATATTGTCAACCATGAACGTATTCATTATATCAGGGAGAGGGCTTTCATTTTTTGAGACAGTCTTTAATGGAAATTCTGAAATAACAATTAATCTGATTGCATCAAAGTCAGAATTACTAAAATGCTCTGAAGATATTTTATCAAAATTTAATAATATATTTGAAGTAGAAGAAACTTATAACTTAGCAACAAGAGTATTTGAATTTAAAGTAGATGCTATTTTAAATATACTTAAAGACTACACAGAAATAAAAATTGTTTGCATAAGAGAAGAAAATTTAGACATTTCAGCATCTATCAGAGATTCATTACAAATAAATACTGGTATGAATTCAAGACAAATGGAAAAATTTCGAGATAAAATATTAATGAAAAAAATATTATCAAATTTAGGTATTAAGATACCAAAATTTGTTACTTATAATTATCAACAAACAAATTCTTATAGCAAGATTAAAGCTATTTTAGGGTATTCATTTATTGCTAAACCTATTTTTTCACTTGGAAGTAAAGGTGTGTTTAAAATAAAAAACAATAATGACTTTGAAAAATTTGCTATTTCATACAAAGAGAAATTTAACAATTGCCCTTTTGAATTAGAAGAGTTTATTGAACTACCCTTATTTCATGTAGATGTGATTATGCAAAATGGCATTTCACTATTTGCAAAAGCATCAGAATACACTTGCCCAGTTGCAGATTTTTTTGAAGGAAAAATATTCGGAACAATTCCCATCATAAACAACGAAGTTATATCCAAAAGTTTAATTGACTTTTCTTTAAGAGTAATTGAAGCCTTCGGAAACTTGGATGCTGTTTATCATGTTGAATTATTTTATAATGCTGAAAATGACGAGTGTATTTTTTTAGAAATTGCAGCAAGACCATCTGGCTACACTTGGCCTCAAGTATTAAAGGAGACTTTTGGAGTTAATTTGTATGATGCTCACTTTATGATACAAACAGGCATTCAATTAAAAAATATTAATAACGATAATAAAACTGACTTTGCTAGTTGCTTTTTGATACCTAATACAATGAGACGCATTAAAAAAATTACAACGCCTAAGTTAAAAAGCATATTTACTATTAACTGGCATATAATTGAAGGAGCAGAAAGCAACGAAAATAATTTAGATTTTTCAGGAGTAGTAATGATGAAAAATAAAAATTACAAAGATTTGTATTATGATTTCAATTATCTAAAAAATGAGTATGCCCCATTTGAATATGAATAAAACTTATTAAACTACCTCACTTGAAAGAACATACAAGTGATTTATTATATAACAATTTAAAATTAAAAATCATGAAAAGAGCAATTTTTAAAGCTAACATTAGCAATGGGAGTATTTCTGTTCCAGATTTGGGCATTCATTCTGGAGCAATTTTTAACAAAGAAGTAGAACTTTCTTTTGCAAGTGGTAACACTCACAAAGGAGTTCTACAAAAAAATGGCATCTCAACAAATTCAGGCTTTTCCAGTTTTGCTGAAATTGGTGAAGGAGAAGCAGAATTAATAATAGGTGGAACATCTGCAGTAGCATCAGTTTCATCTAGTGCAATTGATAACAGAGGATATCTAGGCCAACAGCCAGGTGATATGGATAAGTAGTAAAGTAGTATGTTTAGAGTGGGGTAGTTTTAAAAAATACTATGATACGTTTAATAAAAAATACAGATTACATTTCAATAATGGAAGTGTATAATTACTATGTTACAAATAGTTTTTATACTTTTTCAAATATGCCAATGACTGAAAATGAAGCTAAAATTTTAGTGGAATATGGTTTAAAAATTGCTGGTTTTATTGTTACGGTAAACAGCAAAACTATGGGCTTTGGAATTGCTTATCCATATAGAGAAGAAAGTGCCTTTAGAAGTACCATCAAATTGACATATTTCTTAAACCCTGAGTATGTTGGCAAGGGGATAGGGTCTCAATTATATTTAAAACTCTATAAAAAACTTAAATCAAAAGGGTATAAAAATATTTTAGTCAATATTTCATCTTTAAATAAACCGAGTTTAAAATTTCATAAAAAGTTGGGATTTTTAAATTGTGGAACTTTTAAGGACATCGGGATATTGGATACAAATAAAATTAGCGTTATATGGATGCAGAAAAAAATATGAAAGAAATACAGAAAACTGCTGACAATTTTATTTGCAAGTCTATTGCTTTATATGATGATGTATTATCAAAATCACTAAAGGCAAATGACTTCGAATTAGTGCAGCATATTAATGATAGCAAATTTGTAGAACTAAATAACAACTTTTATCCCGTCTCTTACAATTATTATAAATGGAACTCTGAATCAAAAGGCACACTTAACTGGTTTGTTTTGCAAAGTACATTTTTATACGCTTCAAATATTGTTGCATGTTTAGCTTTCCCAAAACAAGGCACTAAACCTATACTTTCAATGAACTTAAATTTAAAGTTGGATGCCAAAACTTTCAGTATTATTTTAGGGTTTAAAAATGATGAAGCAAATAATGAATCTACAAGCAAATACTTTGACGAACTAAATTATTTTGAAGAACAACCAGTATTTGTAGATAGCAACCGCTTAAAATTTAATGGCATAAGAGCATCATATAAAATAACTGATAACATTATTGAAAAAACACTTAGCAAAGCTGAAACTCATATTCTTAAATGGTTAAATATTCCTGACAACTACAATAGTTGTGCAACAGTAAATGATAAATATTTCAAAGAAAAAGGTGACTATACAAAAGATTTAGAATTTCTACATAATCAACAAAATACAATCTATGATGAAATTTTTGGCAATAATTGGTTAATCAATCTATTTAAAAAACAAATATTATGAACATTTTATTAATTTATCCTCCACAAGTTCGTTCTTTTATGCCGCACTTAGCTTTGCCATTAGTGAAGCAAGAACTAACAAGACGTGGACATCAATGTAAAATTCTTGATTTCAATTTAAAGTTTTATTTGCATGCTTTAAATAAATCAACCCTTGAATCTTCAAAGCAGAAATTGGAAAAATCTGTAGAAGAATTAAAAAATAAAAGCACTTATACCAATGAGGAGTTGATTCTTTTTGCAAGAAAGTCATCTGCATTGATACGGTCGCAATATATTATTGATAACATTGAATTAGCTCTTGACATCTTTAATGGAGAACAATTTTATGATTTTGGTAAATATAAATTTGCCTTGAAAATTTTAGAAGAAGCCTTGGAACTTTTTTCTGTAAATTATGGATTTACTGATATTGGAATTTCAAGATTTAGAATGCGTCATGGTGTTAGCAATAGCAAAGAAATTTTGGAAGCCTGTGATAATGGAGAGGAAAATCCTTTTATTGAGATGTTTCCTAGTTGGATTGATTCAGAAATTAAAACATTTAAACCTGATGCTATTGCGATAACCTTTTCAATGGATGAACAATTAATACCGGGTTTTACCTTGGCTAATTATTTGAGAAAAAACTGGAATGGTCTTTTAGTTGCAGGTGGCGGAATGGTTACTAGACTGAAAAAAGAATTGCCTTCTCATCCTGTTTTTTCTAAAATATTTGATTCGTATTTCCCTTTTGCTAATGCTGCAAAATTTTGTGATATGTTGGATGCAATGGGTAATAAACCCTTTAGAATGCCTGATAAATTTTCAGATTTATGTCCAGATTTTTCTGATTTGCCTCTTGATGATTATTTAGCTCCTGTAAGACTACTCCCTTTTGAACTTTCAATTGGTTGCAGTTATGCAAAATGTTTTTATTGTAACCATTATAAAACTTATGGTGATTATAGATATGGAGATGCTTTTGCGGCAGCAAGCCACTTAAAAGAATTGGTAAATAGATATAAAAGCAATCATTTTTATTTTGTTGATGAAGATTTAGTGCCAAAATTTGGGGAAGACTTGGCAGTAGCATTACATAATCAGGGCGTAAATATAAATTGGATGATATTTGGCAGATTGCACAAAGCTTGGAAAGAAGATACTTTTAAAAAACTAAGTCTTGGTGGATGCAGGAGGCTAATTTGGGGGTTAGATAGCGTTACAGAGAGAATTCAAACTGAAATGAATAAATTTACTGAACTCAACTATGCAGAAGATTTGTTGCGATGGTCATCAAACAATGGTATTACCAATTCCTTAAATTTTATTGTTGGTTATCCCTCTGAAACTAAAGAGGAAGCATACACCATAGTAGATTTTCTCAAAAAAAATAAATCTTCTTTAACTAATGTGGGTTCTGCAATTGCAGTATCAAATTTTATGTTAGTAAAAGACGCAGCATGGGATAAGATGGAAGTTGTGCCAAAGTTAAAAGAGGAGGAAGATTTTGCTGTCTATTATGAATTTGATGTTAAGAGAGGCCTGACGATGCAAGAAACTCCTGCATTTGCTCAAAGCATTCAAGATTTGGGGGTTGATATTCTATCAGTTGGAAAGCATAATCCTGCATTAAGGGAATTGGCCTTGCTTTATTGCTCAAAATATAATGATGTAAGCGAAATTCCAGTAACAGAAATTTATGGGAATACTACGGGGATTAAGCCATATTACTTGCCAATAAACCTCGAATCCTTATACTCAAAAATAAATAAGCTAATGGCTGAACTGCCATTTACATCCGAACAATTTAAATCAAATTGGTGGAGAGTTGCAACGGAAAAAAAATTAGGGGCAGAACGAGTAGGTGATTCTATTTACGGTTATTCAGTAGAACGCAATTACAATGATGTTTGTTATCAATTACCAATTACTCTTGAACTAACAATTAACTAACTTTAAAAATCAAAACGTAATGAAAAAGCATATACCCATCTTTCTTTTAATACTAGTAACTGTATTATATAGAGTTATCCCCTATAGATTACCGGGCTTTGCACCACAAATTGCAATGTTCCTTTTCTTACCGTCTTTATTAAAAAGCAAAAATGTATCTTATATTGTAGCTGTACTCTCATTATTTATATCGGATTTAATTTATCATCTTTTATACATTTTTGGGCTCTCTTCAATACCAGGCTTTTATAATGGGCAATCATTAAATTATTTAATTTTAACTCTCACCCCTGTAATTACATTTTTTATTTTAAGAAAATTGAATAGTTCCTTCTTAATCCAATCATTGGTAGGAGCTACAATATTTTTCATTTTATCTAATACCAGTGTATGGTTTTTTCAATATGGATTTCACATTGAAAAAACACTTAATACCTACATTTCTACGCTATATGCAGGTATTCCCTTTTATTTAAATAGTTTAATAGCTACAATTGTTTTCGGCGGTCTAATTTGTAAACACCAAGTAATATATTTTTTTATTAAAGGTAAGATTAGCAAAAACAGGTTAATCCAACCTATGACAAAATAGCCTGAATTGCTTAAATTTTAAACCCAAATATGATATGAAAAAAGTATTGATTACATTTTATTTTTTACTTTTTTATTACTTCTCTTTTTCTCAATCAAAAATCAACCACATTATAAACGGTTCTGTAAAAGCGAATTTATTAACCGTAACAGAAATGAATATGGTTAACATTCTAGCTATAAATGTTAAAGACTCATCAATTAGCTTTTTGGGAATAACAGATTCTCTAGGTAATTTTAAAATAAATATCCAGTCAGAGGGGAGGTATAGTATCATAGCAGTATCTATAAATTATTATGGAAAACTTCAAGAGCCAGTAACAATTTTAGGCAATAAAAGCACGAATATTGGAGTAATTGAAGTGTCATTAAAATCCTCAGTATTGCAAGAGATTACAATTATTGGTAAGAAGCCAGTTTTAGAACGTAAAATCGACAGGTTAATTTTTAATCCACAAAATAGTGTTCTATCTAAGAACCTAACAGCAAATGACCTTTTAAATCGGTTACCATATACAACTATAAATACAAATGGCGAAATTACAATTAGGGGCATTTCTGGTGTTCAACTGTATATTAATGATAAACGGTTTAATCTCTCTGGAGAGCAATTGCTAAATTATTTACAAGCATTATCAGTAAATAATATTTCAAATATTGAAATAATAACAACCCCTCCAGCAAAGTACGATGCAGAGGGTACAGGTGGTATTATTAATATAAATTTAAAAAAAGATAATAGTCTCGGTACATTTTATACTGCAAGGGTTACTTTTGACCAAAGTAGGTTACCTAAGCTTAATATTGTTGGTGATATAAACATTAGGTCAAAATTCTCTTTATTCTACTTTAGTATTAACACCAAATTGGGTAAATATTATAGAAATGAAAAATTAAATAACTATTATAACACATCAAGCACAATAATTAATTGGAATCAAGAACTAAATAGAAATCGTAAGACAATTACAAACTCTTATAAAATTGCTTATGATGTTTACGTTAATAAAAAAATCACCCTTGGTATTTCAGGCAATGGAATATTTTTAACTGATGACTTATTATTAAATAGTATATCTAAAATCTCAAAATACCTTATGCCAGTTGACTCAACCCTACTTACAGACAATTTTGTTTATTCGAAAAATCAAACCCACAATTTAAACCTGTATTCAAAAATACTTACTGGCAAAAAAAATAACGAGTTTAACTATGATTTTGATTATACTTTTTTTGATGAAACACAAGATACAAAAACAGGAACAAATTATCTTTCCAATCAAACACCAACTGTAAATTCATTCCAACTTTTTAAAAGTTATACTCCAAGAACAATTAATATTTTTTCATCAAAAATAGATTATACTTTGCCAATGAAAAACAATTCTTCCTTATCAATTGGATTAAAATACAGTTACATACATACCAGCAATGAAGTTGTTTTTTTAACTTACAATTCCAATAGTAATAATTATATTCTTGATACTACTAGAGAAAATAAGTTTATTTATAAAGAAAAAAATACAGCTATTTATACGAATTATTCAAAAAAATTTAAATCAGGAATTGAATCACAAATAGGATTAAGAGGCGAGTTAATAAATTATAATGGGCTGCAAAAAGCAGGTTCTTTTGGTAATAAATATTTTAAAATATTTCCTTCTATTTTTTTATTAAAAACTGCCAAGAATATAAGTTATCAATTTTCCTATAGTTATAGAATTAAGAGGCCAACATTTTACGATATTAATCCATTTAGATTTTATATTAATCCTTATATTTACGCAGAAGGGAATCCTCTATTGCAGCCTTCATTTGGGCATAATTTTGAATTTAGTACGACATTTAAGAAAAAATTATCTATAACATTATACAGCGTTCTAACCGAACAACCATTTATGCAAATTCCAGTACAAGATGACATCAAACAAACATTTGTATATAATAGATATAACCTCAAGCAGGAAAATATTTTTGGCATTTCATTGTTCTATAATTCACAAGTAAAACCCTTTTGGGACATATCTTCAACCGCTAGTTTATACAAACAAGCTCTTAAAGGAAATATCTTTAATAACGTACTCAAAAAAAATATCCTTTCATATCAACTACAATTGACTAATTCATTAGTAATATCGAAAAAGAAAAATCTAAGCTGCGATATTTTTTTTAATTTTACCTCCCCTACTTTTCGTGGCCTTTATGATGTTGCAGAGATATATAATATAGATATTTCATTTACAAAATCAATATTGCAAAACAAAGTTTTTTTAAATTTAAATTTCTTTGATATTACAAACGGTAAAATTTCTAAAACAAATATAAACTTTGGCAATCTTAATAGTTCTTTCATTCAAAATTTTGATACAAGGACACTCCGTTTTTCAGCCAACTATAAATTCGGAAAAACGAGTATTAAAGGAAAAAAGGAAAGAAAGGGAAGCAATGTTGAAGAATTAAATAGACTATAGCTTTTCTATGTATAGCCCAAAGCGAAAATTTAAACCTTATAGACAGTATGACTCAAGTGACTGTGGCATAACTTGCATAAGAATGATTGCTAACTACTATGGTAGACAATACCCATTAGAGTATTTGCAAAATTTAATTTATGCAAATAAACTTGGAGTAAATTTCAACTCTTTAAAAATCGTATCAAAAAAAATTGGATTAGATTCAAAAGCTATTAAAGTATCTGCAAAGGAACTATTTACATCAATACCATTGCCATGCATACTACACTGGAATCAAAATCACTTTGTAGTACTCCCCCCTCAAGATTTTTCTAACAAAGGGAAAAGTATTTTAATTGCTGACCCAGCAAAAGGGCTTATAAAAATTGAATATTCCAAATTTATTTCAAATTGGATTCAATCTACAACAGTATTTGGGTTTGTTTTAATATTTAACCCGACCAGTGAATTTTATATTAATACTAAATTTCCTAAAACAAAGAGTGGATTATATAATTTATTAAAATATATTAAAAAGGAAAAAACAAAAATAGGGATAATATTATTTTGTTTATTAATTGAGGCATCAATAGCACTATCGTTTCCATTTTTAACTAAAAATCTTTACGATAAGGGTGTATTTCCCAAAAATATAAGCATAATAAATTTAATTATATTGTCGCAAATAGCAATTTTTATAATTAGTTTACTTGCAAGGATACTAAGGGGTTGGCAGTTGCTTTTCCTAAATTCAAAAATCATTAGAAATTTATTATCAGACTATCTAAGTCATTTATTGAAATTACCCATTTCATATTTCGATTCAAAAAAAATTGGTGATATTACACAGAGAATTTCAGACCACGACAAAATTGAATCATTTCTAACTTCAGGATATTTCACTACATTTCTTTCTATTTTTTCTTTAATTATTTATGCAATAATATTAGGCTCTTTTAATATTACTATTTTGGGAGTGTATTTATTTGGTGCAACAATAGCCGTTTTATGGATTATATCATTTTTAAAAAAAAGAAAGGAGTTAGACTATATGAAATTTGAACTCTTAAGTGAAAGTCAAACATCTTTACTTGAATCTATAAATGGCATTTCCGATATAAAAATATTTGACAGCAGCGTATTTAGAGTTGGGAATTGGGATAAACTACAAACTGAATTATATAAATTAAATGTTAAAAGCCTTAAAATTTCCCAATTACAATTAATGGGAAGTATGTTCTTTTCGCAATTAAAAAATATAGTAATCTCCCTAATTGCTGCTTATGCAGTGGTAGATAATAAATTATCTATAGGCGGACTAATGAGTATAAGTTTTATTGTCGCTCAAATGAACTCCCCGATTGAAAACCTCTTAGATTTTATACTTTCTTCGCAAGAAGCAAACATTAGTTTAGCACGACTTAATGAATCACAAAAATTTAAAACTGAAGACTTAAACAATCTCAACTCCTTTTCCTCAACGCCTACACCTCTCAAAATTGATGAAATAAAAGGAGATATTGAATTTCAAGATATTGCTTTTTCATATACAAGGGATTTATCAAATTTTGTACTATCGGATATAAATATCAAAATAACATCAGGTAAATTAACTGCTATTGTTGGAGCAAGTGGCAGTGGAAAATCAACCCTTTTAAAATTACTTCTAAATTTTTATACACCAAATTCTGGCAATATTACTGTTGGCGAAATGCCAATTTCAAGTATCAATTCCTCTTTATGGAGAAAACGCTGTGGCGTTGTCTTGCAAGAAGGATTTATCTTTTCCGATACTGTTATAAATAATATTACTATGTCAGGAGAAGCTATAGATTTTGAACAGCTAAAATTGGCCATAAAACTCTCTTTAGTAGAAGAATTCATTGAAAAATTACCTCTGAAATTAGAGACAAAGATTGGGAATTCTGGGATAGCACTTAGTGCTGGTCAAAAGCAAAGAATTTTGGTTGCAAGAGCAATATATAAAAACCCTGAATTCATATATTTTGATGAAGCAACTAGTGCATTGGATTCAACTAATGAAAAAAAATTAATGACTAATATCTTGAGTTATTTTAAAAATAAGACTATGCTTATTATTGCTCATCGTCTTAGTACTGTTAAGGCGGCAGATATTATTTATGTATTAGAAAATGGGAAATTAGTAGAATCAGGAAATCATCATAAGCTTATTGAAAAAAAAAGCAAATATTATGACCTTGTAAAAAACCAATTAGAATTAGGAAATTAAATAATATTTATGCTTACCTTACATTTCTAAAATATAAAATTATGCCATCAACATCCGAAACAGGTCATGCAAAAAACATAGCCAACTTTGAAGATTTAATTTCTTTTTGCAATGGGTATGGTGCAAGTTACAACCCAAGCAAAGACAGCCTTACCATTGCAAAACTCAAAGACCTACAAAACACCGCAAAAGATATTTTGCTACAAACCAAAACTACCAAAACAAGTTTTGATAATGCAACCAATGCAAGACAAATCGCATTCAAAGATTTAAAACCACTTGCCACTAAAATTGTGAACGCTTTGGCAGTTTCAGGTGCAACAAATTTAGTAGTAGCAGATGCAAAAACTATAAATAGAAAAATACAAGGTGCAAAAGCAAACGGCAACGCAAAAGTACCAACCACACCTGCCGACCCAAATGCACCAGCCCCAACAGATAAAACAATTTCCACCAGTCAGCAGAGTTACGACAGCATAATTGACCATCTAACAAAATTGGTGGAAACTATTACACAAGAGCCAAGCTACAAACCCAACGAAACCGAACTAAAAACGGACACAATAAAAGCAAGGTTGGACACAATGAAAAACACCAACACCGAATTAATAAACAGTTACACCAATTGGAGCAACACAAGAATACAAAGAAACGCCACTTTATACAGCCCATTAACAGGACTTGTACAAACTGCCTTAGAAGTTAAAAAATATGTAAAGTCGGTTTTTGGAGCAACAAGTCCACAATACAAACAAGTAAGCGGACTTGTATTTAATGTAATCAAAACGCAATAAATTAGACAAGCTAAGTAGGCAGGCACAGACATTTTACATAAAACTGCCTACTTAGTTTTAAATGTTACCTACACGACTGATACTTTTTGTTACTTGGAATTAAATATTCGCTACTTAATTGACAAAATTACCGACTGCGACAATAGTTTTCGGCACTTATAAATAAATGTTTGGAACTTAGAAAATAATTTTTATAACTTAGACAAAACTTTTCAGTACTTAGAGTAAAATATTTCTTACTTGGCTGACTCTTTTTATTACTGTTAAATAAATGTTTCTTACTAAGACACTAAAACAAGCAAGGCAAATGACAAAATAGCATACTCTATTAGCAATTTCTTTTCGGTAGGACACAGAATTGCCAACGCAGCAAGTAAGGCACATTGGCAGGCACACAAAACCCACCGCACAAAAGCCAACCTGCCAAAGAGCCTTTCTTGCCCTACGCTTCACAGCCGCACTTGGGCAGACAAGCATTTCTCAACTTTGACCAACACGAAGGAATGGGCTACATACAACATTGGTATTGCCAAAATGGGGGCAGAAGGAATAACAATCAACATCAAATCTTTATTCTACATTTGTTCCAGCAGGACGTTATCTATTAATCTTTTGTAGTAACAATCAACAACATTAACTTTGTTCAGCATTTGTTCCGGGCTTGACCAGCATCTATTCCCCCACTTCGGCAATACCTGCTCGTTGCTTGCAATTTTTTTAAGCTCTTCAATTTCAAATCTGGTGGACAGTTTAA
>ERZ724516.1879-NODE-1879-length-12010-cov-3.839063_pt1 | contig 12010 bp, 10 predicted proteins | sample MGYA00376049_ERZ724516 | MGnify/ENA primary metagenome ERZ724516 (study PRJEB28724, sample SAMN07190886) | activated sludge metagenome | isolation source: activated sludge of sewage treatment plant in Hong Hong | place: USA: Christiansburg, Virginia | collected... | reverse complement strand
TTTACTGGTTCTGCCCGAGTGGTCCTTCGTGCTCTCGCACGGCGACGCCCTGTGCCTTGACGACCACGCCTACATGGCCTATCGGGCCAAGGTGCGCGACCCGGAATGGCAGCGGAAGATGCGCGCCAAGCCGCGTTTCCTGCGCAGCCTGCTCGGCCGTTACATTCGCTGGCGCAGCGCCCGGCGCAAGCGCGACCAAGCCTATGTTTTTGTCGACCTCAATGGCCCGGCGACCGACGATTTCCTGCGCGAACACGGCTACGCCACCTTCATTCACGGCCACACGCACCGGCCGGAAAAGCACGACCACATCGTCGATGGCATCCATGTCGAACGCTGGGTATTGTCCGACTGGCACGAAGAGCGCGCCGAAGCGCTGCTTTGGGATGGCGAGCAGTTGAGCCGCGAAGCCATCACTTTTGAAAATTGAGCAAAATTCCGTGTCGACCGTAGCATTGGGCAAGTCCGGCGCGCTAGAGATCCTGCGCGACGTCTTCGGCTACCCCGCTTTCCGCGGCGCCCAGGCCGAGATCATCGACCACATCGGCAGCGGTGGCGATGCGCTCGTCCTCATGCCGACCGGCGGCGGCAAGAGCCTGTGCTACCAGATTCCCGCCCTGCTCCGCCCAGGCTGCGCCATCGTCGTCTCGCCGCTCATCGCGCTGATGCAGGATCAGGTCGATGCCCTGACCCAGCTTGGCGTCAAGGCCGCCGTCCTCAACTCGACACTGGACTGGCGCGAAGCGCAGGCCGTCGAACAGCAGATGTTCGCCGGCCAGATCGACCTCGTCTACATCGCCCCGGAACGCCTGCTCGTCGACCGCACGCTGTCGATGATCGACGCGCTCTACGAAGCCGGCAAGCTGGCCCTGTTTGCCATCGACGAAGCCCACTGCGTCTCGCAATGGGGCCACGATTTCCGGCCGGAATACCTGCAGCTCTCGACGCTGCACGAACGCTATCCGAACGTCCCGCGCATTGCGCTGACCGCCACGGCCGACAAGGCGACGCAGAACGAAATGCTGGCCCGCCTCGGCCTGACCGAAGCGCGCGTTTTCCTGTCCAGCTTCGACCGCCCGAACATCCGCTACACGGTCGTCGAGAAGGACAACGCCAAAAAGCAGCTGCTCGGCTTCCTGGCCGGGCGCAAGGGCCAGGCCGGCATCGTCTATTGCCTGTCCCGCAAGAAGGTCGAGGAAACGGCCGAATGGCTGTCGGCCCAAGGCTACCCGGCGCTGCCCTACCACGCCGGCCTGCCCGCCCCGACGCGCGCCGCCAACCAGCGCCGCTTCCTGCGCGAAGAAGGGCTGGTCATGTGCGCCACGATCGCATTCGGCATGGGCATCGACAAGCCGGACGTGCGTTTCGTCGCCCACCTTGACCTGCCGAAAAGCATCGAGGCCTACTACCAGGAAACCGGCCGCGCCGGCCGCGATGGTGAACCGGCCGAAGCGTGGATGGCCTACGGTATGCAGGACGTCGCGCTGCAACATGCGCGCATCGCCGAATCAGGTGCCGGCGAAGGCCAGAAGATCCTTGAATCGCAACGCCTGACCGCCCTGCTCTCCTACTGCGAAGCGCCGCGCTGTCGGCGTCAGGTACTGCTCAATTATTTCGCCGAGGAACGCGAGCCCTGCGGCAACTGCGATGTCTGCATCGAGCCGCCGGAATTGTGGGATGGCACGCAGGCAGCGCAGAAGGCGCTGTCCGCCATCTTCCGCACCGGCATGCGCTTCGGCGTCACGCACCTGACCGATGTCCTGCGCGGCAAGGCGACCGACAAGATCAAGCAATGGAACCACGACCAGCTACCGACTTTCGGCGTCGGCGGCGACCTCGACGACCATGGCTGGAAGAGTGTCTTCCGCCAGCTGGCCGCAGCCGGGCTGGTGCATGTCGACATGGCCGAACACGGCGCCCTGCAACTGACCGACGCTGCCCGTGAAGTGCTCAAGGGCCAGCGCACCGTGCAATTGCGCCGACCTGCCAAGCGCAAGGCGACCTCATCGTCTTCTTCGCGAAGCAGCAGCACGGTCGTTCACAGCGAGCTGTCCTCGGCCGACGAGGTGCTGTTCCAGTTGCTGCGCAGCTGGCGGAGCGACACGGCAAAGGAGCAAGCCGTTCCGGCCTACGTTATTTTGCATGACAAGACCCTGCGCGAGCTGGCCGAAGTCCGCCCGACCAGCCACGGCATGCTGGCCGGCATCACTGGCATGGGCAGCGCCAAGATCGAGCACTACGGCGCGGAATTGCTCGATCTGATCCGCAATGAGGGCTGACATGGACAGCCGGAACCTGCTCAACGCCACGTTGGCTGCCATCGTCATCGCGGCGCTCGTCGCTTCCGGCATCGCCCCCTTCGACCGCGCGACGTGGCTCATGGAAGTGGCACCCGTGCTGATCGCACTGCCGATCACGGTCGCGACGCGCAATAATTATCCGCTGACGACGCTGCTCACCGTGCTGATCGCTGCCCATGCACTGGTCCTGATCGGTGGCGGGGCCTACACCTACGCCCGCGTACCGCTCGGTTTCTGGCTGCAGGATGTGCTCGGCACGGTGCGCAATCCTTACGACAAGATCGGCCATTTCATGCAGGGCTTCGTCCCGGCCATGGTGGCGCGGGAAATCCTGATCCGCGGCGCTTACGTCGTCGGGCGCCGGATGACCGGATTTGTCTGCATCTGCATCGCCATGGCGATCAGTGCCAGCTACGAACTCATCGAATGGGCAGCAGCGCTGGCCATGGGCCAGGGCGCCGACGAATTCCTCGGCACCCAGGGCGACCAGTGGGATACGCAGTCGGACATGTTCATGGCGCTGATCGGCTCGAGCACGGCCATTGCGCTGCTTTCCGGCTGGCATGACCGCCAGCTCAAACGCCTGGATTCAAAATAGGGCTTTTTTCCCGGTCGACCGCAGAAGCCCCGGCCAGGTACCCGCCAGCAGCTACATCCCGAGCGATTTCAGAAAATCGTCCTGCTCGCTGGCATCGCCTTCTTTCGCCGGCGACGTAGCAGCATTCACTGAATTGGCCTGCTCGATCAGGGAATCAGGATCACATTCCTCGCTCTCGAAATCGTTGAGCTTGATGAACTCAGTGCGGTCGATCGCCAGTTCCAGATAAAAGATGTTGTTCCGGCCGGTGAAGAAGGTCACGCGACGTGCTTCCGGCTTGTCGAGATTGGTATCGACGCTGAGCATCACCTGCTTGGTCAGCGCCAGCATCTTCGGCTGGTTCTGCGTAATGTGCGTTTGCAGCTCGCGTGCCACCTTGCCGGTAAAATCTCCGACGATCTGGTTCATGAGCTCGCCCATGACGTTCGACACTTCGTCCGAGGTATGCGAACTGGCCAGCTCGTCCTTGGCCATACCCATGCTCAGCATGTAGGCCTCATAGAGCTCCATCGCTGCCGCAGCAGAAAAATTGGTCACCACCAGCCCCGAAAAGCCGCCATCGAACAGGACGAAACAGCCAATGTCCGGCTTCAGGCAGGTCTTGGTGATGCGCTGGACCATGCCGGAATAGTGAATCTGGCTCTGGGTGGCGATGGTCAGCACCTTGGTCACTGAATTACACAGGCTGCGCAGGATATCTTCGGTGCCGTAGATGACTGGACTATCGTGGTGGCTCATGGTTTTTTGTCTTCAGCAAGGAGAAAGGGTGAATACAGCATGAACGCGACCTTAAGCTTACAAATTGGTCAGCGCAAATGCTGCTCGGCCACAGCGGACAATTCGACCGACAGGGTACCGGTGGCGATGGCGCGGCGCATCGACTCCTTCGCCTCGGCAAGGCGCCCGTCTGCCTCCTGGGCCAGCCCCAGCCCCAGCCACCAACGGCCTTCGTTGGGAGCAAGGCGGGTAGCCCGCTGATAGTGCGTTACCGCGGCGCGATTGGCGCTCTGGCGTGACTTGAGATGCCCCTGAAAGCCGGCATAGTCGGCGCTGGCTTCGGCATAAACCTGCGAACGGGCCAACGTCCGGTCAGCTGCTGCCAGATCATGCTGTTCCAGTTGCAGGCGGGCCAGCGACATCGCCCATCCGGTTTGTGCCGGCTGGTGTTCCAGGCCTTCCTGCAGAACCGTCATCGCCTCGTCTATCTTGCGCATTTCCAGCAACTGGCGGAGCAACAACTGGCGCACGGGAACATAGCCGGGGTCCTGTTTCAATGCGGCACGCAGGCCCTCGATGGCCTCCGCGCTACGCCCTGCGGCCAGGGCGTTTTCTGCCCTTCGATACTCGGCATCGGCGCGGTCACGCGGGGTAGCCAGCACAATGCTTTTCTCGATTTTTACCGGGCCGGCTGGTGCAGCCGGTGCCGTTGTTACGGCCGGAGCCGGGGCCATCGGCGCGTCAGGCTTCACCACAGGTGGCGGCGGAGCGGGCACGATGGGGTCGGGCACCGCCAGGATTGGCGCCGCCGGCAAAGGCAGAACAGCCAGATTCGGCGCCAGGCGCAACTCGTTTTCCGGCACGGGCTTGTCTTCAGCCGAGACAACCGGGAGCGGGGGTGGCGCCGGCACGGCAACCAGGGCAGGCGGGACCACCGGCGTCGCGTCGGGAGCCATGCCAAGCAGGGGCAGCAATTGGCCGTTTGCATGCATGAAGGCGGCAACCAGCACCGGTACTGCAACCAGCAGCAATGGCATCAGCCAGCGCCCGGCACCTGCGGGGGCTGCGGGCAGAGAACGGATCTCACGTTGCAGGTTTTGCCGGGCAGGATCGTCGGGGCGCTTGGCCTCGATGTTGCGCAGCATGTCGTTGATCAGGCTCATCTCACCACCATCCGGCCGAGGCCGCACCCTCGGTATCTGCTGCTGCACGGCGAACGTGACCGGGGCGAACGGCGTGCTTGCCCTCGCCAAAAACAGCGAGCAGCGCCTTGTGGGCCAGTATGTTCAGCAGGCGTGGCGTGCCCCGGCTGGCCTTGTGCAGGCAGCGCACGGCGCTCGATCCGAAAACATCTTCGCCACGATAACCGGCAACGCGCAGGCGATGCGCCAGATAATTCGCCACCTCTTCTCGCGCCAGCCCACCGATCCGGTAATGAAAGGCGATACGTTGGAGCAACTGGCGAACCGACGGCTCGGCCAGCTTGCGGTCCAGTTCCGGCTGGCCAAAGAGGACAATCTGCAGCAGCTTGCGTTTCTCGGTTTCCAGATTGGACAGCAGGCGCAGCGATTCAAGCGTTTCGAGCGGCATGGCCTGCGCCTCGTCGATGCAGACAACAACCTGGCGATCCGCAGCAGCATGCTCGAGCAGCGCCCGGTTGATGCTCTGCAGCAGGTGATAGTCGTCGCTCTCGGCGCTCACAGTAAGGCCAAGCTCCTCGGCCAGCGCCAGCTGCAGGGTACGGGGTGCCAAAAACGGGTTGGGCAGATAGGCGGAAACACTGCCTTCGGGCAGGGCCTGCAACAGGCGGCGGCAGAGCAATGTCTTGCCGGTGCCGACCTCGCCTGTGATTTTGATGAAGCCCTCGCCGCTGCCCAGCGCCACCAATAATGTATTGAGCGCCTCCTGATGGCTGCGCGTGATGACCGTGTAGCTGGTATCCGGCGTGATGCCGAAGGGCAGTTCGCTCAGGCCGAAATGGTCTAGATACAAGGCTGCCCGTTACCGATTATTGCCATTCGAGATGGCGCTGCTGACGGGGATCGAGGCCTTGAACGCGTTCCTGCGCCTCGGCCGAGGCATTGCGCCACGAATTTTCGTCGCGAATGATGGTTGACCGCATCAAAATGACCAGTTCACGCTTGTTGTTAGAGACACTTTTTTGACCGAACAGCGCCCCCACGCCCGGTAGGCCGCTAACACCCGGCAGGCCATAACGGCTGGTGTTCTGCTCCTGCTTCATCAGCCCCCCGATGGCGACGATGCTGCCATCCTGGACACGGACGATGCTGTCAGTTTCATTGATGGTGCTGGACGCCAGCGGAAGTGTAAAAGTACCGAGGTCGCCGAGATTAACGTTCTTGGTTTTTTCCTCAACCACGCTCACTGACGGATGGACGTGCAGGAGGATGTTGCCCTCGTCATCGATCTGCGGCGTCACATCGAGCGCGATACCGGAGAAGAAGGGCTGCAGTGTGATGTTGGGCGTCACCACATTGCCACTGGCGCTCGTCGTCGTGTTGGTGCTGATACCGGTCACGAAGAAATCGTCCGTACCCACCTTGAGCACGGCCTTCTGGTTGTTGGTCGTCGCGATGCGGGGGCTGGACAGCACCTGCACGTCGCCCTGCCCTTCGAGGAAGGAAAGGAGGGCGGCAAAATTCTGTGACTGGAAGGCCAGGCCGAAAAATCCGCGGCCAGCCGAACTCGTATCAATCGAACCGTTCGCCCCGGGTACTGCACCAACCACTGTGCCCGCGGCAATGCCAGTCGCTGATCCGCCCAGCGTAGCCGAGCCACTCAAGGTCGCACCCGGCGCCAGCGTGCCAAAGGCCACCTTGCCGCCCAGCAGGCCACCAAACTTGCTCCAGTTGATACCGGTCTGGTACGAATCATTGAGTGATACTTCAATGATCTTGGCCTCCAGCATGACCTGGCGCTCAACTACCAACTGGGTAGCCTTCAGATACTCGGCCACCGAGCGCAATTCGACGGGCGATGCCTTGACCAGCACCACACCAGAGCCCGCATTGACGATAACGTTGCGCCCTTCCTGGTTGCCGACAATGGAATTGAGCGCCGAGGCGAGATCCTTCCAGAAATCGTAATCCGAGGTAGTTTGCACGCGTGCGCTGTCATTCGTCCGCTGCGACTGCGAACCCGTCGTTCCCGCCGGAATGCTTCCTGCTCCGCTGGATGCACCGCTGGTCGTCGTCGGCGTAGAGGTGGTTGGCGAGCTGCCGGTCACACGCATGTCGCTCATGCCCTGACGACGATTGGCCAGATAGTTGATCTTGAAAATGCGCGTCTGGATGGAATTGGGCTGCACGTAAATCCGGGTGCCCTGAATCCGGTAGTCGTAGCCATAAACTTCGCGCAGGGTTTCGAGCGCCTCGCGCACAGTCGTGCTTTTCAGATTGAGACTGACCGTTCCCGTCAGCTCCGGTGGAAACAGCATGCTGTAAGGCGTTCCCGAAACCAGTGCGTTCAAAACCTGCGCCACCGGCGCATTGTTCACCGCCAGATTGAAGCGCGGCTCCGGCTTGGCTGCCATTGGCTGATCAAGCTGCAACGGCGGCACCATAGCCTGGCCAACAACGTCGCCCTGTGGACGCGTTGCCTTGCTGGCGGCAGCCGCCCCCAGTTCCTTGTCGGCCCGCTCGAAGGCATCGCCGCGGCGCGCATGCTGGTTGCTGCACGCGCTGAGCAACAGTGCCGACAGTCCGATTATCAATATCTTGCTCATGGCAGACCCTTCACTGGCACGGATGTCCCCGATTTTCGGGGCTTGGGCGTTTCAATCATCTGTTTTTCAACGTCGGGAGTCAGGTAAAGATGCGTCACCCCATCCGCCCCCTGCAATACGGCTTCACGTTCATTCAGGCGAATCAGCGTCGCCCCGCCAACGCGGCCGCCCAGGGCTACGGTCTTGCCGCCGATCACGGCCACCGGCCGGCCACCTTGTGGCATCAGTACCGACTGCAGACGCAAGCCTCCGCCTGCTTCCCCGGTAGCAGATCGAGCACTGTCGTCGACCGGCGCCAGCCAGGCCGCAGGCGGGCGCGTCGGATCTGCCTGCTGCGCGAAAGCCGGCGCAGTGCCAACAAGGAGAAGCAGCGCAATGAGCCTCATAGGGTCAACCATGCCTTGTCCGAACTCAGGGTATAGACGGTCAGGCTCATTTCAGACCGCGGGAATTCAATCACGCGATAGCTCAATTGACCCCAAAGCAAGCGCTGCGGTAGTTTTTCCAACTGGGCCAGATAGGCCTGGAGCTGGCCGAAGCTACCTTCGACGCGAATTTCAACGCCATGCCGATAGAGATCGAAGGAACGCTCAACCGGCTTGCCATCGGCTTCCTTGGTCGCCTCCTTCTCACGCAACACACCTTGCGGCGCAAGGGTCTTGAGGCTGACGAGGCGCAAACCAGAGTTGCGCATGAGCAGACCTTCGAGCAATGCATTCATGTCCTCGGGGCGAACCAGCGCAGAACCAACTTGCTGCAACTGCGCATCCATCTGCTCCCGTTGCGCGACCAGAGTTGCCAGTTCAGCCTTCCGGCCTGCATCGGGATCGATGCTCAACTCGTGCTGCAAGCTGGCAACCTGCGTTTGCATGGCAGCGAGCGCCCCGTTCTGCGTCGCAATTCCATTCTGCATCGCCTTGGCGCGGCTCCATTGCGGATCGACAAACAGGGCGTTGCCAATCAACAACGGGCCAAGGACCAGCGCCAGGGCAACCAGCAAACGCTCACGGCGTGACAGCGCCGCATACTTGTGGCTCAGCTGGCTCCACTGCTTGGCCAATGCGTTCATCGCACCTTCTCCTGGCCGACGACCTGCGCGGTGCGCAGCGCGAACTCGGTATATCGCGCCGGCACACGAGCCTTGTCGACTGACGACGCATCAGTACGCTTCTCGTCAGCCGGATCAACGCTCTTCATGTCCAGCGCAGCAAAGCGACGGCCGGCAAATGCCGGCTCGTTGTTGAGACGGTTGATGTAGGTTGGCAGCAGCGCCGGATCAAGCAGTCGGCCGCGAATCTCGATTTCCTTGTCGGCGAAGCCAAAACCAACCAGCCAGACGCCATTGACGGTCTGCCGGGAAAAACCCTGCAGCAAACCGGAATAGGCGCTGCCCTGCGTCACGTCGCCCTGGGCAATGACAGCCAGCACTTCCTGGCGCTGGGTAAGCGCCAGCCGCGCTGCCGTAATCTGACGATCAAGCGAGGTATCGCCCTGACGTGCGGCAAGGGACTGGCCCAGCGCCTGCACCTGCTGCTGCGCGGCCGTGAGCTGGCTCTTGATTTCGGCCTCGGCGGCCCTGAGACTCACCGCGCGCGTTTGACCCAGAATGGCCATCAGACTGATCAGCGCCAGCCCGACCAGCGCCGCGCCGGCAACCACCGGCAAACCCAGCCAATCGAAGCGCGGCCGCAAGGCTGGCAGCAGGAGGTTTATCTGCTGACTCATGCGTCTCCCCTCAATGCGGCACCGATGGCCAGCAGGCTCTGCCCCTGACGTTCGGCCGAGCGCAGCTCAGGCAACCCGGCAAAATCAGCCACGGCCGCCAGATCAGCAGCCTGCACGGGCAGATAGAGGTTCTCAATGAGTGCCGCAACCGTGCCGGCACAATCGAATTCGGACGCAACGAGCAGACGCGACACCGAGATGAACCCGTACTGCCGGTCGAAGTTGTCCAGCGTGCGCTGAAGCTCCAGCGCCAGACGCTCCAGCATTTGCCGGCGCCGCTCTTCATCTGCCTTGGCCAGGGCATCCGTATCGATCTCAATACGCCGCGACAGGAACAGTTCGCCGCGACAGGTGATGGTCAGCAAACCATCGCCCTGAGTCAGCGCCAGAAAGGCCAGACCGCGATTTTCTTCCTCGAAAAGCACGGCGATATTGCGCACGGCCATTTCGGGAATATCGATGGCTTCAAGCGGAATTTTCTTTTCGTGAAACAGCGCCATGCGCTCGCCCACGACCGATGCCGGCGAGACGACCGCAAAAACGTTAGCCTGACGCCCGCCTTCGGTGGGAATGTCGGCGACGTCAATGGCCGCATCATCGACTGGAAAATCCACCACATCCTTGAGACGCCAGCGCAGGGCCTGTACCCGCTCTTCGGCAGGGACGGCAGGTGCGTCAAGCTGAACCATCCGGTAGTCGTTTTCGCCCAGCAGAATGGCGCAGCGGTAGCGCTTTAGCCCACGACTCTGGGCAAGACGGGACAAGGCATCGGCTTCGCTCCTTTCAATGCGGAACGACTCGCAGAGCTTGATTTCAGGACGCTTGCCAGCCCCACGAATGACATGAGCAAGGTCAATGCGGTCGCCATGCCGGACCACCGACATCCACCCTGCATCAAACTTCACGCCCAGTTTCGGCCACATTGTCCCTACACCTTAAGTTTTTTCAGAAGGATATCCAGTAACGCATTATTTTTCAAGGGCTTTTTAACTCAGTACCGCTCGCGAAAATAGATCACTGGAGAACGTGGACCGCAGGCCCCAAAACAGGCACGCGCCGAGGGGGCCGACAGAGTCAGCCATGTGTTCGCGCCGCGTAGAATGGTGCCCGAGATATCGACCAGGCCAGCATTTCCGGCGCCTGGCGCTGACATGCTCAAGCGAGCCACACCTGCCGATGCTGGCGTGGCCAGGGTTGCCGTCGTAATTGCTTTCAGTGTGTTGGTCAGTCCCGTATTGGCGTTGCTAGGTGTCTGCAATGCCGTGCAGCTATCCGAGGTGTTCGTGGTCCAACCACTGGCACTCCAGTATTGCGTCCTGACCGGCACAAGGAGGGGCAGCAGTTCGCTGCCATAGGCATTGTTCAACCATAGGCGGCCGCTGCGCACCGCGCTGCTTCCCTCAACGGTTACTGCCGGCGCTGTGCGCAACGAGGTCACATTGTCGGTATCGGTAGCCCGTATCCGCACGGCGTTCGGCACGGTCGCTGCTGATGCGAAAGTGTAGGCTGGGGTGGCGGACGTGGCAGCGCCATTGGAAAAACTGGTCGCAGCAATCAGATTCGAATTGAGAACGAAGGCTCCCGGCCCCGGGTTGGCAGCAGTATCGGCGGAATTGCGGGCAGAAAGCGTCACCGCCTTGGCAAAACTGGCACCGTGGTAGTTCATTGTCGTGCCGCCGCTTGTATTCCGGGCGGTGACCGTGACGCTGAACGACTGGCCGGAATAGGTGAACGCCCCTGTGCTACAGGCTTGGGTGACTGCGGTATCGAAATGATCGGGCACGAAGCGCCCGAAGTGGTTGCTTGCTGCGGCATTCCCGAACTTGCAACCCACCTTCCCCGCACCATCGGGTGTATTCGAGAAATCGTTCGGTGCCGTATTGACGCAGACAGTATCCGAAGCATCCTGATAGGCGCTAGTGAAGCTGGCGTCAAACACCCCTTGCGGCTGGAAACGGAAGTATCCGACCTCGCCATAGGTGAAAGCAGTGCCACTTGCGCCGTTGCCGGTCGTGGTGCTTGCCGCCGCCGTGAAGGCCCCGGTCAGGGTACCGATTTGCACCGGCATGCCTAGCCACTCGATGAGCGTGGGTGCTACACCGGGAACACCGTCGTAGCCTGGCGTAGAGGTATCCGCGGTCAAAGCAAACGCGGCCCCGGCCTTGACTGTCGGTGTTGCCGTGGCACTGGTGCCGGCACTATCGGCGTTGGCATTGCTCGAGGTGACCGCCGTAAAGGCCGCCGGCCGTATCGCGAAACGATCATTGGAGCAGAGCGTGCCGCCCGCCCCCTGATTGAAGCGCACCCAGACATTCTTGTAGGCTCGGGTGTTTTGCCCGGCCGGCACGGTATAGGTGGATGCCGAGGCTGGGCGGCCCGAGGCGAAGGTGATTGTCTGGGCGCTGACGCCACTCACGGCTGTCGGTGCCGTTGTCGGGCAACGCGTTGCATCGATCGCAGTCCCGCTGCTGCTGACCAGGTCGACGCTGACCGGATTGCCAGACCCGCTGTTGAACGCTGTATCAACCGTCTTCGGCGTTCCTTTGAGCGCCACGAGGTCAAAGCTCATCGCCTGACCGGCCACCTTGGTATAGAGGCGATTGCCAGTTGCCCCACAGCGCGCCGGAGTGCCCGTCAAGTTGCTGCAAGCGTCGAGATCCGACGCAAAACAGCCGATATCGGGCAGCGTCAGCGAACAAGTTGCGCTGCTGCCGTTCCAGCACTTCACGCCATTGAGCGGAACCGAACTCAGACCGCTGGCTCCGAGCGTGATGGTTCCGCCGGGTGAAGCCGGTTGAGCCGTCACGATTGTCGTTGGCGTACCGGCCGTAATCGTGAATCCGGTTGGTGTCCAGGTTACCCCGCCACCACCACTGGCCGTCATCGTCCCGGTGAGATTGGCGTTCATTTCACTTCCCGCTGGGC
>ERZ724516.1875-NODE-1875-length-12040-cov-4.055486_pt1 | contig 12040 bp, 12 predicted proteins | sample MGYA00376049_ERZ724516 | MGnify/ENA primary metagenome ERZ724516 (study PRJEB28724, sample SAMN07190886) | activated sludge metagenome | isolation source: activated sludge of sewage treatment plant in Hong Hong | place: USA: Christiansburg, Virginia | collected... | reverse complement strand
CCATCATCACCAAACCGGTGATCGACATGCCGATACCGAAGAGGTACGGCTGGATCTGGCACAGCTTCGGCAGAATCATTTCACGACGGAACAGGGTCGGCACCAGCAGATAGGTAACCGCCATGAATGCCAGCGTTGTACCGGTAACCACGGTGGTGTGGAAGTGCCCCGGAACATAGAAGGTGTTGTGCATCAGCATGTTGATCTGCTCGGTACCGAGCACGACACCGGAGATGCCGCCAAGGAAGCCGAAGGAAACCAGCGAGACGAACATGCCCGAGAATGCCGGGTTGCCCCACGGTGCCTTGCGCAGCCACTCGAACAGGCCGTTGGTGTAGCCCTTGCGACGCTGGGCAGCTTCGATACAACCCGGAACCGTGAAGCCGTGGATCATCGAGGCCATGACGGCGAAGTACATGAAGTACGAGGTGTTCAGCACCTTCCACTCGGCACTCATGCCCGGGTCGGACAGCAGGTGGTGCGCGCTGGCCAGTTGCAGGAAGAGGATGTAGAGCAGGAATGCGCCGCGGGAAACCTTCTCCGACAGCGGCTTGGCGCCGAGAACGACAGCGGCGATCAGGTACCAGATGGAGACGTGCGCAGCAACGTTGATCTGTTGCGACGAGTGACCGAGAGCCCACCAGACCATGCGATACAGCTGCGCGTCGATTTCCTTGATCAGGCCGACGGACCAGAGGAAGGTCGGGATCAGGATGCCGGCACCGGAGAGGATCGTGAACACGGCGATGATGGCCGCAGTCAGGGCGCCGAAGGTGACCAGTGGCAGCGAGCCGGTGTAGGTCTTGTCCTTCTTGGCGACAACCAGCGTGCCAAAGAAGATCGCACAGCCGATCAGTGCGCCGACAGCCACCAGGATGATGCCCAGGTAGAAGTGCGGAGCTGCCTGCATCGGAACGTAGGACGTGAACATCACGCTCGACTCACCCTGGAAGATGGCGACGTTGGTGACAATGCCACCGATCGTCATCAGCCAGAACGCGAGCCACGCCAGCTTCGGCGCGGCCAGACGGCAGCGGAGCAGCACAGATGAGGCGAAGTAGAGCACCGCCATTTCAAAATGCAGGATCCACATGATGATCATGTCGATACCGTGGGCGGTCAGGATGGTGTAGAACTGGTCAGCCGGCAGCAGCTTGATCGCCGGCCAGCGGGTGAGGATGACCAGCAGCGCGGTGATGCCGCCGACCAGAAGCCATAGCACGGCGGCTACGGCGTTCCATTTCATCAGCTTTTCAGCCTGGTCCTCGAATTGCAGCCCGGATGCCGGGCAGGTGCGGTAAGTGGTTGCCATCTAGTTACTCCCCTTATTTCACGTATATCCGGCCGAGCATCGAGTGATGGCCGATGCCGCAGTATTCGTTACAGACGATGGCGAAGGTGCCGGACGACGTCGGCGTCATCTTGACGACGTGCTCGTAGCCGGGAATCACTTCGATGTTGATGTTCACCGGCTGCAGCGAGAAGCCGTGGAGGTAGTCCATCGAGGACAGGTGAATCTTGTATTCCTTGCCCTTTTCAAGTTCAAGGATCGGGTACCAATTCCACAGGCGGGCGGTCAGGTAAGCCTCACCATTGGCGGTGGCCTTGGCGACCGGGATGTTGCCTTCGGTTTCGGTGCGGATGGTGTTCTCGGCGACGAACTTCTCGGCCTTGGCGGCAAACATTTCCGGCGTGGTCCTGTAGGCCTCGTTGGAAAGGTTTTGCTTACCGTAGATGTGCCAGTAGATCATCATCACGAACATGATCATGCCCCACACGAAAGCGATACCGATCCAAGCCCATTCGGTCTTGTCGATCGACGCTTTCCACCAGAGCCGTTCCGACGGCGGCAGAATTGCACTCATTTGCTTCTCCCTTATATTGGCTGAGTTACTTGGCGAGCGGGGTATTCATGATGTCGATGATGCCCCAGAGGATGTAGAGACACCCGGGAGACACGACACCTATAAACAGCAGCAGGAAATGGTTGTCCAGCAACTTCTGCATGAACGGAATGTCATCATTATTGTCGGCCATCTTCGATACCCTCCTTCATTATTGGCGCTTGCGGCGCACGTGAATTGCTAAAAAGATAAACCTTTACGGCACTAAGGCACAGTGCCGGGAAGGATACATGGTTCGGGGTCTGCGGTGAATTGACGCATATCAAGAAAATGCGGCGAATTGTCGCAGGGTGACGGATTGTTGCACGCAGCGGCGCCGAGCGGTGTGTGGAAGCCGCAGCCCAAAACAGCCTATAATTCGCTTCCTTTTTTGTACCCGGATGCACGCATGGTTCATTCTGCCCGCCGACAAATCGCCGCCTGGCTGTTCATCTGCAGCGCCATGGTTTTTTCCATCCTCGTGGTCGGTGGGGTTACCCGCTTGACCCATTCCGGCCTGTCCATCGTCGAATGGCAGCCGATTGTAGGCGTCATTCCGCCACTGAATGCGCAGGAATGGGAAGAAACCTTCGATAAATACAAGAAAACCCCAGAATACCAACAGGTTAACCACCAGATGTCGGTGGATGAGTTCAAGGGAATATTCTACTGGGAATACTGGCACCGGGTCTTGGGGCGCCTGATTGGCGTCGCCTTTTTCGTGCCTTTCCTCTATTTCCTGCTGAGAAAGAAGATCGAGCCCGGTTTGACGCCCAAACTGCTGGGTATCTTTGCGCTTGGCGGCCTGCAGGGGGCAATGGGCTGGTACATGGTCAAGAGCGGTCTGGTCGATGACCCGCGTGTCAGCCAGTATCGGTTGACCGCCCACCTGTCGATTGCCTTCCTGATTTTCATCTCGATGATGTGGGTAGCGCTTGGCCTGGTCGCGGAGCGTGCTCGCGAAACCACCGATCTCGCCCTGCGCAAGCTGCAACGGATCGGCTTCTGGCTCTCATTGCTGGTGTTCTACATGGTCATTACCGGCGGCTTCGTTGCCGGCATTCGCGCTGGCAAGGCTTACAACACCTTTCCGCTGATGAACGGGGATTTCATTCCCCCCGAAATCTTCATGATCGACCCGTGGTACCTCAACTTTTTCAATAACATGGCGACGGTGCAGTTCGACCATCGTCTCGGCGCCTGGTTGCTGGCTTTCATCGTCCCCTGGTTCTGTTTCAAGTTGTTTGCGGGGCCGGTCTCGCCGCGCGCGCGACTGGCGGCCAAGTTGCTGCTGGCGGTACTGGTCTGGCAGATCGCGCTCGGTATTGCCACCCTGTTGTTGGCGGTGCCTGTCGCACTGGGGGCTGCCCATCAAGGTGGGGCGATGATCGTCTTCGGTGTCCTGCTCTGGCTGAATCACGAACTGCGGGTGGCTCCGGCAACTGCAGGTGTCGGCCGATGAGCGCTGAAACCAGTCGCCAGCGCAGCATCCGGGCGCTGGCGATCCTGGTGTGCCTGCTGTCGCTTGCCGTGGTGGCGGTCAGTGCCTATTTGCGACTCGATGCCGCCGGGCTTGGCTGCGCCGACTGGCCTGTCTGCTACGGTGCCTTGCTGGCCACTGACCCCTTGCCGCTGCACTACGGCCTTCCCCGCCTCCTGCACCGTATGGTGGCATCGGCAGCCCTGGTACTGACTTGCGTACTTGTCTGGCGTTGCCTACGTCCGCAGCCGGTGCAGCCAGCGGCCCGATATGCGGTGCTCCTGTTGATGCTGATGCTATGTCTTTCGGCACTCGGATTCTTCAGTGCCGATCCGCGCCTGGCGCTCGTCGGTTTTCTCAACATCGTTGGCGGGCTCGGGCTGGTTTCGTTTTCCTGGCGAGTGGCGATGGCTGCTGCCCCCGCTTCGCTCCGGCCGCTAGCCGAGTCTGCGCCGCAAGGCCGGATGATGAGTGCAGGGTTGCTTGTTCTGACGATGACAGTTCTGCTGGGTGCCTGGATCGGTGCCAGCTACTCGGCTGTGGCTTGTCCGACGGTTCCCTTGTGTGATGGCGGCGGGTCTGCCTCCGTGCCGGGGTGGGCGGCGCTGAACCCTCTGGTGAAGCTATCTTCAGCGCCGATGCCGGGTAATGCCGTGGCAGAAATGCTGCATCTGCTGCATCGCGCGCTGGCATTTCTGGCGATGATGGTCCTAGGAGCGGCTGCCGTATCGAGCATGCGCTATCAGGCAACGCGCCGCGCCGCTCATGCCGTGCTGCTGTTGCTGGTGGTAGCGATTTTTCTGGGGATCAGTGCCGTTCTGAGCGGCCTGAATCTGTGGCTGGTCGTGGCACATGGTCTGGTCGCCGCGATGCTTCTGGCGGCAGTGGCGGCGCTGCTGCGCCGGTAAGTCGGGAGCAACAGGAGGAGGGCTGCAGGAGCGCCGCCCTCCACCGGTGCGCCGTTCTGCTTAGTGCTTGTGCGTGTCAGCAGCCGGTGCCGTCGCTGTCAGGTCACGAACTTCAGCCTTCAGCTCGATCGTTTCGATCTTCTTGTCCTTGTTTTCCACCTGCAGCGTGAGCGGCACCATGTCGCCCTTCTTCAGGGGCTGCTTCAGATCCATCAGCATCACGTGATAGCCGCCCGGCGCAAGGCTGAGCGGCTTGCCGGCAGGCACATCGAGACGAAGATGGGCGCGCATTTTCATCACGTCTCCCTCCATCTTCATCTCGTGAATCTCGGTGACGCCAGCCACCGGGCTGGAGGCACCAACCAGGGTCAGCCCGGATTTGCTGCTGACTTCCATGAATGCGCCAGTGGCCTTTTGACCCGCTACCGTGCCGCGAACCCAGGGGCTGCTGACTTCGATGTCGGACGCAAGCGCTGCGCCGGATGAAATTGCAAGCAAGCTGATTGCCAACAGTGTCTTCGTCGATTTCAAGCCAGGCTCCTTCAGATGGTAGTGGATCAATGATGAGAATGTGCGGCGGCGATTATACGGCCGGGCCAGCAGCCGTCCTTGCGGCAAAATGTCGCAGCAGCCAATCTGGCTACGCTTCCTCGGGCTCAGGGTTTCTGGGCCCAGTTGCCTTGCGCGTCTTCCATCCACCAACCGGATTTCCACTGGGTCTTCCAGCGCTTGATCTGCGCCTCGCGTGCAGCGGGAATGGCTTCCTTGCCGCCATGGGCTTCGGCCAGGGCAAAAATCAGTGAATTGCGCTCAGGATTTTCCTGATCGATCAGCTTTTCCGCCGCCTGCCGCTGAACCAGATTCAGGTGACTGGCATCGCGCATCTTGATCATGCCGTCGTTGGTGAGGCCAATCGAACCGTGCTCGTAAAAGCGGACAAGGCGGGACTGTCGCTGGGTCAGCGTGTGTTTGACCACCATGATCGGTGGCGTGCCCATGTCAAGGTTGATCTGCTCTGCTGTTGGCGGGGCTGCGACTGCTGAGAGCGACAGGCTGGCGAAGAGGAAAATGGCAAGGCGTTTCATTTCAGGACTCCAGATTATTTGCCGGCAAGCAGCAGTTTCAGGTCGGCGGCGATGCTTGCAGGCGCTTCTCCGTGGCGCAACAGCAGGCGCAGCCGGCCCTGCGGGTCGAAAGCGTAGCTTCCGGTCGAGTGGTCGATGGTGTAGGAGGTGGGCGTCGAACCCGGCTGCTTGCTATAGAAGACCTTGAAGTCCTTGGCCAATGTCGCCGTGGCGGTCTCGTCGCCGCGCAGACCGATGAAGCTGGGATGAAACTGCGGCACGTATTGTGCTAGCAATTCCTGTGTGTCACGCGACGGATCGAGCGTGGCGAACAGCACCTGAACGCGGTTGGCATCATCCCCAAGCAGCTTGAGGACTTCACGCATTGACGACAGTGTAGTCGGGCAGACGTCCGGGCATTGGGTGTAGCCGAAGAACAGTACTACCGCCTTGCCCTTGTAATCGGCGAGCTTCCGCGGCTGCCCCTGGTGGTCGGTCAGGCTGAAATCCTTGCCCCATGCGGCCCCCGAAATATCGGTGGACTTGAAGGCAGGTGGCTGGTCGCAGCCAGCCAGCAGCAGACCCAGAGAAAGAATGCAGGCAAGAATGGATTTCATGTTCATGATTGCTCGGTGCAGGCAGGTTGGCAGGTCGGCGAGGTGGGTGCATCAAAGGCACGCATTATACGCATGCCTGACCGATACGCCGCGCCGCGCCCGGCACTGAGTGTCACACGAGCAGCGACTGCGGCAGTCCGAAAATCAGGGGGTACCGATTTGCAGGATGATGTTCGACGAGCCTTTCGTCGAATAACCGTACCCCAGATAGACTGGTCCCAACGGGGTTTCCCCGCCCAGGTAGATTGCCGTCGAGTTCAGCCAGCCAGTCTTGTTGGTCTCTGTATACAGATCGTCCATCTTGCCGCCTTCGAGACTCAGTCCCACGCGCATGTCGCCGCGCAAGCCAAGCGGCATGCGGCCGATGATCTTCTCGCCGCGGATGCTGCCAAAGGTTGAGGACCCGCCGAGAATCTGGTTCTTTCCGAAACCGGAAAGATAGAATAATCCGCCCAGAGAGGCTGGGTCGCGCGTGGGAAGCGGACCATTGGATCCTGCCGTTCGCGTAAGCTGGCCGTTGATTACATAGTCACTGAGTGAATACGCTACGGTGATGCCGGCGTCGACGCGACCATAGTTGTTATCGACGGAATTGAAGTAACGGAGTCGCGTTTTCCAGCCACGGGTCGGGAAATAGAGGCGGTCCAGCTGGTCGAAGTCGAGGGAACTCACCCAGCCGCTGTTCTTGCCTGAAGGGCTGGTGAACGGAGCTGTGCCTGTGCGCAGATCTGCAGATCCGCTTTGTTCCAGCCAGCCTGCCCTGACTTGCCCAAGAATTCCAACGTTTATACCGCCTTGAAATGAGGCGAAACGGCGTTCGATATCGTATTCGGCAAGCCGGTGATTGTTTTGGTAGATGCCGACCTGATCACGCCGGATGCCGGCTGCGATCTCCGCGAAGAAGCGTTGCTGTGCGTCAAGGGGCTGGTAGAACTCGGCAGCGAATGCCGGGTTGTTGCCGAGTTCGGCCGCGACAAGGAATTCGGCACCCAGATTATTCACCCAGGTTTTCTGGTACGCAGCACGCAGCATGTAGCTTGAACCGATGATCTTGTCGGATTCAAGGTTGAATCCGAAGCGGAGGTAGTCAGGGCCCCAGGGTTTCTCGACGGGAGTGACCGTCAGCAGGCGCTTGTCACGCACAGGAAGCATGGTGTACTCAACGCGTTCGTAATAGTTCTCACCGTAGATACGCATCATGTCTTCATTCAGCTCGGCGGTATTCACCGGCTCGCCTGGTTTTGTGCGCAGATATTTCGAGACAGCTGCCGGATTGACGTACTTCAGACCGGCAATCTTGATGTCCTCGATGGTTGGCGTTTCGCGCTTGGCCACTTCGATTTTTTCCCACCAGGCGGCATAGTCCTCCGGTGCCGCGGACAATGGTTTCAGGCGTTCGACAATGGCTTCTGCTGCCTTGCGGCCTCTTTCTGCAGTTTCAGCATAGCGCTCAAAATCGCCGGCGGTAATGCCTTCCAGGTCAGGTTTGATGTAGATGTCGGTGGGTTTCAGCGTGCTCAGCGAGCGGCTGACGTTCTGCTCGGTGAGGATGTTGACCATCTGGGCCGACACCGACACCAGTGAGCCGATGTCTTCCGGTTTCAACAGTGGGCTGCCGACGTTCACCGCGATCACCACGTCCGGGTTGCAGCGCTCGCGCACTTCGGCAATCGGTACGTTGTCGACCAGGCCGCCATCGACCAGCTTGTTCCCCTTGTAATCAACCGGGGAAAGCAGTCCCGGTACCGACATGCTGGCGCGCATGGCGGTCGTCAGGCTGTCTTCGCGGAAAACCACACGGTCGCCATTGCCAATGTTGGTGGCGATGATGGACAGTTTCAGCGGCAGGTCTTCGATATTCCGCTGCGTGACATCGGCGTGTACCAGATGGTTGAAGAATAGCCGTAGTTTCTGGCCGGCAACCACGCCAGCGGGCAACTCGACCCCCTTGTTGGTGACGCCCATTTCCAGCCCCGGAATGAAGCGCGAAGACAGTTTCTTGCTGCGATAGCTCTGCTCGTCGTAGTCGGGGTAATCGATGAACATGTCACGCCAGTTGGCTTTCGAGAGGCCGTCGAGCATGGCTTTGGAGTTCAGACCACCAGCAAAGCCGCCAGCGACCAGGCCGCCCATGCTGGTGCCGGCAACGCAGTCGATTTTGATGTTGTGCTTCTCCAGCACCTCGAGCACCCCGATGTGGGCGGCACCACGCGCACCGCCACCGCCCAGCACCAGGCCAACCCGGGGCCGCTGTTTGCTTTCGGTCGGCACTGTCACTGTTGTCGCTGATGGGGGGCTTGCCGCATTCACGGAACTGGCCGTTAGCATCAGCGAGAGTGCAGCAGAAAACAGAATAGGGGGCGTGCTACGCAGCATAACAACCTCGTTCGGGCGCGGGCGAAGCGGGGATTCTACCTCGCTGCCGAAGGCTTCGAGGTCGTCAGGCGCTATACTTGCAGCTTCGATAGCTATTCGTGTCAGGAATCATGGCCAACCCGTCAGAAACCACGAGCATGGCGCTCTTCTGCGACTTCGAGAACGTTGCCCTCGGCGTGCGCGATGCGAAGTACGAAAAATTCGATATCAAGCCGGTCCTTGAACGCCTGCTGGCCAAGGGCAGCATCGTCGTCAAGAAGGCCTATTGCGACTGGGATCGTTACAAGGCCTTCAAGGCCACCATGCACGAGGCCAACTTCGAGCTGATCGAGATACCGCATGTTCGCCAGTCCGGCAAGAATTCGGCGGATATCCGCATGGTCGTCGATGCGCTCGACCTCTGCTATACCAAGTCGCACGTCGATACCTTCGTTATCATCAGTGGTGATTCCGACTTCTCGCCGCTGGTGTCGAAACTGCGCGAGAACGCCAAGCAGGTAATCGGTGTTGGCGTGAAGCAATCAACCTCCGATCTGTTGATTGCCAACTGCGACGAATTCATCTTCTACGACGATCTGGTGCGCGAACGTGCCGCGCAGCGCGCTTCGTCACGCAAGGACAGCAAGGACGCCGCGCCGCGCCGTTCGCCCGAGGAAGAAAAGGCGCGCCGCGAGGAGATGGAGGCGCGCAAGACCAAGGCCATCGAACTCGCCGCAGCCACCTTCGAGGATCTCATTGCCGTACGCGGCGATTCAGAGCGTATCTGGGCCTCGGTGCTGAAGGAAGCAATGAAGCGACGCAACCCCGGCTTCAACGAAACCTACTACGGTTACAAGGCTTTCGGCACCTTGCTTGAGGATGCCGCGGCGCGTGGTTTGCTGGGTTTTGGCCGCGACGAAAAATCAGGCGCCTATGTCACGCGCGCTTCCGGTCGGCCGGCACAGCCTGGCCCAGTAGCTGCGGAACCTGCTGCACCGGTGGCGATTGTGCCAGCGGACACTGCGGTGCCTGCAGCCGAGGCCAAACCGACGGCACGTCGGCGTGGTCGAGGCGGGCGCAAGAGTGACGCGCCGAAGGTCGAGATGGCTCCCCTACCTGTCGATGCATTTGTCGATGTGCCGCTTGAGGTTCCCGAGGGCGTGGTTGCAAAGCCAAAACCGGCAGCGAAAGCGAAGGCGAAGGCTGTCACCGGGCCCAGACGAGCCCCCCGGAAAAAGGCCGAGAGCGAGTAGCCCGGTAGTAGAAAGCAAAAAGCCGCGACTCGTCGCGGCTTTTTTTCGTGGAATGCAAGGAGCCTCAGGCGGCAGCCTGCACCGGAATCTTGTGCCCGGTGCGCACGATACGGTTCTGCGAGTCGACGTAGATGAGCGAGGGCTCGTATTTGCCAAGCTCGGCTTCGGTATAGCTGGCAAAGGTGGCGATGATCAGGATATCGCCGGGCGCGGCACGGCGCGCGGCCGAACCGTTGACCGAAATGACGCCACTACCACGCTCTGCGCGAATGGCGTAGGTCGTGAAGCGCTCGCCGTTGTTCACGTTCCAGATGTCAATCTGCTCGTACTCGCGGATATTGGCCGCCTCCAACAGATCTTCGTCGATGGCGCAGGAGCCTTCGTAATGAAGATCGGCGTGAGTTGTGGTCACGCGATGCAGTTTCGACTTCAACATCATTCTTTGCATGGCTTCACCCGTGCGCAGAGTTGGGGGAACGGCATTGTATCGGCAAATGGAGCGCTGTCAACGACAAAAATGCGACCAAAATGCGGCCAAATTGCGCCAATGTTGCATTGCTCAAACTTCAATATTATCAATGAGTCGCGTATTTCCCAGCCGACTGGCTGCAAGCACCACCAGTGCTTGCTTTGCGGCCGATGGCGGATTCAGGTTGGACTGTTGCCGCACTGCAACATAATCGGTCTTCCAGCCGACCGAGTCGAGTTCGGCAACCGCTTCCTGTTCGAGTTCCGTCAAATTTGTGGCGCCAGCCCCGATGGCGCTGCGAATTTTCTGCAGCAAGCGTGACAGTCGCGGCGCTTCGGCACGTTCCGTTTCCGTCAGGTAGCCGTTGCGCGAGGAAAGGGCGAGCCCATCTGCAGCGCGCACCGTTTCTCCGCCGATGATCGTGATCGGTAGCGCCAGCTGGCGGGCCATGTTGCGGATGACCATCAACTGCTGGTAGTCCTTCTTGCCGAACAGCGCGACCTGCGGCTGCACGATGTTGAACAGCTTGAGCACGACAGTGGCAACGCCACGGAAATGACCGGGGCGGAATTCGCCATCGAGCATATGCTGGATCGCCGGCGGTTCGACTGTGTATTCCTGAGGCTCCGGATAGAGATCGGCTTCGGTCGGCGCGAACAGCACGTCGACACCAGCTGCGCGGAGTTTTTCGCAGTCGGTTTCAAAGGTGCGCGGGTATTTGTCGAAATCCTCGTTCGGGCCGAACTGCAGGCGGTTGACGAAGATGCTGGCGACCACCGTATTGCCATGGGCACGGGCCTGTGTCATCAGGCTGATGTGACCCTCGTGCAGGTTGCCCATGGTCGGTACGAAGACGACAGCGCCGCAGTTGCGGAGCGCGCCGCGCAGGTCCGAGATGGAAGAAAAAATTTGCATAAGACCATTAACCACAGAGGCACAGAGACACAGAGATTACTTGAGAAAAGACTTTCTCTGTGACTCTGTGTCTCTGTGGTGAAAGGTTCTCAGTAACAATGCTCCGGGGCCGGGAAACTGCCATCCTTCACTGCTGCCACGTAAGCGGCGATGGCTGCGGCGACGGAGGGCTGGCCGGCCATGAAGTTCTTCACGAAGCGCGCCTTGCGGCCGGGGGCGATATCGAGCATGTCGTGCAGCACCAGTACCTGCCCCGAGCATTCCTTCGAGGCACCGATGCCGATGGTAACGAGGGAGAGCATCGCCGAAACCTCTGCCGCCAGTGCGGCGGGGATCGCTTCCAGCACCATCAGCGTGGCGCCGGCTTCCTGTTGTGCCAGGGCATCGGCCTTGAGTTTCGCCGCGCCGGCATCGTCCTTGCCCTGCACGCGGTAGCCGCCGAGCTGGTGCACGGACTGTGGTGTCAGGCCGATATGGGCGCACACAGGAATGCCTCGGCTGGTCAGGAAATGCGTGGTCTCGGCCATCTCGGCACCGCCTTCGATCTTGACCATCTGCGCACCGGCGGCCATCAGCGCCGCTGCGTTGCGGAAGGCCTGCGCCGGTGTTTCCTGGAAGCTGCCGAAGGGCATGTCGGCGATGACCAGCGGGCGCTGCGAACCGCGGGCAACGGCGGCGGTATGGTAGGCGATATCCGCCACCGTAACCGGCAGCGTCGAATCATGGCCCTGCAGCACCATCCCCAGCGAGTCGCCGATGAGCAGGGCATCGACGCCGGCGGCGTCGCAGAGCGCGGCGAAGCTCGCGTCGTAGCAGGTGAGGACGGCGACCTTCTCGCCTGCAGCCTTCTTCTTCAGCAGGTCAACATGGGTCAGGCGCCGCGTAGTAGACACTGCGCTTTGGGTGGACATCGGATTACTCTCCCCGGTTGAAATAGCCGCGCTGGCCACGCATCGCCTCGATGCGTTCGAGTAGCAGGCGGAAGTCATCGTCACGATCGACGAAGTTGAGATTTTCAGAATTCACCACCATGACCGGCGCGGCGCTGTAATTGTAGAAGAAACGACTATAGCGCTCGGCGAGCAGGGTCAGATAG
>ERZ724516.1866-NODE-1866-length-12079-cov-5.784015_pt1 | contig 12079 bp, 16 predicted proteins | sample MGYA00376049_ERZ724516 | MGnify/ENA primary metagenome ERZ724516 (study PRJEB28724, sample SAMN07190886) | activated sludge metagenome | isolation source: activated sludge of sewage treatment plant in Hong Hong | place: USA: Christiansburg, Virginia | collected... | reverse complement strand
ACCTCAACGTCAAAGAACAGAGTGCTTGCATACGAGAAGGGGTCCATATACAGACATTCGTTGCAATGGCAATTGTATTGATTGTGTCAGTGCAATGGTAAGCTGACCCGTTTTAATCGCGTGCTCATATTTCGCGTAATCACTCTTTGTCTGAAAATAGCCTTCTGGCAAAGAACGCGGTTTGTCCTGTTCGCCAACTTATGGGACATTTCTGTCTTCTACTACTAGTTAGATTGCTATGGTCGATTCTTGGGACCCCGATATTGCAGCTCTTAATCTCACTGACGTTGAGAAGAATGGTTTGCAGGTCTTTCGCAACTACACAAGGACCTTTGAAAAGAGTGCAGCCGAGCACTTCGTCAGCGAATCGAATAGTGCCGAATACGACACGTCAAAGCTAGACGGAATACTCAACCTAATCGTTACAGAAGACGTTAGGTTTCTCCCTGTCATCGCATGCTCATTCTCCGATGAACAACTCGAAGAGATGTTTAAACGAGAAATTCCTAGTGGTGTTCCCGGCGGCCGCTCATCAATGCTTTCCGGGTACGGGAGTCTGTCAAGGTTTTCCCAGCGCATACAGGTACCCGCCGGATTTTCAACTATCGCAGAAACTTTCGTAGATCGAATAGACGCGACTCTTCAAACAACTGCAACGCCGTATCTGTTGGGAGATCAAGCGGCTCACGACAAGCACTTTCAAAGAATTTCGATGGCAGCGAGAATTCGTTCACTTAAGATCCTCGCAAGTGGAGATGAAACTGCCGAAGCACTTGAGGCAAGGCGAGTTGAAGATGCACATCGGAACTCAAATCAGGGTATGGCTGAGTTTTGTGCCTCTGAAGAAAGTGTCGACGCGATTTGTTCAGAAACTGCCCGATTTCTACTGTACTTACATAAAAAAAGGAAAATTGCTTCTGTGGCTCGGGAGCTTCTACTCCAAGGCACATTTTCCACATGGTCTGCCTTAGAAATGCTCATCGGTGACGGACTGGTGCTTCTACTAAATTCCAACCCCAAACTCGTTACAAAACTTTTGTCCGATCCCAGTGCAAAGAAGAAATTTGAATTGCCGAAGTTGAGCGCAGACTACTTGGCGGAAAAAGGTTTTGATCTATCAACTCAAATGGGTAGCTTGCTGTTTGAGGATCGTGATTTGAGTAGTCTGGCCGCCATTCGGATTGCGTGCGAAGCGATTTTTGAAGACTCAACCTTGCGTGCAATGCTAAACGCTGATTCTCTGTGGTTGTTAAATCAGAAGCGACACTTGATTGCTCATCGGCGTGGGGTTGTGGATGATGAGTACGTTAGGAATACAGGTTCCTCACTTAGTATCGGTGATCACCTGCATGTTTCTCCAAGTGAGTTCGAGGAGAATTTGATGGGAGTTTTGTCTATCGGGCAAGGGTTCCTGAACTGTGTTTCGCTGTCGGCTGACCATGCATAACCTTTCGGTCAAGGCCGCTCCCTATGGTCACTGGATCGTCCGCAAGGGTCCGGCCCCTTCTTACAATGTTGAAGGTCTGCTTTCCCAAGCAATGACAGGCTGCTTTGGCACTCTGCCGTCATCGCCAACCCAAAACACATACCCACTACCCAAACGTCCACGAAAAATGGCGGGTCTATCCCCGCCATCTTGATTACAAATATCGGCGCTTGCGCCTTGCTGAGACGCACCTTGGGTGGGTGAGGCGAGGGCAATCGAGATCGAGTAGAACCACCAATATTGCCCAGCCGACGTCCACGAATTCAACGGCGATGAACCTCGTGCTGCCCACCTTGAGCTCTTGCTTGTCTGCGAGTTTCACATCCATCTCGCCGAACAGCGTGTGATTGCCGCCGACAATCCTGGCACCGGTCATCTGCGCCAGCGTCCGCGAACCGAACTCGAAATCCTCCTGCCGATGCGTCTCCAGGACGTAGGCGATGGTGAGGTGGTTTTCCCGGGCCAGACGCAGGTAGTCATCAACATCGCGGCGAGGGTCGATCACCACGGCAAGCCCATCTCCGCACGCCAGGACGTAGGAGTTATGACCCAGGCCGGGAGTCTTCAAACGCTGAAAAAACATGGTCGCCCTCCAAAACGGATTGTTTGATGCTAGAAATCTGTGAGCGACACGTCTGTGTGTCGCCGCACATCGCTACGATATTTCGCTCGGCGCTCGGACTATTCCCTACAGCTGTGCTCCAACAAGTGACGCTGCATGCTCCAGAACCTTTTCGGCAAGCGGTCGTTGCTGCCACTCGGGCAGGCTGACCCGGCGTGAGCGCGCGAGATCGGCATTGAACACTTCAACTTGCTGGCGAGCGAAATCGGCTGCGTAAATATTCAGATTGGCTTCGTCGTTGAGGCGAAAGGAGCGACTGTCGAAATTGGTCGAGCCAACCGACACCATCAGGCTGTCGATGATCAACACCTTGCAGTGATACATCGTCGGCTGGTACTCGTGAATCTCGGCGCCGGCGGCCAGCAGGTCGCCCCATCGGGCACGCGAAGCGCTCTGGACGATGGCCGCGTCGCTGTGCTCGCCGGGCACGATGATCTGCACCTTGACCCCGCGCTTGAGCGCATCTACAAGCGCCTTGGTACTTAGCTTGTCGGGGACAAAATAGGCACTCGACAAGTGGATCGAATGTTGCGCCGCCGCTATCGCCAGCAGATACATAAGATGCATGCTCTCGCTGCCGCCGGAGGGCGAACTGCTGAACATCTGGGCTGCATCGTTGCCGGTGGCTGGCAACTCAGGGAAGTAGTTGTCGCCGTGCAGGACGGCGCCGGTGGCCTTGATCCAGTTGTCGAGAAATACTGACTGCATTTGTGCCACGACCGGACCTTCGGCCCTGAAGTGAGTGTCGCGCCAATGCTGCGGATCCTGGGCATCGCCCGTCCACAGCCCGGCGATACCGACGCCACCGGTAAAACCCAGCTTGCCGTCGACAACGAGGACTTTGCGGTGGGTACGGTTGTTCATGCGCGCCAGGGAATACCAGTCAGGCTTGTGAAACTTGCGCACTTCGACCCCGGCTGCCTCCATGGCAGCGAGATGCGTCGGGTCCATCTTGTTGCTGCCGACCCAGTCGAGCAGCACGTGCACTTTGACACCGGCGCGGGCACGTTCGGTCAGCGCGTCGGCGAACTCTTTGCCGATTGCGTCCGACCAATAAATGTAGCTCTCGAAGGTGATGGTCTTCTTCGCGTCGCGAATGGCAGCGAGCATGGCGGGGAAAATTCGGTCGCCATTGAGCAAGGCTTCGAAACGGTTGCCCGGCAGGATCGCCGGCCCGAGCAGTACGCCCATGGCGCGCGCAAAGGCCGGATCAGCGGCCGCGTAAAGGCGCTCAACGCTTTGCTCAATTTTCTTCTCACCAGTGGTGAAGTTTAGCGCCACGATGACAGCAAACAGCATCAACACAATGGCGACGAGAAACCCGGACATGGAGAATATTGTTTTCATTCAACGATTGTCGTTTGCATGAGTGCGGGGGCTTTCCGCGCAAGGCGTTATCAATGTGTTGTCACGAACAACGGGCGGCGGTAGTGCCACCGCCCGCGGCATTGCTCTCTTAGCGATTTCCGATGCGCTCCCATGCATCACGCGTGGCGTTCCTTGCTTGATCCCATTGAAGATTCGATGCGCCGCGTGCGCCGTTCCAGTCGCGCGAAAGATCTGCTTCGACGTCGTGAAAGCTGCGACCCGGGTATTTGGTGTAGGAACTCACGCCGTAGCCGTAGGCCGGACCATAGTCGTCGAAGCTGTTGGCGTTCTCGGCGTACGGACGGCTTTTGAAGTTGTCGCGCCAAAAGGCCACTTCGCTCGTCGGATCAATCACTTCGGCAACCCCCTTGCCGGCCAGCCCGCTGACAATCGCACCGACCGCTGCGCCTACGCCCGTGCCGATCGGGTGCGCACCGGGCGCGCCACTGATCGGGTCGCGATTCGCGTTCGTCTCGCGGGTCCTGCTCGGGTCATTTTTTTCGTAGTTCATGTGGATATTCTTTGGTAGTTGGAATGATCTGGGGTGTGTCATGCGATTCGGTTCCGCAGTGGCCAGGAGAAGCACGATTCCCATCACCAACAGTTCTGCTGCACTTTGCCCTTACAGAGCTATTAATCTTCGACGCGGGTTCGGCACTTGTCTGTGCGCCGTCGCGCGTTGCGGCGGAACTTCCCCCAATACTCCGGGCGCCATTTTGCCGAGCACTCCGGAGTAAACGTTGCCCGGGGGCCGGTTTGTCTAGCTTGGCAAGAATCGCAAGGCAGGGTGCCTACGTTGGTCACCGCACAGACTCGACCTTTCCGGAACGCTTATGGTGCGTTCATGACCTGATGGTCACATCAGCCCGGTCGTGCCGGTCAACAGCGGCGACGCCTTATTTTGTCGAGCCAATGAGCACTTTCGTCCGACGCGAGTTACGACGTTCAATTTTGCGACCCAACCGTCGCGTTCACTTTTTATTCTTATCCTTTAACTGGAGAGCTACATGGAAAATACGAATTTTGGAAATCCCCGTAATACTTTTGGAAACTTGCCTCCTGACGACGGTGTTCTAAACAAGACAACTGCAGGTGTTCACGCGACCGTCAGTTCCGTCGCAGATGCCGCTGATAGCGCGGCACGCAAGGTCAAGCCCGCTATTGACCAGGTTGCCGCAATGGCACACCAGGCCGTAGATAGGGCGGCCGCGTCAGTCGCTCCGGCTGTCGATTGGATTGGCGAACAGGGCGAAAGTCTGAATGCGACACAAAAGAAACTGGTTACGGATACTTCCGCCTATATCGCGGCGAATCCGATCATGTCTGTGAGTGTGGCCGTTCTCGCTGGCTTTTTGATTAGCCGCATGATTCGTAACTGAATTACGCGCCGTGGAGTTTGGACGCCGACCTCACGGGCGGCGTCAATCCCTTGGGCATCGTAACAGCAGCATTTTTGGGGGTAGGCAATGAAGGTAGATTCGCAAAAAAGCGATCCTCGCGTGGCGACCCAGGCACCGCCTTCGGGTGTGTTTGACGAATTGTCGACGCTGCTCGCATTCGCGCGAGAAACACTCTCCAACTTTCTCGAATTACTGTCACTTGAAACACGTCGCGCTGGACTGGGTCTGCTATGGATGCTTGTGGGCGGGCTGCTTGCCACCATCTTCATCGTAACGGCGTGGGCGGGTCTGATGGCGGCGCTTGCGCTGTACATTATTTCACTGGGAATGCTTCCCCTCGCGGCGGTAATCGTAGTCGCTGCCGTCAACCTAGTTGCCGGTGCCGGGATGCTTTACTGGTGCATCGGTTTGAGCCGTCATCTGCTTTTCTCGGCGACACGGCGGCAGTTGGCTGGCGCCACCTTAGTCAGGCCAACAGCGCCATGACGCGAGTTTCTGCATTGGCGGCCATTAATGCGGCCGAATCGCGCCTGGTTGAGTCCAAAAGCAACGTCCGAGAGAGTGTGGACCGTACTCGATCAGCCCTGCGTGCTGCCATAGCGCGGCCGTCAACGTTGGCGCTTGTCGCGGTTGCCTCCGGTATTTCTGGATTTCTGTTCGCGCCCCGTGCTCGGCCCTCCGTCAAAAGTGTACCGAAAGGCGCGGACTCCACCATCAGAGCGACCAGCCGAAGCCTTGTCCGAATGTTCATCTCGATGTTTGGCGCACGTATGCTGGCTTTTGCACTTCAGCTCGGCGCGGCCGCACCGAAACAAAAGGGATCGCGCGTCAACACCAACATGCCGGGCACTTCGGCCACCGGCGCCACCACGCCCGCGGAGCACGACAGTCCCGGTCCGGGTCCGAGTGCCGTTCGATGAATAGCATGTAATTTCCCGGAAGAGGCGACCCGTCCATGCAAGAAACTACCCGTCCGGTTTGGCGCTTTCTTGGTGAGCGAAAGTATCGCGAGGCATCCAAACAGCTGTGTTGGTTCCGGCACCTGAGTTGAAGAGATTAGGCCGGCGCTTCCGCTAATCGGTGCGCTGGCGCCCAAAGCAGGCAGGCCCGGAAAATGTTAGGTAGCCGACGGGGCTGGCATGACTGTATCGGTGGCAACGTAGCGTCTCGAGCGCTTGCTGGCACCCATGACGCGGCAGGTGCTGCAATAGCCGGACACTGGCGTCGGGTCGGCCGGCTGAACCAGCGACGCAGACGATTGGAAATTTTTTCACCACAATTTCCGCTTCGGGATCGATGAAATTTTCATTCGCCATCCACCCCTTGATTTAGCCAGAACCATGAAAAATATTGAAACAGGGCCAATCCCCAGTAGATATTTCCGATACCTGAATGGCTTATGCTCAGGACGTCCTGAGCAGCGCAAATATTATTAATCTGGTGGTCGTAGGCGACCTTCGACTCGGGGCGTTTTAGCGTTCGGTAGGCTTCAGCGACATCCTTGAATTTCTGTTCTCCATCCCGGTCTTTGGTCACATCGGGATGAAAGCGTTGAGCCAGGGTGCGGAAAGCTGACTTGATCTCGGCGCACGAGGCACACGGATCAACGTGCAAGGTTGAGTAATGGTTCCGGCCTTTCATTGATTGCTCCTTCGGCTGGCGGCCTACTTCCTGGATGTCACCTGTCGTGGATAGGTGCAGCTGTCGCCATCACCTCCAACTTACTCGGCACTAAATATTCGTCCGTACGGTACACCGCATAGGGCCTGATTTTTCCGGCCATTTGATCTGATCTTCTCGCAGCAGGTGAACATCATCTCTGCATCTTCAAGTTGCGATGGGCAGTACCGAAATGAGCCCGCAGGTACTGACCCCCATTAACAACGATCAGGCAAGGGCTTTGGGCAGCAGTTTTCCGCTTTCACAGAAGCCAACCGTAAGGCGATGACCGATGTAACGTCGCGGGCGGTCAATCAGACGAATGTGCACTCACGAAAATCTGCCTGAATACCTCGCTCCATGCTCACCAGAAGCCCCGCTTGTCGGGGCTTTTTACGGCAGAGGATCATCGCAATCAGGAGCGCACAATGAAAAAAGATCAAAGCAAGAGCCATTTCAAAGAAATGAAGGACAAAGTGAAAGATGTTGCCGGAAAGTTTGTCGGATTTCGAGAGCCGGGGCACCCAAGACGTATGCAGAATGCTCATGGAAATATTGAGGCGGCTTACGCTGATTTGAAAAACAAATACAAGAAGGCTGGAGAAGATAAACGAGTAGTCATTTGGGCCGTGCTACCGATCTGTCGATCAGCTTTTTGACCGCCTAAATCAGACGCCACTTGCCGCAAAGATTCGAGGAATTGATGAGGAAGAGCACTGATGCACAAATCAGGGCGAATTTCAGATTGCCTTGATTCACCAGGTTGTCAGAATTTTTTGTCCTTGATCCAGTCAAGCAACAGACCGCAGACAAGCGCCGGTTGATCAAGCGTGGACAAATGGCCGCATTGGGCTATGAGCTGAAGCTTGGCATGCTTGATCCCGTCGGCAATCTCTCTGGCTAATTCTGGCGGCGTGATCTGGTCATCCTCGCCACAGATCACCAGCGTCGGGCAGGCGATGCTTTTTAGCGTCGGCCGACTGTCGGGGCGGCCCATGATTGCCCGCTGCTGACGCTCAAAAACCTCCTTCCCCAGACCGCTGGCCATCGACTGGATGACGCCCCGCACGGCGGGCAGGTTCATACGATCGGGATGCGAGAGAAGTGGCAGCAGTTGTTCGGTCACTGCATCGAGATCGGTTGCCGCCAGCTTGATCAGCGCTTCACGTTTCGCACTGGCCTCTGGCGTATCAGGGCGCGCCGTTGTATCCATCAGCACCAGTCCGGCCACCCGCTCGGGTGCCTGACGCATGATTTCGAAGGCGACGTAGCCGCCAAGTGACAGGCCAAGCAGCACAAAATGCTTGGCCGAAGCCTCCTTAAGAACGCTGGCCGCCATATCAGTGACCGACTCTGCAATGGTCAGGTTGCCTACTTCGACTGTAGCCACCGTCGATAAGGCGGCAACCTGTTCCGTAAAAACGCTCGCGTCATTGAGCAAGCCAGGCAACAACAAAATGTTCGGTTTCATGGTTTATTCCTGAATTGACATTGAAGACCATGCCTGACAAAGACGGGTGAAATTATTGAAGAACACCCAATGTCCGGCACCACCGTGACGAGTCGCCTCGAAAAGATTCATGGCTTCATATTGTCCGTAATAAGCGTGACAACTCAGTGCGCAAGCGCACAGAAAACCGCAAATTGTTGCGGCGCCTTCAATGTCCCAATCATTGCCAACAACTACATTGCTGTGTGTCCAAGCGAACTGAGCGCCAACAGACTTGTTGAAATAATCCGCTAACCAGACTCAGTGGCTTCAGAAGATAGTGATGCTTAATGAAATACACAGTGAATGCCTTCAACCGCCAAGGACCATCAACAAGTGCTTCCAAGGTCCCTGACCACGCTGAACAACTGCAACATCGCGTTCCCGGGAATGTGCGGGACAAGGTCGCCTATCTGTTCGTCAAATTCCTGCGCTTCTTTGCGGACAGGTTTTTTGCCGGACGCTATGGCCATCGTGCCGTTGTTTTGGAAACCGTCGCCGCGGTACCAGGCATGGTCGGCGGCACGCTACAGCACTTGAGATCGCTACGCCGTATGGAATCCGACCACGGCTGGATCCGTAAGCTACTGGACGAAGCAGAAAACGAGCGCATGCATTTGCTGACCTTCATTCACATCACCCGGCCGTCACGGCTAGAACACCTGCTGATACTGGTTGCTCAAGGTGTGTTTTACAACTTCTACTTTCTGCTTTATCTGTTTTCTCCGGCAACGGCACATCGTGTTGTGGGTTACCTGGAGGAAGAAGCGGTCACTAGCTACACGACCTATCTGGCTGGCGTTGACAACGGCACATACGCCAACGTTCCAGCCCCCGCAATCGCCATCGATTACTGGAAGCTTGCAGTTGATGCACGCCTGCGCGAGGTCATCATCGCCGTTCGTGCCGATGAGGCGACGCATCGCGATGTCAATCATCAATTCGCAGACCAGCTGACTTGATTGGAATTGGGACGAAAGCGGATTCCGCCTTTCGTTTATGGATATCAATGAGCCGGAAACGTGCCTGGGGCAAGTCAGTGTCCTGACGCACAGACGCTACGGTCAACGGCAAATATTGTCTAAATTCATCCGTTTCTGCGGATTTACCTCAAGGAGAAAACCATGGACGAATACCGTCATCACGTATCCGGATTTTTTGCGCATCGCGAGGAGGCTGAGGGTGCCGCCACCCGTCTGGTAGAGCGAGGCATACCTCGTGATCAGCTGCAACTTCTCGATGCCGATTCAGGCCCGATGGTCGCCAAACCCAAGGGCGAAAGTAATGAAGTGCTGAACAAGGTGCTGGTCGATGGCGCTATCGGCACGGCGGTCGGTGCCGGCATTGGTGCCCTAGCACAACTTGCGCTGGTGGCTGGTAGCGTCACGCTGTTTGTCGCCAGTCCGTTGGTCGCGCCGCTGGTCATGCTGGGTTGGGGTGCCAGTCTAGGTGCTTTTGTCGGCGCAGCGGCCGGCGCCAATGCGGGCGTCGAACATAAGGACGGCTGGCTGGCTGATCTGGTCCATGACGCCATCGCCAATGGTCAGGTTGTTTTGGTTGCCCAGACCCGGAGTGAGGAACAAACAGCCATCGCGCGCGAAATTGTCGGGGAGGCAGTGGGTGAGTTCCAAGACATCGTCAGTAAAGTTCCTGGATGACTGACGTTCGCAAAGGCCAGACACCGGCTCTTCTCGGCGGGAGCAGTAACCGGTTTTGTCACGACCACGACCCAAAAAGGTGAATTAATGCGACCAAGCTCGGTTCCGCTTTTAATTGGCCTGCTGATGCTTGCCGCTTGCGGCGAGGTGGCCACGCTGCCAGTTTCCGCTGGCACCGGCACCCGGCCGACGCTGCCTCCGCCGCAGCGGACATTAATGCCAACCGTCAATATCGCGCCGGCCCAAGGCTGGGCACTTGGCGCGGCCCCAATCGCGGCAACTGGCACTCGTGTTGCCCTGTTTGCCGATGGCTTGGACCATCCGCGCTGGCTGTATGTGCTGCCCAATGGTGACGTTCTGGTGGCCGAGACCAACGCCCCGCCCAAGCCCGATGACACGCCGGGAATCAAGGGCTGGGTAATGGGTCTGGTCATGAAGCGAGCCGGCGCAGGTGTTGTCAGCGCCAACCGCATCACGCTGCTGCATGACACCGATGGTGATGGCGTGGTCGACCTGCGCTCTGTTCTTCTCGATGGGCTGAACTCACCGTTCGGCATGGCGCTGGTCGACAACTATCTCTATGTCGCCAATTCTGATGCGCTACTGCGTTTTCCCTACGCGCCAGGGGAGACACGCATCAACACCCCGGGCACCAAGGTTCTTGATCTTCCAGCTGGGACAATCAACCACCACTGGACCAAGAACCTGATTGCCAGTCAGGATGGCCGCAAGCTCTTTGTCACGGTCGGTTCAAACAGCAATGTCGCCGAACGGGGCATGGCGGTTGAAGCAGGGCGTGCCGCGATCTGGGAGGTCGATCTCGCAAGTGGCAAACACCGGATTTTCGCCTCCGGGCTACGCAACCCGAACGGCTTGGCTTGGGAGCCCGATACCGGAATGCTGTGGACAGTCGTCAACGAACGTGACGAACTGGGCAGTGATCTGGTGCCGGATTACCTGACCTCAGTAAAAGATGGCGGTTTTTACGGCTGGCCATACAGCTACTATGGACAGCACGTCGATGATAGGGTGACGCCGCCACAGCCCGATTTGGTTGCTAGCGCAATTTCTCCGGATTTCGCCTTGGGTCCGCACACCGGTTCTCTTGGACTGGTCACTTCGGCTGGCTCGACCTTACCTGCGCCCTTCGTTAACGGCATGTTCATTGGACAGCATGGCTCATGGAACCGCCAGCCACATAGCGGTTATAAGGTGATCTTTGTACCGTTCAGCAAAGGCCAAGCGGCAACTGATTCGCCGGTGGATGTTCTGACCGGGTTTCTGACAGAGGATGGCAAGGCCTCCGGTCGGCCGGTCGGGGTTGTGATCGACAAGCAGGGCGCCTTACTAGTGGCCGATGATGTGGGCAATGTGATCTGGCGGGTAAGTGCTTCGCAGCCCCGCCATCTTGAGTGAAACCTGCGTCTCAAGCCTGATACACGACACGCCCGCCAACCAGCGTTGCCTTGACCTTGCCGGTCATCATGTAACTCAGCCAAGGTGAGTTTTTGCCGCGACTCTTGAGCGCTTCCGGTGTCAATTGCCAGATCGCTTCCGGATCAAAAATACAAATGTCGGCGCTTGCCCCAGGCGCCAACTGACCACTTTGCAAACCAAGCACCTCGGCCGGGGCGGACGTGATGCGCGCCAGCGCGTCGGAGAGCGAGACTTTTGCCGCTTCGGCCCATTTCAGGGTCAGCGGCAGCAAGACTTCGAGACCCGTAGCGCCTGGCTTGGCTTCGCCAAACGGTAGCAGCTTGTCATCGGCACCGACCGGGGTGTGATCTGAACAAATGGCTGCCAGACCGGAGGCGGCGGCATTCGACAAGGCCAGTCTGTCGTTTTGGGCGCGCAGGGGCGGGCTAAAACGGGCGTGCGGGTTGAAGAAGCCGATGTCGTTTTCGGTGAGCAGCAGGTGATGCACACCGATATCGAAAGTGATCGGCAGGTCTTCGTGCTGTGCCCGCTGAACCAACGCCACGCCCGCAGCGGACGACAGGCGGGTCAGATGCACCCGGCAGCCGCTGTCACGTACCAGTTGCACGATGGTGGCGATGGCGATGGTTTCGGCGGCGACCGGAATGCCGGCCAAACCAAGGCGGCTGGCGACTTCGCCTTCGTGGGCGATACCGTTGCGCGACAGCCAGTAGTCCTGCGGTTGCAGCCAGATGGCAAAGCCGAAGGTGGCGGCGTATTCCATGGCCCGCAGGAGCGCTTCGGTATCAACCACCGGCTTGTTGGCTTGCGAGAAGGCGACGCAACCGGCTTTTTTGAGGCCGGCGAGTTCGGCCAGGCGCTCGCCATTCAGGCCCAAAGTCAGTGCACCGAGCGGCAGGACGCGCGCCTTGCCGATTTCCTTGCCGCGATGTACCAGGCGGTCGGCCAGTTCCGGCTCGT
>ERZ724516.1865-NODE-1865-length-12081-cov-4.900383_pt1 | contig 12081 bp, 4 predicted proteins | sample MGYA00376049_ERZ724516 | MGnify/ENA primary metagenome ERZ724516 (study PRJEB28724, sample SAMN07190886) | activated sludge metagenome | isolation source: activated sludge of sewage treatment plant in Hong Hong | place: USA: Christiansburg, Virginia | collected... | reverse complement strand
TAGCATTTAGTACGGCCAGTTCTGAAAGTGCGATGCCAAAAACCATTGAGCAATTAGAAAAATTTGGTATTAGTAATCGTATTGTTTCCTTTGTATTACCGCTTGGCTATTCATTTAACTTAGATGGGTCAATTATGTACATGACCTTTGCAACAGTATTTATTGCACAAGCTTATGGTATTGATATGACCATGGGAGACCAAATTCAAATGATGTTAATTTTATTAATTACAAGCAAAGGCATGGCTGGTGTTCCAAGAGCATCGTTAGTAGTTATAGCAGGTATGTTAAGTATGTTTCATATCCCAGGCGAAGGTTTATTATTACTATTAGCCGTTGACCAAATATTAGACATGGGTCGTTCGGCTACAAATGTTGTGGGTAACGCCGTAGCAAGTGCCGTAGTAGCTAAATGGGAAGGCGAAAAATTAACTCCAAGAACTAAAATATAAAAATTTAAACGATGCTTTTTTATTGGTTAAATTTAATTGGTATTTTTTTCTTTACTATTTCTGGCTCATTAGCGGCTCGAGATAAAAAACACTATCACGATTATTTTGGCGTTTTTTTTACAGGTTTTATTACAGCTATTGGTGGTGGGACATTAAGAGATATGATGTTAGGAGCTTATCCTATTTCATGGCTTAGCGATGCAAACATTTTGATTTCGATAATTATTGCATTTGCATTTACACTCATTTTCAAAAAATACATTGTAAAATTACGCCGTACTTTATTTTTATTTGATACCGTTGGGGTTGGTATTTATACCATTTTAGGCGTTCAAAAAAGTTTAGAGTTAGGTGTCAATCCATTTGCAGCAGTTATTTTAGGTTTAATATCAGCAGTGTTTGGAGGTGTTATTAGAGATACTTTATTAAACGAAATCCCCTTAATTTTTGCCAAAGAAATATATGCCACTGCTTGTATTGCAGGAGCTGTTTTATATACAAGTATGTTATATTTTAATATAGAAGCAAATATAGCTGCACCCATTTGCATGATTCTAATTATCAGCATTAGGGTTATAGCTGTGAAATATAAATTAGCTTTACCCAAATTTGATTCAGGAAACGAAACAATAGATTAATATGGACACTCAAGAAATTGGATATATCAGTAAAACACATGGTTTAAAAGGACACGTGATTTTACGATTAAATGAATTAGTAAACATCGATGAAAATATAAAATCCATATTTTTAGATTTAAATGGGTCGCAAGTTCCTTATTTTGTAGAAGAGTGTAGGCCTAATAACGCAGGCTACATTATAAAACTAGAAACGATTGATGTAGTTGACACGTCCAAAAAATTAATAGGAAAAAAGGCCTTTGCGTTATCAGACTTTATTTTAGAAGAAGATGAGTCTTTGAAAGAATTTATTGGTTATGCCATTATTGATTCGAAACTAGGAAACATAGGAAACATTGCTGATGTGGATGAAAAAACGGATAATCCTATTATTAAAGTTATTCATCCATCAGGCGTTGAGATTATATTACCATTTAACGATGACTTTATTGTTGAAATTGATGATGATTTAAAAACAATTGAGTTTAATGCGCCAGAAGGATTAATTGAAATGTACTTGCAATAATTATTTTTCCTTGCCAAAAGCTGCTGTTTGTGAACTCAAAACGACCTTTCACAAATATAATTTAGGAAAAAATCAAAAAATGATTATTTTTGGTTGACTATATCATTCAACTAGAATTCAATCAAACATGAAAAAAAACATTTTACTCATATTTTTAATAACCAGTTTTCTAAATATTAGTGCTCAAACTCCAACTATCAATTATGATTATTGGCAAACAGTAAACACATATTCCGTTAGTAACTCTGTTACACAAGAATTCAATAAATCAGTGATGATTGGCGAAAACCTCATTATGATTGTTGATACATTCACGGGGACCAATCCATATAATAACAAAGGATTATTTGCTTATAATACGGTAACCCGTAATACCAGTACATTGTCTTATCCTGTTCAAGGCGGCGACAGAGGCATTCAATGTGCAACAGCCTACAAAACCAGTACACCAGGTTTAACTTATGGTATTTTTGGTTGTTATTCAGGAAGCGATGTCGGTTTTACTTATCCGGTATTTTACACTTACAACGGCTTAACAAGCACTTTCACTTCTGATTCAATTACATTTGGTAGCTCTTCAGATTATGAAGGTGGTATACATAATATTGCCATGTTTAGTCCAACTACAAATCATGATACTATTCGTTTTTTTGTAAAAATGGCTTCTGGAACACAGGTTTTTAAAAAGCACATTAATCAATCATCTATTGTTCCAACCTACGCTCAAATTGGAATTGAGTATGTTAAAGTTAGTATGGTGTACAATAATAAACTATATGTTGCTGGTGACTCTACTATTACTGATTACGCCTTATTAAAAGAAAGTATTGACGGGAACAACTTTACTCAACCTAATAACATTAACAATTTATCGTTCCCTTACACATCTCGTGTTGCATTACTTGATACGTTGGATGGGAAACTAATTATTGGATTAAATTTAAATGGAGGCTCGTTAGGGTACGAATTTTATTCATACGACGGTACAACTTTACAGTTGCTATTTTCAGATGCACTTGGAACCATTACTAGTTATCAAAATTTCAAAAAAAGATTATGGTTCTCAACCAACGTCTACGATAATGGTAATACCGCTAATTACGCATACCTTCACAGTATTTCAAATGGGGTGTCTATTCCATCCTCTCAAGCATTTGGTGGCGATGTCATTGATGGTTACTACATGAATTTATCAGCTACCAAAGACAGTTTATATTTTGTGGGGAACAAAGGAACTTTTCAAATGTCAAAAACATTCAATAATGGAGCTAACTTGGCTTTAAAACAACAGTATTTACTAGATAGATACTTAGAGGTTCATAAACTAATGCCCCCAGTTTCTTCTTTTAACTATAATAACAATCAAATTTGTTTAAACGCAAACGAAACATTTACCAGCACCAGTCAAAATACAGATTCATTACATTGGTTATATGATGGTGCATTTTATGCTACTAGTCCTGGAGCAACTGCCTGGATGAATATTAACTTTCCTACAACGGGAAGTCATAGTGTTGGATTGGTTGCCTTTGGAGGAACGTTGACTGATACCACTTTTTTATCTGTGAATGTATATTCTGTTTCAATTGCTATTTCTGGTAATACTTTAGTATGTTTAGGAAACTCTTTTAACTATACCTCAACTACCACAGGAGCAGTTGGTACTCCTACTGTAGGTTGGAGAGACTATATTACGGCTCCCATAGTCAATATCAACATTGGTGCAACATTTTCATATTCTCCAACACTTGGAGCCACTGCCTTTCAATTTTTTGCTGTTGTAACAGATATTCATGGCTGCACCGCCACAAGTAATACAGTTAATGCGCAATGCAATCCACTTTATCAAATTGATGGGCAAGCATTAACTGGTATAACTCCAACTATTACACCAGTTAGTGGAGAGGTTACTTTATATAAATACGAACCATTTCTAGGTAAGTTTGATTCTATTTCAACTACTCCAACAGGAGTTGTGGGTGATTTTAATTTTGCTACAATGCCCGAAGGCGATTACATCTTAAAAGCTGTTCCAAGCGGTACAATATTACAAACATCTTATCATGGTACAAACGCTATTAGTTGGAAAAACGCGACTCCGTTTAGTCACACCTGCTTAAACCAATCCACTAAAAACATTGATGTAAGACCTTTAGAAAATATTGGAACAGGCCCTGGAGTGTTAACTGGCTCAGTTTATCAAGGAAACGGATTTGGAAATCGAATGGCAAATGAAGAACAAAAACCAATGGCGCCAGGAACTCCAATTGGAGGAATTATAGTAAAAGGCGGTAAAAATCCAGGTGGTCAGATGTTTGTGCAAACAGTTACAGCGGCAGATGGAACTTATACGTTATCAGGTGTGCCTATAAATACAGGTGATACTTACTTCATATTAGTAGATATTCCGGGCCTAGATACAAGTGGGACATACCGTAGAATTCTTACATCTGGAACTTCAACTATTACCGGTTTAGATTTCATGGTAGATTCTATATACATATACCCAATTGGAATGGCAACCTCTATAGCGAAGGACAATAGTGTTTTCAATCAAGAAATCAAACTATTTCCAAATCCATCAAAAGAAATTACATATGTTGAGTTTGAATTAATAAAATCTGCTAATACAGAAATTGAGCTATTTGACATCGTTGGACAAAAAATTAAAACAATTATTCCTTATTCGAAACAAGAAAAAAGTAAGTATAAACATCCTATTCATATAGGTGATTTAAGTTCGGGTATTTATTTTGTAAAAATCAAAATTAACGATTCTGAAAATGTTATTAAATTGATTATAACTAATTGATTTTTAACATTTAATCAAAAGCCAACTAATGTATTAGTTGGCTTTTTTTATTTATATTTGGCTATATCATTCAACTATTTCTATGAAGAAAATTTTATTAAAAGCACTCTTTGCTTTAGGATTTGTATCATCCATTAATTTCACTTACGCACAATGTTCGCTCGATCAAGTTGGTGCACCGAACTACTCTGTAACATCGCAATTTTCTGACATGGCGGTAGCGCCAAATGGTATATTATACTCGTTTGCCTATAACAGCGGCGTAGGTAAATTTTATTTGCATTCAATAGCTTCTCCATCTTCAAGTTGGACTCCAGTTGCAAATATAAGTGGGTCAACAACGGTAAAGCCTGTTGTTCAAGTTTCAAAAACTGGTAAAGTATATGTCGTTTTAAAAGATGACGCTGCTGGTCAGGTAGGAAAAGTATTTTATGAATCAGCAGGCTCGTTTATCCAATTAGGTGCCCCATTTTCGGGAGGAAATAAAGTATCAGATTTATCTATCGCTTTTAATTCATTAGGTGAAGAATATGTAGCTTACACAGATATTACAAATGGCAATCGATCAACTGTAAAAAAATGGGATGGAACATCTTGGATTTCCGTAGGCACGGGGACTGTTTCGATTGGTGCAGGGTATTATAATTCTCTAATCATAGATAAAACAGATTCTCCTGTTTTAGCATTTCAAGATTTAAATGCTGGAAATAAAATTAGCGTTATGAAGTTTAATGGAACTTCATGGAATTTATCCACTTCAGTTGGATCGAGTCCTTCAAATGCTAAACTAAAGTTAGGTCAAAATGGAGATTACTACTTAGGGTATACAGAAGACACGAACAATGCCATCGTTCAGAAATATGATGGTCTAACATGGAATCCTTTGGGTTTACCTGTTGCGAATTTAAGTCCCAATCCAAATACTTTTGATTTAGAATTAGACCCAAATGATTTGCCATATTTTATTGCTCTAAATAATACTTCATTTTATGCAGTGGCATTTAAATATACAGGAGTTCCAACATGGTCTAACGTTATTGGAGGAAATATTAGTAGTATAACTTCCGTTAATGTTAATGTTTCAGTTGACTTCAGAGGGAATCCATATTTTTCATATATCGATCAACCCTCAAATTATGGAATAAATGTAAAAACCATTACAAGTCCAATTTCCATTTCTTCACAACCACTGTCAGTTACAAGATGTAATGGACAATCAGGGTCGTTTAGCGTTGGAACAGTTGGCGGAGTTCCTACTAGCTATCAATGGCAAACTTTAGGCTCTGGAACATATACAAATTCAAGCGCTCCATATACCAATGTGACCACTGCTAATCTTGCGTTTAATGCTGTTACAAGTATGAATCAAAATCAAGTACGATGTGTTGTAAATGTAGGTTGCAAAAACATCATTTCAAATACGGCAACCTTATCTGTTACAACAATTTCTGCTAACCTTACTCCAATCAACCCAACTTGTTTTGGTAGTTGCAATGGTACAATTAATTCACTTCCATCTGGGGGAGTTTCTCCTTATACCTTTAGCTGGTCGCCTGGAGGATCTATGTCTCAAAATTTAACAGGCGCTTGTGCTGGAACTTACACACTGAACACTACTGATATCAATGGCTGTACCGCCAATTTTATTACATCAATTGTAAATCCAACTCCTGTTACCTCGTCAATTTCAGGCAATATGACTATCTGTAATGGCTTTAGCACAACACTTACCGTTACTGCAACAGGCGGAACTGGTCCTTATACATATAATTGGACTCCTGGAGGAAGCTTAAGCTCAACAACAACATCTGTCGTTATTGCAAGTCCATCTTCCACGCAAACTTATACTGTGACAGCGACAGATGCATTGGGATGCGTTGCTACATACACGGTTATGGTAACAGTAAATCCTTCCCCAGTTGTTTCAACAACGAATTCCACAATCTGTGTTGGAGGTAATGCTACGCTTAACGCAACTGGAGCTAATACTTACACTTGGAATCCTGGCAACTTAATTGGAGCTGTTCAAAACGTAAATCCAATATCTAATACCACTTATACAGTAGTTGGAACTAACACTTTATCAGGTTGTACAAATTCAACAACTGCTTTAGTTACCGTAAACTCTTTACCAACCGTAAACGCAGGCCCTTCAAGGACACTAACTTGTATAAATACTTCTACAACACTTGCAGGGTCAACAACTGGTGGTATTACTTTTAACTGGACTGGCCCAGGAATTGTTTCGGGCGGAACAACATTAAGCCCTACGGTAAATTTACCAGGATTATATTCTTTAATTGCTACTTCTGCTCAGGGTTGCACTTCAATATCTTCAAACGTAACTGTCACACAAAATACAACAACCCCGACGGTGTCAGCAAATACTACTACTAGTTCAATTTGTATTGGAGCTACAACAACCATATCAGCAACAGGAGTTGGCGTTAACACTTACATTTGGAATCCGGGGAATTTATCTGGAGCTACACAAATTTTATCTCCAACATCCACAACAGTTTATACTGTAACGGGTACAAATACATTATCAGGATGTTCAGCAACATCTACCGTTGCAATTACAGTAAACACTTTACCAACAATAACTGCCGGCCCAACAAAATCTTTAACTTGTGCTAGTTCTTTTACAACAGTAACTTGTTCTAGTGTTGGTGGAACATCATATAACTGGAATGGTCCAGGTATTATTTCTGGTTATACAACAACAAACTGTAATGTTGGTTCCCCAGGAACATATACCGTATTTGCAATTTCTCCATTTGGATGTAATTCTACTAATACAACGGTACTTGTTGTTTCTAATACGACCCCTCCATCAGTTAGTGCAAGTGCAACTGGCACATTATCATGTTCCACTTCTACGGTTGCATTAAATGGTGGACCTGCAAGTGGCGTTACCTATCAATGGAGTGGACCTGGATTTAGCGGAGGCACTACTTCTCAAAATGCAATTGCAAATGCTGTTGGTTCATTTACCTTAAAAGTTACTAGCTCAGTTAATAGTTGCACAAACTCAGCCACAACAGTTGTTTCTCAAAATATAACACCTCCATCAGCATCAGCGTCAAACGCTAGTACGTTAACTTGTGTAACAACTACCGCTAGTTTAATAGGCTCTGGCGGTGGAACTTATATGTGGTCAGGACCAGGAATTTTATCTGGTTCAACAACAACATCGCCTATAGTAAATTTACCAGGCTGTTACAATTTAACAGTAACAGCAGCTAATGGATGTACCGCAACTGCAAGTTCATGTATTACTCAAAACACAACTTCTCCTACTTCTAATGCAGGACTAGATCAAAGTTTAACATGTGCGTCTACAACTGTTACATTAAATGGTACGTCTGTACCTTCAAGCTGTACGCCAGTTTGGACAGGTGGCGTTGCTTCAGGCTCTAACTCATTTAATGCTACTGCATCTTCCGCTGGCGACTATACATTAACTGTTACCAATCCAGCGAATGGATGTTCATCAACGGATGTAGTTCAAGTCACAGTCAATGCCTCAATCCCAACAATTACAATTAGCTTAAGTAACACGTTAACGTGTGCAAATACAACTGCAACTACATCTGCAACTACATCTGCAGCATTGCCTTCCTATTTATGGTCGGGACCAAGTGTCGTTTCAGGAGGTACTACAGCAAATGCAATTGTTGATCAACCAGGCAACTATACTATTACCGTAACTGATATTCCAACAGGCTGTTCTGCAACATCTAACGTTAATGTCACTCAAGATATTACTTTGCCAAGTGTTGCAGTTATTTCAAGCCCTTCTATAATATGCTCAGGTAATAGTTCAACATTAACTGCAAATGGTGCTTTAACTTATACTTGGAGCACAACTCAAAACACAACTAGCATTTCTGTATCACCAGGTACAACAAGTTCATACACTGTTTCAGGAACTGGTGCAAACGGGTGTATAAATTCTGCCATTGAAACAATTACGGTTAACACAACTCCTATTTTGTCAGTTACAGGAAATACAAACATTTGTAAAGGTTCTACTTCAACATTAACAGCAAATGGCGCAATATCTTACACTTGGAATTCAGGTGCAAATACCACAACCATTAGTGTTACTCCAACTATTACAACTACATACACCTTAACTGGTGATAATGGAAATGGTTGTTTTAGTTTATTACCTGTTACGGTTTCAATTATTCCTAACAAAGCTATTACAGGGATTATAACAAGTACAGCTGGTGCCACTGGAGGCGATATAATTATTTATAAATATACAGCTAATCTTAGTCAGTGGGATTCATTAACCATTACACCAATTGGAGGAACATACACATTTAACAATATTGATAGTGGCTTATATGTTTTAAGAGCTATGCCAACAGCTACCAATATTCAAGTAACCTATGCGCCTAATTCTATCAGCTGGCAAGGTGCTGGTGTTATAAATCATGGCTGTACAATTAACACTTCACAAAATATAAATTTAATTGGGCTGACACCAATTGCACTTGGAACTGGTGTTATTACAGGAACAATTACACAAGCAAGCGGCTTTGGGGCAAGAATGAGTAACGAATCAAAACCGATGATTCCTGGAACTCCCATTGGTGGTATAATTGTAAAGGGTGGTAAAAATCCAGGAGGTCAAATGTTTGTGCAAACAACAACCGATGGCAATGGTGTATATACACTGACAGATTTACCGCTAACAGGTACAGATGATTACTTTATATTTGTTGATATTCCAGGCCTTGATACCAATTTAACCTATCATTATGCACTAACTGCGAGTAATAATCAAATTGATGGATTAAATTTTACAGTAGATTCAATTTATATTAATCCGGTAGTTAACTATGTTACAGGTATTTCAAATGATCAAAGTGTTTTAGAAAACAAAATTACATTATTCCCAAATCCTGCCAATGACAAATTTACCTTAGAATATGAATTAACTCAATCGGCAAACGTACAAATTGAATTATACGATATGATTGGCCATAAAGTAAAAACCGTTACACCAAATTCTTTTGAAGAAAAAAACAAATATTCTCATTCTGTAAATATAGAATGGCTAAGTGTTGGCGTTTATTTTGTTAAATTAAAGGTTAACCATTCAGAAACTACTATTAAGTTAATAATAAACTAATACACATAATTTATCTCATCAAAAAGGATTAGTTGCTCAGGTAATTAATCCTTTTTTGCTTACATCAAACAACTAATTAATCGACTAAAAAGATTAGATTATCGAACTTTTTTATCTGATAAAAATCATAAATAAGTATATCAATAAAATCGTTTTTTTTACATACTTTTGAAAGTCTTTTACAAAATAACTACATAATATAATTTAGCATGAAAATTAGTAAAACATTAACTCATTTTTTATTTAGAAAAAAAGGATGGCAATATACTTTAATAGTATTGCTAATATTTGCATTTACTATTGGTAAAGCGCAAACAGTTACGGTTGGAACTGGTACATTAACTGATACGCATTGTCCAATATATAGTTATTATGGATATAATTATTCTCAAACTATATATTTAGCAAGTGAACTAACAAGTGCGGGTGCTACTGGTCCTTCATTTATTTCGTCAATTAGTTATTACTATAATACGCCATCTACTCCCGAAACCACATGGGATCACTGGGATATTTATATGAAAAACTCTTCGAAGTCATTGTTTTCGACAACTAATGATTGGGATAACGGCTTGGCACAAGTATTTTCAGGCACAATAAACATACCTGCAACAGGAGGTCAATGGATAACAATTAATTTAGATACTCCATTTTTTTGGGATGGTACTAGCAATTTAGTGATTGGTGTTAATGAAAATTCTCCTGGTTATTCTGGCTCTCCTGGAGCTGAATTTCAAGTAACGACTTTGGGTTCGTCAACTGATTACAGAACTTTACTATATTATGAAGATCCAAATAATCCTAATCCATTAGCACCTCCTACGGCAAATTACTCTATTAATTCATTTGCCAATACAAAGTTTGATTTAACTCCGGCAGCAATTTGCGTTGGCACTCCTAACAATGGTTTTGCCATTTCATCCAACACATTAGTTTGCGCCAATACTTCATTTAATTTAGGCTTAACAAACGGTACACTTGCTTCTGGCTTAACCTATCAATGGCAATCATCTCCAGATGGCAGTAGTTGGACCAATTTAGGTTCCATTCAATCTGCAGTAAATTATTCAATTGCAAATATCGCGGATACGACCTATTACAGGTGTATTACAACATGTACAGCCTCTGCGTTATCCGCAACGTCAACACCTATTGTCGTGAATTTAAATCCATTATTTAACTGTTATTGCATGCCGAGTTACTCTTGGGATTGTAGTGGAGACAAATTTTGGGACTTTTCTTTAGCAAATATTACAAACCAATCTAACAACTGCGATGTTGGTGGTTTTTCAGATTGGACTACTGTTGGCTTCACGGATGTTAATTTAAATGCTGGTGGTATTTACACTCTATCTGTAAATACCAGTAATAGTGGTAACGGGGGCAATTCTGCAATGGGCGCTTGGATTGATTACGATCAAAATGGTGTTTTTGATACAAACGAATTTACTAATTTAGGTTTTGGTCCTGCTGGCTCATATTCTAACACGTTAACTGTTCCTATTACTGCCGCCACAGGTTCGGTGAGAATGCGCCTAAAATTAGATGCTAGTAGCGCAAATGCAACTACCGTCATTTCTGCTTGCGACAATAATAATTTTAGCAATTATGGTCAAATATTAGATTATAAAGTAAATATTACTGCTGCGCCTGCTTGTTCGGGAGCTCCTAACGCTGGTAATGCAACCTCAACAGAAACAGCCATTTGTCAAAATCAATCATTCACATTAGATTTAACGAATAACAGCGTTGCTAGCAGTATTTCTTATCAATGGCAATCCTCAACAGACAATGTTATTTGGTCAAATTTAGGGGTAGTTCAAAATACAATTCCTTATTCTATTTCCACTCAAAGCGTAACAACTTATTATCGTTGTATTACTACTTGTACTATCAGTGCTTTAAGCGGAACTTCTACGCCAATAATGGTTACACAAAAAGCGGTTACGGCATGTTACTGTACACCTCAAAGTGTTAGTTGTACTCTTGGAGGAATTACGAATGTTTTATTTGAAACCTTAAACGATGCTCCCGTATGCAACGGAACAACAGGTTATACCGATAATAGTACTTTAACACCCGTCCCATTAAATGCTAATCAAAGTTATACTATTTCACTCGATATTAACTCTCAATCTGGTACTGGCTATGTTGGTTTATGGATAGATTACAATCAAGATGGCATTTTTGACGCAAATGAATATACGCATGCTGGCTCTGCTAATTTTGGTAATTTAACTACCACTGTAAACGTGCCATTTACTGCTGTCGGAGGCACAACGAGAATGCGAGTTAGATTAGAATCATCGTGGGGATATACTCCAATTTTATTTCCCTGCACAAATAGCAACCCAGATGGACAAGTAATTGACTACAATGTTACGATAACTCCTGTTACTCCATGCACTGGATCGCCAAATGCAGGAGATGCTACATCCTCGTCATCTTCGATATGTGAAAACATTCCATTTACATTAAATTTGACTAACAATGACATTGTTAGCAATATGTCTTACCAATGG
>ERZ724516.1863-NODE-1863-length-12090-cov-5.283839_pt1 | contig 12090 bp, 12 predicted proteins | sample MGYA00376049_ERZ724516 | MGnify/ENA primary metagenome ERZ724516 (study PRJEB28724, sample SAMN07190886) | activated sludge metagenome | isolation source: activated sludge of sewage treatment plant in Hong Hong | place: USA: Christiansburg, Virginia | collected... | reverse complement strand
AAACTGCGCACCGTCAGCGGCTGGTAATCTCGCGCCTTGCTGGGCGTGTTGGGGTAGATCATCACCGTGTCGGCATTGATGGCGCGCTGCTCCAGCTGCTGTGAGAGCAGAATGAGCGCGAGCACCTCCCGTACTGGCGTTCGCCTTAGCGTGATGCTGATGGGCTGATCAAGGGGAACATCCTTGTCAAAAATGAAATTCAGCCCGGCCGTACGATATAGCACCTGGCAGACCTGCGAGAGGGTGGCAGCCTTGAAATCAACGTTGATCGGCTTGTCCAGTCCCGTTGGTACCGTCTTCTCTTGCACGAGTGGGCGCGGCGCTTCTTCCTGCTGACGCTTGAGACTGTCCATTTTTATTTGTTCCTGGATTTGCTGAAGTTGGCGCGCGGTGATTTTTTCGCGCGTCTGCGCGACGGCGAGGCGCAATTCCGCATTGTTCGGGTTTTCGCGCAGGGCATTCTCAAGACGAACGAGGGCTTCGTCGAGCCGCCCCTGAGTCGTCAGGTCCTGACTTTCGCGTATGGCCGGCGAGGTGCTGGCGCAGGCGACAAGCAAGCTGGCGATGAAAATGCTGCCAATCAGACGCAAAATTAATTGCCGAGTGAGTTCATGTTTCATTCTTCGTCTTTCCCGATATCGAATGTTCGGCCCTGAGGGCTGCGAATACGCGTGATGATCAAGATTGGCGGGGCCAACTTGCTGATGCGAAACGTGTCATTGAAGGTTTCCCCTTCCCGAACCTGTTCAGGCCTGTCGCTGACACTGATGAATACGGCCCAGCCTTGATCATCCTGCTGTTTGCCCAACACCTTGAAGGCGGGGAACGATGACGTCGCAAGGGGCGACACAGGCGTGCTCAGGGCCGGTGGATTCTCATTGCGGGGGGGAACGGGCAGCGGCAGTGCAAAGGGGTCCCGTATTGCCGCTGGCGCTTCGCTACCCTTTTGTAACTCGCGCCTCAGTACCTGGATATTTTGCAGGCCCGGGTATTCAGTCGACGCGGGAAACGCGTTGCTGGCAACAACCGGCTTTTCAGCGCCTGCAAATACGGCCAAGCCAAGCGCCAAGACGAGAACAAGCAACAGCGGCTTCATTTCAGCCGCTCAATCAGGAATTCCACGGTCAACGTCGCTTTGAGGGCCAAAACACCTTCCGTTGAGCTTTCCTGCTGGATACTCAGATGACGAATCAACAGCGCCGGCTGTTTCATCAGGGCACTGGCAATGAAAGCACGAATATCGGCATAGCTTCCCGTTACCGGAATAGTCATTGTTGATCGGGAGAATCCAGAATGACCCTCAACCTCCTGGGTATAGTCAACCTGACCAAGCCGCAGTTGATGACTTCCTGCACTGTCGAGAATGGCTTGCTGTGCCTTGGCCAAGCCCGACGAAGGAATCAGGATGCTTTGAAAATTGCGTTGCGCGGCAACCACGCGCGCCGGATCGGCACCGCTAATCGGCATTTGCGGTTTGTCAGCGGAAGCGTGCGTCAATAACCAGACGAAGAGCACGAGAATGGCAGCAAGTAACAAGGCTGTCATCGGCTGGCGGCCGAGCATCAGACGAAAATCAAGCACCGTGGGTGGGCTGGCGTTCATGGCTTTTCCTCCTCGGCGGCATGGATGCTCACCTCCAGCGCAAAGCGAACCGGAAAACCGGCGGTTTCAGAACTGCTGGCAGGGCTTTGGCTGGTAATGCGGGCATCGGCGATGGCCGGACTAGCCCGCAAACGTTCGGAGAACGCCAGCACCGCATTGCCATTGCTCGCCTCTCCCCGAATCGTCATTCGGCGATCACGCCCATCGGCATCAAGATGGTGTAAACGCAGGTAGTCGTCGGTACTTTGCTCAACCGATGTCAATATGGCCAGCCATGGAAAGTTGAGATCATCGATGGCGCTATTCATGCTGCGAATTTCATCTGCTCCTGGCATCAGCGTGTTGTTGGGCGGCAAGCCGGCTTCGGTTTCGCTGGTCACGGACCAGGTCAGCGCAAGGATCAGCACGAGCATGATGGCGCCTATTCCCAAACGTACTGGCAAGCGGGGCTTTGAGCTGGGTGCAAAGTCGATTTGCAGGCTCATGCGGATTTCTCGGCAAATTGCCAGGGTAGCGAATGGATTTTGCAATCGTCGAGATGCAAACCGGCTGCCCGGCACTCGCGCCGCAACATGGCTGGCAACTCAACGCCGAGGATGGCGAGCGGCGGATGTGTGCGCAGCGCTTGCCACTGTGCTGCGTTGCGGATTCCGATGGTCAACCCATCCGGCGTGTCCAGACTTAAAACAATCGGGTTCGATCGCTTGAATGGATTGTCTTGCCAGTCATTGAAGCTGAAAACGAAACGCGTCTGGATCCTGGCCAAGGGGCAACCGTAATCGCCAGCGATCTCAACCAGCAGATCGCGCAGTACTTTCGGCAATGCCATCGCCGGCCAATTTTTGGCAAATGGGGTTGCGTCGACCCGGATGACCCAATCGCTGGCATCAGCATCATCGTCACCGTACAAGGCGCGCATCTGAAAATCTGCAAGCGCCTCAACCTCTGCCGGCGATGCAAGCCCGGGCAAACGTTCGACAATCCAGCCACGAACCAGTGCGTCACTCAGCGTGACTTCCATCACCCGCTTCTTTGCGGTCATGCCGGCGCACAGTCCGCTGATGGCGCTCCGCAAACCATCGAGCGCCTCCTGTTGCGGAATGCCGGATCTGAGCGGGATGGGCAACTGGCAAGTTGTCATTTGCTTGCGGTACTGCAGGGTCAGATGATCGCAACCGATGTCCAACCGCAAGATTTCTGGAGCAAGCCAGCGGCTAATGGCGAGCCGTAACACGACACACCTCCTCCAGCGTGGTTTGCCCTAGCCCGGCAAGATCTAGCGCCGCCTCACGCAAGCTGCGGGCACCTTGCTGGCGGGCAGCATGGCGAATTTCATTGAGCGGCGCCCGTTGGGCTATCAGGGTACGCAGCACGTCGTCGAGGGCCAGGATCTCGACAATGGCACTGCGCCCCCGATAGCCGGTACCACGACAGGCATCACAACCGATGGCTTGCTTGAAGCCGTGGTGAGGACTATCGTCGGAAATATTCAGTTCATGGATTTGCTGCACTGTTGGCGCATGTTCCCGGGCGCAAACCGGGCACAGTTTGCGCACCAGTCGTTGCGCCCAGACGCCGCTGATCGCCGAAGTCAGCAAATAAGGGTCGATGCCCATGTGGCTGAAGCGACCAAAGACATCGAAAACGTTGTTGGCGTGCAGCGTTGACAGCACCCGGTGTCCGGTCAGCGCCGATTGAATGGCGATCTCGGCTGTTTCGCGGTCGCGGATTTCACCGACCATGATGGTGTCCGGGTCATGGCGCAGGATGGAGCGCAGGCCACGGGCAAAATTGAGGCCTTTTTTCTCGTTGACCGGAATCTGCAGAACGCCGGGTAACTGGTATTCGACTGGGTCTTCAATGGTGATGATTTTTTCGCGGCCATCGTGAATTTCCGAAAGTACGGCGTAGAGCGAGGTGGTCTTGCCACTGCCGGTCGGGCCGCTGGCCAGCAGCATGCCATAGGGTTCGGCGGCCAGTTCGCGCAGGCGCTGCATGTCGCTGCCGGCAAAACCCAGGCCTTCGAGCGTCAGCGCCTGCTCGCCCTGCATCAAATGGCTTTTGTCGAGAATACGCAATACCCCATCCTCGCCATGCATGCTCGGCATGATCGAGACGCGCAGATCAATGCGTCGGGCCTTGTCGCCCAGGCGGACGGCGAGCCGGCCATCCTGCGGGATACGGGTTTCGGCAATATCGAGTTCAGCCAGTACCTTGAGCCGCGAGATGACCTGTGGCGCAACCTCCGAGCCGCGCACACTGCGGATATGCTCCAGCACGCCGTCGATGCGGTAGCGGATATCCAGCCCGCTGCCGCTTGATTCAAGATGGATGTCGCTGGCCCCCAGGCGCAGCGCATCGTGCAGCGTGGCATTGACCAGGCGCACAACCGGGCTGCTTTGCTGGCTGCTTTGCGTCACCGACAAGGTTTTTTCAGCCGTTTCAGCGTTGAACTGCTGGTGTTCCGCAGGCTCAGGCGCGGCAAGTAATCGGGTGCTGTCTGCCTGTTTGCTCAGCCAGGCGCTGAGATCGTCGTGGCTGGCCAGATGCCAGATGACCAGGTCGCCAGCCCGCGCTTCGGCCCAGCGTTGCAGCTTGCTGTCGAGCGGGTCAGAAATCACGCCGATATAGCGGTTGACCGCAACATTTTCGCGAAACAGCACGCATTGGCGGGCTAGCGCATCGTTTAGCGACAATCGGTCGAAGGCCGGTGTCAGACGATGTAGCAGCGGCAAGGTGGCGACCGGGTAATCATCGAGGCCGGCGTTTTGCTTTTCAACAGGCAAGCGTGCGTTCATTGAAAACTCCCGGCCAGATCAAAAATTGGCATGTAAAGCAGAACGACAATGCCGCCAATAACAATCCCGATTGCGGCCATCAACAAAGGCTCAAAACTGCGGGTAAAGCGGGCGATGAAGCGTTCGATTTCACCATCATGGAACCGGGCAGCCCGGGCCAGCATGTCGCCCTGCTGACCGGACCGCTCACCGACACGCATCAGACGCAATGCAACCGGCGTGCATAGACCCGCAGCATCGAAAGCAGCCGATGCGGGTTGCCCCTCGGCAATTTTGTGCGCAGCCTGGCACAGCGCTTTTTGTGTTCCTGGCGACACCAGACCATCGCACAATTCAAGGGCCACAAGAATCGGGAGCCCGCCTTCGAGCAAGGTTCCCAGGGCCAGATAGAGTCGGGCCAGCTCAAATATTTTCAGTCTTTCGCCTATTTGCGGGAAGTGATGCAGGCGATTGGAAAGGCTGGCGATCAGCGCTTTTCGTGACTCCGGCTTGCGAAATAACCAGACCATGGCGAGAATGAACGAGAAAACAAGTCCTCCCACGAGGTGGGCGTTGTTGGCGACAAAGCGCCCCCATCGCAAGAGCAGTTCGGAAGCAAACGGAATATCGCGGCCTGCGCTTTGATAGACGCTTGAAAAGCTCGGCACAACATAGCCCAGCAGAAACAGACTGACGAGCAGGCCAACACCGCAAAGAATGGCCGGATAGATCATGGCCTGTGTCACATGACGACGCACCTGATCGACGCGACACCGATATTCGATGTAACGGGCGAGGGAGTTATCGAGGGAAGCCGTACGCTCGGCAGCACGCATCAGGCCGCAATACAGTGGCGGGAAGATATCGGGCTGGTCGGCAAGCGCCGCAGCAAAACGCTGCCCTTCCCCGAGTCGACCGCGCAAGACGGTCAGAATTTTGCTGACGGCCGGACGGCGTTCTTTTTCGCACAAGGCATCCAGGGCTTCGGTCAGGGTCAATCCGGCTTGCAGCAAGGCCAGCAATTCCTGGCTGAAAAGTTGCAGGTCGAAGGCGGCGGGGTGATTGTTTCGAACAATAGATTGTTGCCAGATGGCTTTGGCCGCTGGCCGGATCGAAAGTGGCTGCAAGTTCCGGGCAACGAGGTAGCCGCGAGCATCCTCTGCGGAGATGGCCTCGACCTGGAGTGTTTCGACTCCCCTGGGGCCAATAGCTCGGATAGCGAAATTCATTTTCCTAGAACCGGATGTCTGCGTTTTCACCGCTTCCGCCCGGTCGACCGTCGCGACCGTAGGAAAGCAGTTCAAAATCGCGCCCGGCCATGGCATTGCCCACTCGATAAAAGTAGGGATTGCCCCATGGGTCGGATGGAACATCCTTCTGCAAATAGGGACCATTCCAGCGTGGCTGGTTGCCAGGTCGGCTACGCAGTGCATTCAGTCCTGTCTCGGCCGACGGATAACTGCCGTTGTCCAGTCGATAGGACTCAAGAGCACGGGCAATTGCTTCAATCTGGGTGCGTGCGGCAGTCACTTCAGATTTGTTCAGTTGGGCCACATAGCGTGGTCCGACATAGGCGGCCAGCAACCCGATGATCGCCACGACCACGAGCAGTTCAAGCAGGGTAAAACCTGCGGATAAGCGAGAAATTACGGGCTTGTTGAGCATTGTTTTTCCTTTGGGCAAAACCGGGTCCGAAAACAACTTCGCGAACCCGGTCAGCCAGGCACTTAGGCGAAGCTGTCTTCCATCAAGGTGTTAAACCACTTGAACATTTCCTTATAGTTATCTTGCGAGCGTGCCGTAGCTTCACCCGCTGCGCCCGGTACCGGTTGCATGCTCCCGCTCACCGGGTCGTAGGCAAACACTGCGGTCAGCCACGAGGCAGTATCCGATGTGATCGGCGAGTAGCATGCCGAGTTGGTGATCGGTGATGGATCCGGGCTGCGCCCGGCCAGCAAACGAACAATTGCATCGGCACAAATCTTGGCCTCCTGGTTGGCGATATGTCCGGCTTTGGGCTGGGTCGTCGCCGATGCGTCGCCAATGACGTGAATACCCGGGGCAACAGTGGACTGATAGGTCAGCACATCGACCCCGGCCCAGCGTCCGCTGACGTTGGCCAGTCCGTTATCGGTAATCACCTTGCCGGCACGATGTGCCGGAATGGCATTGATGACGTTGGCAGTGAGATTGCCGGCACTGGTGTTCAGCGTCATCGTGCTGGCGTCGATGCTGTTGATGCTGACGCCTGATCGATATTCGATAACACCTTTGTGTACGACATTGAAGGCATTGGAAAAAGCCAGCGGCTCGGCAGTAATGCCCGTGTTGGCATCCAGCACAATGACCTTGGAGCCAGCGCGGTTCTTCTTCAACCAGTCGGCCACCACGCACGCACGCTCATAAGGGCCGGGCGGGCAGCGGTACGGCTTGACCGGAATACTCATGACGAAGACGCCACCGGGTTTCATGGCAAGCAACTGATTGCGCAGTACGGTGGTTTGCGTACCGGCCTTCCATGCATGCGTCACCTTGGCCTGGGCTGCCGCCGTTTCAAGGCCCGGAATGATATCCAAATCGATACCTGGAGCGACCACCAGGCGGTCATAGCTCAGCTTCCTGCCATCGACCAGTGTTACGCCGTGGCTGACCGGATCAATGGCGGCAACATCGCCCTTGACCAGAGCCACGCCATACCGCGTAGCCAGATTGGTATAGCCGAATTGCAGCGAGGTCATGGTCCGTTGGCCGTTGAGAACCAGGTTGCTCAGAATGTTCGAAGCATAGGTGGTTTCACGTTCAACCAAGGTTACCGAAACACCACTGCCACCCCAGAGACGGAGATATTTGGCAACCGTCGCTCCGGCCATGCCGCCACCGATAACGACAACGCGTCCGCTAATCCCCGTGTTGGTGGGAACGGTACCCAACTGCGCTGGGGTCGCAGCGCGTACCAGATTCGACAAGCCAGCGGCTGAAACGCCGGCACCCGCCATGCTGGCGAGACGGAAAAAATCGCGGCGATTCATGATTCTGACTCCTTACGCTTGCTGGATTTGCTGGATGTTATCGAGGTCGTTGAAATGGCCGAACTCGTTGTACCTGAGGTGGTTTTCTGTTTCGACAGGTAATCAGCGATCAGGCGAAGTTGCGCATCGGTGTAGCCACGCGCATGCAAGTCCATCATCTTCGGCGGAACTTTCGTCCGCATCTCGCGTAGTTCGTTGTAAATCTCTGAAGAAGATTCACCGGCAAGACGTTCAAAGCCGATACTCGATTTGCCGTCATAGCCGTGACACTGAAAACAGTTCGAGGCTAAAAGTCGCCCCGCCGGTGGTGCAGCAGTCGTTGTTTGGGCCGTGACACAGGTGCTGGCCAGCGCGATCGGAAGCCAGAGCATGGCCTGCAAGCGCGATATTTTTCGATTCATGGTGAACCTCCAAAGTGGTTTCAATGATTTGATTGACATTCTCTGCAAAGCTCCTGGCCGAACCCGCAGGGCGAATAATCGTCGCTTGCCATCGTTCTGACAGCTGTCGTCCACCCCCGACACTTTTGTTTCCCGCCCGGTCTGACATACGATGGCAGCCATGAAACGCTACCCGCGCTCCTTCCTGCAGCTGGTCACCTTCGGCCACATCCTCTTCGCGCTACCGCTGCTTCTTGCTGCGGCCTACGTCTTCATCACCTTGGAAGCGCTGAACAATCACTACCGCTCTGCCATCGAGCACGTTTCCCTCTCTTCCCGACTCAGCGGGGAACTGGCGGAGGATTTGCTGCACATGGAGCGCAGCCTGCGACGGCACACCATCCTGAAAGATCAGGATTCACTCAATGAATACACCCTTGTTCGAACGGAATGGCGAGCCAACGTTGAAAAATTTTCTCAACTCCCCCCATTACCCGAGAAAATTCTGAATGCCTTGCACGCTCAGATTGCCGCCGAGGATTCGGCATATGCCCAATTGATCGGGCAAGGAAATCCAGATGTCTTGAAAAGGACGATTGACGCATTAAAAAGCGAGCTCCAGGTAACTCTTGGTGAAGCAGAAGAAATCCTGCATCTGGAACAGGAACAGTTCCTGATCGAGTCCGATACCCTACGGACGCGCCTGGCTGTCGCAGCGGTGATTGCGGTACTGGTTGCAGCTTGCTGTCTATGGACTATTCGATCCTTGCTGTCGCGGCTCATTGGCCGCTTCGAAAAAGCGCTTATCCGCCTTGGCAAGGGTGACTTGGCCCAGAAGATCGAACTCGATGGGCCCGGCGATTTGCGTTGGCTCGGACGTTGGCTTGAGTGGTTGAGGCGCCGCCTTCTTTCCCTTGAGGAAGGCCGCGCCCAGGTGCTGCGCCACGTCTCACACGAGTTGAAAACACCGCTGGCTGCCATGCACGAAGGTGCCTCCTTGCTTGCCGAAGAGGTGCCCGGTCCACTGACCCCCGAGCAAACCCGGATTGTCGGGATATTGCAGAGCAACTCGCGACGCCTGCAAGATCTTATCGAAGGCTTGCTACGACTTCAGCAAGCGGGTCATGCTGCAGAGCGTATCGGATACGAAACCCTGCAATTCGACCAATTGATCGAGCAGGTGCTTGAAACCAGCCGTCTGCTTGCCGGCGAACGCAGGATCGAATTCAAGTGTTCATTGGATAAAATCCAGATCGTCGCTGGCCATGAAGCGCTGACAACCATCATCCACAACCTGGTTTCAAATGCAGTCAAATTTTCTCCGGAGGGCGGTACGGTTGCCATTTCGCTAACCCATGATGCGAAACAGGCACGACTGGACGTTCAGGACGAGGGGCCTGGCGTGGCGCTACCGGACGCTAATCGAATTTTCGAGCCGTTTTATCGAAGCGCTGTCTCGCGCCAGGTTGCCGGTATTGGACTCGGTCTTGCAATTGCCCGTGAATTTGTCCTGGCGCATCGAGGTGAGTTGCTGTTGGTGCCATCCTTGAAAGGTGCCCACTTTCGTGTCCATCTGCCGCTACAGGCTACTTATCTGAGAGTTCAAGAAAATGTCTGAACATCGAAATTGGAGTTCAATTTCACGATCAGCCGTATGCTTTCTCGCCGCAATCTGGTTATATGGATGCGCCTCCAGACCGGAAGCGCCTGTCGAAGCACCGGTTGAGCCCGTCGTGGTCGCAAAGCCGCCGGACCAAAGCCAAAAAATCAGCGAGCTGGAGCGCCAGATTGCGGAGAAACAACGTCAGTGTCTGGTTGATAAGCGCCGGCTGGAGAACTCCCTGAAGGAACTGCAAAAACAGAACGATGACTTGCGCAGAAAGCTCGATGGTCTTTTGGACATTGATCGCGACCTTCGCAGCCGGGGGAAAGCCAGGTAAATGGCAAACGGTGCGCGCATTCTGGTGGTCGATGATGATCTGGATATGCTTCATTTGATTGGAATGCGCCTCGGAGCCGCCGGCTATCAGGTAACTCAGGCCGAATCCGCTGAAGCAGCCCTTGAAAGCTTTCGGCAACGTCGTCCGCAAATGATCCTGACTGACCTGCGAATGGGCGAAATGGACGGTCTCGCGCTGTTCGACTGCATCCAAATCGAGGCGCCCACCCTGCCTGTAATCATTTTGACAGCACATGGCACGATCCCGGATGCGGTTTCGGCAACGCGACGAGGTGTATTCGGCTTTCTGACCAAACCGTTTGATGGGCAGGAACTTCTGCGTCGAGTCGCCGATGCCATCCGGGTGTCGCCAGCACTCGACCCTCAGGAAAGCTCGGCTTCCTGGCGAAAGGCGCTGATTTCGGTCAGCATTCGCATGGAAGACTTGTTGCGCCAGGCGTTCAAGATTGGCGACGAAAGCAGAACTGCGCTATTCGTCGGTCCGCGTGGCGCCGGAAAGGAAACGCTGGCACGCGCCGTACAGCAGGCCGGACCTCGCCAGGAAAAACCCTTCATCAGCATTTCCTGCACCGATTTTCCCGCCGGCGAACTGGAGCAAATGCTATCAACCAGCAATCCGGAGAACCTTTTCGCTCAGGCTGGCGGTGGCATGGTGTACTTGCAGGATATTGGTGCCTTGTCCCCGGTTGCACAATCCCGATTGTTTTTGGTGCTTTTTGCGCAAATGCAAGCCAAAGACCCACTCTTTCGCCTCAAATCAAGTGCTCAGCAAAAACGGGTTCCGGATGTTCAGGTGATCGCCTCCAGCCCGAGGCCACTGGACAGCGCCGTGGCGGAAGGCGGATTTCGCAATGACCTTTTCTACTTGCTGGCGGGGATGACCCTGGTGATTCCACCACTCAGCGATCGTATCGAGGATATTCCGCTGCTGGCCAACCATTTTCTGGACCAGCTTCATCCAGGCAAACGCCTCACGCTGGCACCGGAGTCCCTGCTGGCGCTGCAAGAGGGCAGTTGGCCTGGCAACGTGCGGCAGCTAAAGAGCGTACTCGAACAGGCGGCAGAAATCAGCCTGACGACCGTCATTTCGGAAGCAGCCATTCGCCGGGTGATGAGGGATTTCGAGGAGGGTGATCTGGCTGCATTCGACGACGCCAGACGGGAGTTTGAACGTGACTACCTCGTTCGACTACTTCAGAACACCGCAGGCAACGTTTCTCAAGCCGCCCGCGTCGCCCAGCGCAACAGAACTGAATTCTATAAACTGCTGGCGCGACACGGTCTAGATCCAATCAGTTTCAAACAGAAGTTTCGCTAACCCTGTCGAGAGAGAGACCGTCCACTGAAAGACGCCATGAATGGACCCTATCTTCGATTTCAAAAAGCCAAGAAGTAAATCAAGCTTTCCCTAGCGCTTCACCCGTCGGAATGTGATGAGCATACCTAAGGCCAGTCCAAGCAACATTAGACTTTTTGGCTCAGGAACGTTGACCACTACCGCTGTCATCGTTCCACTGAACACACCGTTCCCGACAAACTCCAAGCCAGTTATGAAGGCTGTCGGGTCATCCGGGACCAAACCAGCACTTGTTTCGATTCCCATGACTCGAAAGCGATCCACGCCGTTTCCGCCAAAATCATACGTTTTCCCACCCTCGACATCGGCCAGCTTGACCCAGCCACCGTTATCCCACATGTACAACTCATACCAGCCATCTCCAATACCGCTTGGCAACATGACCGTCTTGAAATTCGGGTTGCCTGTGCCAATCTGGTAGTCGTAACCAACCGCCACCAAGGGGTCGATGAAAATCTGCTTACCCGCCTCAACAGAAATGGGTTGGAATTCAAAAACTGGTGCTGGCCCAGCCAAATTAACCATTGGAAGAAAAACATTGGCCGGTGAACTTCCAGGCAACAGGGTAAAGTCAAAAAAAGATCTACTTCTGCTAAGAATATTTGAATTACCTACACTTCCCCCGTTTGGATCACGCAAGTCGAGCAAGTTGATTTCCAAGGAATACAAATTATTTTGCTGCAGGCTTCCTAAGCTAGGATTTACGGTAAAACTTGTCGAATCTCCCGCCAAATTTGCGGAATAGACGATATCTGGCACGCCAGCACTACCAATCCCAGCTTGCCCAACCCCTACCAGGCGATTGTGATCAAAAATTTGTATCCTGATTGCATCGATATTTGTAGCATTCGCTGGCAGTGTCCAACTAAATGTCGGGTTTGAGCCGCCCCCTGAAATCGCGACACTCTCCGGATGCGCCATTACGCTGGCACCAGCAATTGTTGGTGTTTGAGCAGTTGTTGTGTCACCACCATTTAAAAAACTA
>ERZ724516.1852-NODE-1852-length-12128-cov-6.067589_pt1 | contig 12128 bp, 9 predicted proteins | sample MGYA00376049_ERZ724516 | MGnify/ENA primary metagenome ERZ724516 (study PRJEB28724, sample SAMN07190886) | activated sludge metagenome | isolation source: activated sludge of sewage treatment plant in Hong Hong | place: USA: Christiansburg, Virginia | collected... | reverse complement strand
TCCGAGGACAGCGCCGCGTCATCAGCGGCGCTGGCGGGTGCCAGCCCGTCCGGTCTCGCCGTGGGCCGGAAGCCCGCCATCGCCGGAGCGGCGGGGGGCAGGGCGGTCTCGGCAACGGGGGCCTCGGTCCCGGCGGTCACAAGCGAGGCATCGGCGGGCGAGGCGGCCTGCCCCTCGGCTGCCGGGGGTGGAACGGCGGCGGCCGCCAGTGCGGCGGCCGTTGCAACGTCACTGCGGGAGGGTGGCAGCAGGGGCGGTTTCCCGGCGATCAGGAACACCCCGTCCGGACTGACGATTCCTTCGGGCGTCGGCTTCAACAGCCCCTTGGCATCGAACTGGTAGACCGTCCCCGGTGCGGGGGGCGGCATCACCGGGTCAGGCAGCGCATCCGTCACATCGGCAAGCGCGGGCAGCGCCAGGGCATCCAGCGCCGGTGGAGGCGCATCCATGGCCGACAGGAAGATCTCGTCCTGATCCTCGACCGGGGCAGAGCCGGCGGCAACGTCGGTGGCGACAACAGTGGCCGGCGCGGGCTCGGGGGCGGCCGCCGGTGTTTCCGTCGCAGTCTCGGCGGCCGCAACGTCGGGGACGGCATCGGTTGCGGGGTCGGCGGCGGGCTCGACCGCCGGGTCCGCAGCGGCGACCTCGGTTGCCGTCTCCTCGCCGCCCATGTTCACGGGAAGGCTCTCGGTCGCAACGTCTCCGGCATCGGCTTCGGCGAGCGGGGCAACCTCGGCCTCGGGGATCGGATCGGTCATCCCCTCCGGGTCCTGCATGTCGGCGAGCATCTCGTCGTCGACGCCGGGCACGGTTTCCGTCGCCGCAGCCTCATCGACCGTCGTGGAATTGCCCCCCATGAAATACGAGGCCCAGGCCGCCACCAGCGCCAGGAACAGCAGGAGAAGCCCGACCATCACCATGAAGACCGTGCCGGTCCGCTTCTTCGCAGGGGTCACGGTGCCGAAGGTTCCCCCGGGGCGGGCAGGCGATTTGACCGTGGTGGGAGCTGCCGTCGCGGGACGCGGAATCTCGCCGCCCTTCAGCTTGGGCTTGGCACGGGTGCCCGGGATCGAGGGCGCGGTGACCATGCCGGGGAAGCCCTTGGCTGTCGCCGGGCGCGGCACCGAGCCGGGCCTTGCCACCGGTGCGGCGGAGGGACGGGTCACGCCCGTGACTGGCCGGGAGATGGCGTCGGTGGCGGCATTCCGGCGACTGGCGAAGGCAACCATCGCCGCAGAGGGCGGAGCGGGCGGAATGTCGTCGTCCAGATCATCGACCACCAGCTTGCGTGCCGATGGAGCGGGTGGATTATCATCCTCCGGCTCGGGAAAGGCCGAGGTGTCGGTGACATGGGCGAAGGGCGCCTCGTCCGGTTCGGCAGCGGGCGTCGCCGCGGGCGGCTCGGCGACGGGATCGGCCACGGCAGGCATCTCGGCCCTGGTCTCTGCCTCGACAGCGGCGAGGGTGGCCTCGAAGTCGCTCAGCGCCGGGTCGTCGAGGGCGCCATCGGCTGCCTCGGCCACCGGTTCTGCACTTGCCGACGGCACGCTGTCCGGCACGGCCTCTTCGACCGGCTCTTCGGCGTTCAGTGCCTCTTCCAGGCCCGGCAGCGGGTCATCCTCGACCGGGTTCTCCGGCGGTGCAGGTTCCGGCGCGGGCGCCGTTTCCGCCACCGGCTCCGGCTCGATCACCGGGGCGACGGGCTCTGCTTTCGGCAATTCGCGGCGCAGGATCGTCACCGGGTCGCGGTCGCGTTCAACCGTCTCGTCCTCGGCCAGGAGCCCGGCGGTGGCGGCGGTCGGGCCGAACCAGGGTTCGCCGACGAATGTGCCGTCCTCGGGGATCGCGACGAAGGACACCGGGTTCAGCCGGTGCTCGACGGCGAAGCTCTCGGCCTGGTCGAGCGTTTCCCGGGCGATCACCGCCACCTTGACCGTCGCACCCTTGCCCGACCAGTCGAAGACCAGGTCGTCCACGGCATAGGGCGTGCGGCCTTCGAGCGCGGCGGCGATCTGGCGGCGCTTTTCTTCGCGGCTCGGTCCGGGGGCGTGGACTTCGGTATAGAGGATTTGGCCGTTCGGCAGGATCAGCTTGGTTGCCACGCCCATCGGCGACAGCCCCAGCGCGGTCTTGCGCAGATAGTCCAGCGCTTCGGTCAGATCGGGGGCGTCGAAGGCCACGTCGCCGATCGACAGCCAGCCTTTCGGCGTCCGGTGCAGGAGCCCGATGGTCTCGCTGGTCAGGTCAAGTGCAAATGTCGGTTTCATGTCGCGGGTCTAGCACGGATCATTGAAGCGCTGGAACGTGCCCCAGCCGGTTGCCGCTTTACTAAAGCAGCTTTTCGCCGAAGAAAAGAAAAACGGCCAAGGAAGCCATTGCGGCCTGCGTCATAGTCACGAAATGTCGCGCCAGTTGAAGGAGACCTCCCATGCGTGTGCTTTCTGCCCTGATCCTGTCCACCGCGCTGGCCCTGCCGCTGGCCGCCCCCGTGCTTGCCGAGGATGACATGACCCGCACCATCAGCGTAACCGGCACCGGTACCGTCGAGGCCGCGCCCGACATGGCGACGCTGATGATCGGCGTGACCACCCAGGGACCGACCGCCGCCGAGGCGCTGGCCGCGAATTCCAAGGCGACCGATGCCGTGATCGCCCGGCTGACCACCTCGGGGATCGAGGGGCGGGACATGCAGACCTCGAACCTGTCGATCAATCCGAACTGGACCGGCTACGACAGCTCGACACCCACGATCTCGGGCTATGTCGCGTCGAACATGCTGACGGTGCGGGTGCGCAAGCTGGATACGACCGGCGCCGTGCTGGACGCGGCGGTCGCCGACGGCGCCAACACGCTGAACGGCATGACCTTTGGCCTCGCCGATCCCGAGCCCGCCTACAACGAAGCCCGCAAGGAGGCGGTCGCCGACGCGCGCGTCAAGGCCGAGCTTCTGGCCACGGCGGCGGGAGTGAAGCTGGGGTCGGTCCTGGCGATCTCCGATGCGGGCGCGATGACCGATCCGGCGCCGATGTATCGCGATGCGGTGGCAGCCTCGCCCGTGCCGGTGGTGGGGGGGGAGCTTGGCCTCGTGGCCAATGTCTCCGTCACCTGGGAAATTGCCGACTGAGACGCCGCATGAGATGCGACAAGCGGCGGGATTCGCACGGATCCCGCCGGTTTCCGTCATGATTTGGCCCAAGTCGCGCGGCACTGTCTGTGCAAGAGAAGAAGGCAGGAGCAGTTCCCCATGATCCGCGGACCGATCACCCTGTTGATCGTCGGTGCCATCATGCTTGCGGGCTTCGCCCTGGTTGCGCTGGGGCCGCAGGCCTTTGAACGCTATTTGCCGGAACGGGTCGTCGCGATGCTGGATGGCGGATTGGCCGGCACTTTCAACGGTGTCCGGCGTTCGGGTGACAGCCCGGCGGATTTTCTGGATGACGGCGTGGATGGGCTGGAAGCCCGTGGCCCGATTGCCGCGCTCGCCGGAAACCGGCCCGTCTTCATCGGCGACGTGATAGACGGCTATTCCACGCGCGTCGGATCCGGCATCCCGGCGGAGATCACCATGATCCGGCCGATTTCCGGCTGTCGCCCGACCCCGCCCCTGCAAGGGACCACGGTCGGCCATGTCACCTCGGGCGTGACCGGGCTGGACCTGCCGCTCCTGACCTATGAGGACAGCGATCTTGCACTCGCGGTGCAGGATTTCGTGAACGCCTACCGATCCGGCGGGTTGACCAGGATCAATCCACCCGCGGGCCTGGCATATGAGGTTTACGACGTCGCCGTTACCGAGACCCGGGTGCCGGTATATCTGGTTCTGGAAAGCACCGGCCGCAACCGGATCTGGAACATCCACCTTGCGCCGGGCGCGAAGGTGGAGCGGGTGATCCTGCTGGGTGGCATGCATTCCGGGGTGGCCAACCTGGACCCGGTGGTTCCGGTCGAAGTGCTGCCGGGCGCCGCGCTGGCCGCCTGCGGCATCGAGCCTGCCTATCCGCTGAACCCTGGCCACCGCTTCTTTGACGTACTGAAAAACGGGCCTGGAACCTACAAGACCGACGCCGAGGCCACCTATCTGGTGATGCAGGACCGGATCGCTGCCTACAACACCTGGTTCCGCGACACGTTCGGGGTCAAGGCCGACGAAACCCGCGCGGGCTTTGACGAGGGCACGCTGTCCGTCGTCGGGCCGCAACCCGGCGCGGCAGAACCGAAGGCGGTCTACGCCCCGGTCAATGGCGCGCGCATCCGGATGACACAGGACGACTACTTCGAGATCGAGGGTCAGGTCCCCGAGGGCGAGGATTTCGCCGGTCGGGTCAAGGCCATCGCGACCAGCTTCGCCTTTGGCGACCTGTCGACCCTGCGCCAGGGGGTGAACTTCTGATGCTGCGGGTCCTGATCGGCACGGGACTTCTGCTGATGGCCGTGGGCTTCGGCGCTGCAGGCTGGCAGTATTGGCAAACGCTGCCGACGGCCGAACCGGCTGCCGCCGCCGAAACCCCGCTTGTCGCGCCGGAAAAGGCCCCGCTGCGGCAAAGCTGGCTGATTTCGCCCACGGGGGGGCTGATCACGCAGGACGACGTTCAGGCCTATCTTGCACAGGATCGGTTCGTGCCGGGGCGCAGCCTCCGCGTCCTGCGTCAAGCCAACCTTGCCGACCTTCTGGTCGAGGGCGAGAAACTGCCCGACGTCCCGTTCCTGCAGGTGCTCGCCGATATCCGGGCCCCGCGCGTCGCCGAGGGGCTGTGCCCGGTGCTGCTTGACGGCATCGCCCAGGACTGCGCGGTGAATGCGGCCCATGTGGTCGAAGGCAGTGTCGACGCGGTGGCTGGGACCGCGATGTTCCAACTCGACCTTGTCTATCGCCTGAAGGACGACGGGGCCGAACTGCCCGACCTGGCCGCGCATGTCTTGCAGAGCGAAGCGGTCCGGCTGGACCTTGACGCCAGAGCCGAGGGTGCGGCCAGCCCCGCTGCCGCGCTTGGCGCGCTGCTGGCCTCGGTTGCCGCCGCCTGCACCGCCGAGGGCGTGGGCGAGGCTTGTCGTCCGATCCGGCTGGACCTGGACTGGGTTCCGGGCCGGCCCGTATCGGCCTCGGCCGGGATCGCCTGGCTTGATCCGCTGCCGAAGGGAATGTTCGTGGCCCCGCCGCTCGACCCCGCCACCGGGGGCTGACCGGCAGGGCTTGTTGTCAGGCGGTCGCCTTGGCCAGCGCCTGGTCAAGGTCGGCGATGATGTCGCGGACATCCTCGATCCCGATCGAGACGCGCACCTGATCCGGCGCCGCCCCAGCCTTGATCTGCGCTTCCTCGGAAAGCTGCCGGTGGGTGGTCGAGGCCGAGTGGATGATCAGGCTGCGGGTATCGCCAAGGTTTGCGACGTGGCTGAACAGCTTCACGTTGTCGATCAGCTTGACGCAGGCCTCGTAGCCGCCCTTGACCTGGAAGGTAAAAAGCGCCCCCGGGCCATTCGGGGTGATCATCTTGCCGAGATGATAGTAGGGCGAGGACTTCAGCCCGGGGTAGGTGACTTTGCCGATCCGCGGGTCTTGCTCCAGCCATTCGGCCACGATCTGCGCGTTCTCGACATGGCGCTGCATCCTCAGGGACAGCGTCTCGATCCCCATCAGGGTGTAGTGGGCTCCCTGCGGGTTCATCGTCATGCCAAGGTCGCGGAGCCCGATGGCGATGGAGTGGAAGGTGTAGGCCATGTTGCCGAGGGTCGGGTGGAAGACGAGGCCGTGGTAGGCGGGCTCGGGCTGGGAGAGCGAGGGGAACTTGTCGTCGGCGGACCAGTTGAACTTGCCTGAATCGACGACGATCCCGCCAGTGACCGTGCCGTTGCCGGTCAGGTATTTGGTGGCCGAATGAACGACGATGGTCGCGCCGTGTTCGATCGGGCGGCAGAGGTAGGGGCTGGCGGTGGTGTTGTCGACGATCAGCGGGATGCCGGCCTGATCCGCCACGCGGGCGATGGCGTCGAGATCGGACAGCGCGCCGCCGGGATTGCAGATCGTCTCGCAGAAGAGGGCGCGGGTGTCGGCGTCGATGGCTTTCTCGATCTCTTTCGGATCATCGAAGTCGACGAATTTCGCCGACCAGCCGAACTTGCGGATCGTGTTGGAAAACTGCTGGATCGTGCCGCCGTAAAGCCGGGTCGAGGCCACGACGTTCCGCCCCGGCTGCATCAGCGGGAAAAGCGCCATGATCTGCGCTGCGTGGCCGGAGGAGCAGGCGATGCCGCCCGCCCCGCCTTCGAGCGCGACAACCCGGTTGGCGAGAGCGGACACGGTGGGGTTGGTCAGGCGGGAGTAGATGTAGCCCACCTCTTGCAGGTTGAAGAGCTTGGCGGCGTGGTCGGCGTCGCGGAAGACGTAGGCGGTGGTCTGGTAGATCGGGACCTGGCGGGCGCCGGTGGCCGGGTCGGGCGCGGTTCCGGCGTGGATGGCGAGGGTGTCGAAGCCGAGGGGTCGGTCGGTCATGGGGTCCTCCTGTGGATTGGGGGCGAGGGTAGGAGGGATCGGGGCGACTGGCAACGGGAAGCTGTCCACGCAGGACAGGCTTGGCCGATCTTGGGAAATCAATGGCTTGGCTGTGGGCGTTTACGGAATCTTCATCTCTGGCCGCAGGGTAGTGGAGAAGGATCGTTGCGACCTCTGCGGGTTCCATGCTTGGAATGGGTTTCGTCATTCCGGAGCCCCGCACGATGCTGACCCCGTTCCATCTGGCCTACCATGTCACCAGCCTTGACGCGGCCCGCGCCTTCTACGGCGGGGTGCTGGGGTGCCGCGAGGGTCGCAGCACCGAAACCTGGGTCGATTTCGACTTCTTCGGCCACCAGATCAGCCTGCATCTGGGCACACCCTTTGCCACGACCAACACTGGCAAGGTCGGCGACCATATGGTGCCGATGCCGCATCTCGGGCTGGTCCTGCTGTTGCCGGACTGGCAGGTGCTGGCGGATCGGCTGACGGCGGCGGGGGCCGACTTCGTACTGCCGCCACAGGTCCGGTTTCAGGGCCAGCCGGGGGAGCAATGGACGATGTTCTTCCGCGATCCGAGCGGCAACCCGATCGAGGTGAAGGGGTTCGCGAACCTGAAGGATGTCTTCGCGTCGTAAGGTGCGGTTTGCACCTTGGCGGTGCCTCTGCCGGAGAGCTAGCGGACGGGATCGGCCTGCGCCGGTTCGGGCCAGGCTGGGGTGGCGGCTACGGTCCTTGCGAGCAGTTGATGTCGTGATCCGAGCTGGATCAGCGCCACGCCGCCAAGGATCAGGACCAGCGCGGCGATTTCCAGGGCCGTGACCGGCTCCCCCACGCTGGCGCCGATCAGGAGGGCCACGACGGCGGGCAGGTAGGTGGCGCCCGAGGCACCGACCGCGCCAAGCTGCTGCACCATGTAATAGTAGATCAGGTAGGCGAGCCCGGTGCCGAGGACGCCAAGCCCAAGGACCAGCGCCGCAAGGGCGCGGGGCTGGTCAAGGATGACGGACATGCCGGTCGTGTCGGTCAGCGTGGCAAGGGTCAGCAGCGCAAGGCCGGTCTGCCAGGTGGCAAGCGCCAGCGGCTTGAGGCCCAGGGGCGCGAGGAAGCGGCGGGCGTAGACGAAGGACACGCCGACGCTGGCGACACCGGCCAGCACCCAGAGGACGCCGGTGGTCGAGATCGTGGCGCCGTTCTCCCAGGGCCGTGCGGTGAGCAGGATGCCGACGAAGCCCAGGGCGACCCCGGCACCCATCAGCCGGTTGGGCCGTTCGGAGCGCAGGAAGAGGAGCGAGGTCAGGAAGGTGACGATGGGAATCGCGCCGCCCAGAAGCCCGGCGACGCTGGAGGGCAGAAGCGCGGTGCCCGCGACGAAACCGTAGTAATAGAACGAGGTTGCCAGCACCGACATGACGACGAAATGCGGCAGGTGGCGCAGTTGTGCGCGGCTGATCGCGCCGGTTGCCCAGGCGGCGAGGAGAAGCGGCAGGAAGCCCGCGGCGACCCGCAAAAGCACGATCTGCATCGGCGGCAGCACCCCCGATGCGATCTTGATGAAGATGTAGTTCGAGCCCCAGACCAACCCGACAAGCACAAGGGCCAAATAGGCGCGGGCCATGGCGATGCCTCGTTCACGTTTCCTGCGGGCTTTCTAGCGCGATTCGCCGGGACTTTCGCGCCAGAAGGAAAACTGTCAGACTGTAGGAAATCTGCTGTCAGGCGCCCCATGCTTCCCCGTCGCAAGCTTCCCCCGCTGAACGCGCTGCGCGCCTTCGAGACGGCGGGACGGCGGCTGAACTTCCGGGTGGCCGCGGATGAGCTTGGCGTCACGCAAGGCGCGGTGGCCCAGCAGGTGCGGGCGCTGGAGGATCATCTGGGGCAGGCGCTGTTCCGGCGGTTGTCGCGCGGGCTGGAGCTGACGCCGCAGGGCAGCGCCTTCCTGACCGAGGTAAGCCGCGCCTTCGACGTGCTGGGCGAGGCGGCGGAGCGGCTGGCAAGGCCCTCGGACCGGGTGACGATCAGCGTCACGCCGACAGTGGCGACGCGGCTGCTGATCCCGCGCATCACGGCCTTGCAGGAGGCGCTGCCGGGGGTCGAGCTGCGGACGATCGCCGATGAAGACATGCCGGATTTCGCCCGGGGCGAGGTGGATCTGGCCATCGGCCTGATGCGACCGCCGGTTCCGCCGGACGTGGAGGCGGTGCTGCTGGTGCCGCAGGAGATCGTCGCGGTGGCCAGCCCGGCGCTGGTCGGGGGCCGGGCACTGCCGCTGGACGATCACGCCCTGGAGGCTTTGCCGCTGGTGCATCACTGTTTCGACAACTGGCCCCGGTTCCTGAACACGGCCCTGGCCTTGCCGGGCCCGCGCTACAGCCTGACGACGCTGGCGATTGATGCGGCGCTGGCCGGTCAGGGGGCGGTCGTCGCAAGTCTGGGCTTTGTCGCCGGAGATCTGACATCGGGGCGCCTGGTGCGGATTTCCGAGCGGTCGTTGCGGGCGGGGCCGGACTATTACCTTGTGCGGAAGCGCTCTGCCGCTGCCAGATCAGCAGCCGATGCGGTCTGGCACTGGTGCATCGACAATCTGCGTGCCGGATGATCTTTCCGGGCGGCTGACGATCCGGCGCGGCGCGGGCGTCCGGGATTGCCGGATGGTGGCCTGAAAAGCGGTTGCCATCGCCGCCTGCCCGGCCAACTCTGGCCTTTGGCAAAGGGAGAGGCACATGGCAGCGGAATCGGCAGGCGTTGATCTGGTCTCGGTCGTCACGCTGCTGGGCGCGGCGGTCGTCGCGGTGCCGGTGTTCAAGCGGATCGGGCTGGGGTCGGTGCTGGGCTACCTGGCCGCCGGGCTGGTGATCGGGCCATTCGGGCTGCGGCTCTTCTCGGACCCGATGGCGATCCTGCATGTCGCCGAGCTGGGCGTGGTCATGTTCCTGTTCGTCATCGGGTTGGAGATGGAGCCGTCGAAGCTTTGGGCGATGCGGCGGGACATCTTCGGCATCGGGCTGATGCAGGTGGTTCTGTGCATTGCCCTGCTGCCGTTGGTGGGCGTGGCGCTGGGCTATCCCTATGCGGGCTCGCTGATCGCCGGGGCCGGGTTCACCCTGACCTCTACCGCGATCGTGATGCAGATGTTGCAGGAGCGGGGCGACATTTCGGCGCCGAAGGGGCAGCGGATCGTGTCGATCCTGCTCTTGGAGGACCTGGCCATCGTGCCCCTGCTGGCGCTGGTGGCGTTCCTGGCGCCGGGGGGCGAGGATGTGACACTGGTCGACCGGGTGATCGGGATCGGGATCGGCCTCGGGGCGATTGCGGCGCTGGTGGTGGCGGGGATGTACCTCTTGAACCCGATGTTCCGGCTGCTCGCGGCCTCGCGGGCGCGGGAGGTGATGACGGCGGCGGCGCTGCTTGTGGTCCTGGGTTCTGCGCTCTGGTTGCAACTGGGCGGGCTGTCGACGGCGATGGGGGCGTTCCTGGCCGGGGTGCTTCTGTCGGAATCGAGCTTCCGGCACCAGCTGGAGGCGGATGTGGAGCCGTTCCGCGGCATCCTTCTGGGCCTGTTCTTCGTGGCGGTCGGCATGGCGCTGGACCTGAAGGTCATCGCCGGAAACTGGCAGCTGGTCGCGGTCAGCGTGGTGGCGCTGATGGTGCTGAAGGCGGCGATCATCTATGTCGTGGCGCGCTGGAAATCGAAGGTGGGCCGGGCCGAGGCGCTGGAGCGGACGGTGCTGATGGCGCAGGGCGGCGAGTTCGCGTTTGTGCTCTATTCCTCGGCGCTGACCTTCGGGCTGCTCGGGCCGCGCGAGACTGCGCTTCTGAACGCCATCGTCATCATCTCGATGGCGCTGACGCCGCTCATGCTGATTTTGCATGACCGGCTGAAGCCCGCCGCCCTGGTATCGACGGAAGGGGTCGAGGCGCCGGACGGGCTGTCGGGGCAGGTGCTGATCATCGGCTTCGGACGGTTCGGGCAGATCGCCTGCCAGCCGCTTCTGGCGCGGAAATGCCAGATCAACATCATCGACGACGACCCCGAGATGATCCGCGCGGCGGAGACCTTCGGCTTCAAGGTCTGGTTCGGCGACGGGACGCGGCTGGACATCCTGAAGGCGGCCGGGGCGGAGACGGCGCGGGCGGTGCTTATCGCGACCGACAAGCAGGAGGTGACGACGCGGATCGCGAAGCTGGTGAAACACGAGTTTCCGAATGCGGTGGTGCTGGCCCGGGCCTGGGACCGGGCGCATGTGCTGGAGCTGATCAAGGAGGGCGTCGACCACCATATGCGCGAGGTGTTCCATTCGGCGCTGGCCTTGGGGGGCGAGGCGCTGGAAGTGCTGGGGGTGGACCCGGACGAGATCGAGGAGGTGGCCGAGGGCATCCGCAGGCGCGATGCCGAACGTCTGGCCCTGCAGACGGCGGGCGACATCTATTCCGGCCGCAGCCTGATCATCGGCAATGCGGAGCACACGGTGCAGACCGCAAGCTAGAGCCGGGCGAGCAACCGGCTCGGCGCGGTGCCGAAGCGCGCGGTGAAGGCTTTGGAGAAATGCGACCTTGTGGCGAAACCGCAGGCGGCAGAGACTTCCGACAGGCTGAGGTCGGTCCCGGACAGGAGGTTCCGGGCGTGGTCGAGCCGCATGTCGAGGTAGAACCGTGCCGGGGCCTGGCCAAGCGCCTTGCGGAAGATGCGTTCGACGTTGCGGCGGGAATAGCCGATGCGGGTGGAAAGCTCCTCCATCGACATGGGGTCTTCGATGTGGCGCTTCATCAGCTCGACCATCGCGGCAAGGCCCGGATTGCGCAGCTGCGCGACTGCGGAAAGCGACGAGCGCTGGCCGGGATCACGCCCGATGGCGACGCGCCTTAGGCACATGTCCAGCACCATGTTGGCAAAGGCCTCACCCTGGTCGCGGGCGATGATGTCGATCATCAGGTCGGTCGCCGCCGCCCCGCCGCCGCAAGTCATGACGCGGTCGTCGATCTCGAACTTGGTTTCCGAGGGGGTGAGGGTCGGGAACATCTCGCGGAAGGCGGGCTGGTTTTCCCAGTGGAGCGTGAAGCGGCGGTTGGTCAGGAGGCCCGCCTTGGCCAGGGCGAAGGGACCGGTGCACAGGCCGCAAATCCGGCCGCCGTGGCGGTGATGGCGCTGCACTGCGGCGACGATGTTGGGGGTGATGGCGATTTCGGGCTGGTTGCCGGCACAGACAACAAGGGTCGTGTCCCGCGACGGGGTGCCAAGGGGGCCGTCGACCTGCACGGTCAGGCCGCAGGAACTGGTGGCGGGCCGACCGTCAGCCGTGGCTGTGCGCCAGGCGTAAAGCGGGCGCTGCGACAGCTGGTTGGCGATGCGAAGCGGTTCCACCGCCGAGGCGAAGGCGAGAAGGGTGAAGGTCGGGCAGATCAGGAAGTCGAAGGCACGGGTGGGTGCATCGACGCGGGCGGGCCGGAAATAGGCCGCACCTGCGGGGATCAAGGGCTGTGTGCTGTCAGCACTCATTGCCGGGGGGCGCCGACGGCGCGACGGTCGGGTTCGGGGGGCGACACCAGGCTTTCGAGCTTGGCCTTGACCTCGTCGGGCCAGAGCATCGAGGTGTGCCTGTCCAGCCAGCTTGCCGCGAGCACCTGTTCCACCGACCAGCGG
>ERZ724516.1847-NODE-1847-length-12155-cov-8.845124_pt1 | contig 12155 bp, 8 predicted proteins | sample MGYA00376049_ERZ724516 | MGnify/ENA primary metagenome ERZ724516 (study PRJEB28724, sample SAMN07190886) | activated sludge metagenome | isolation source: activated sludge of sewage treatment plant in Hong Hong | place: USA: Christiansburg, Virginia | collected... | reverse complement strand
CGGTCCAGCGCCTGGTTGGCGCTGTTGGCGTGCAGCGTGGCCAGGCACAGGTGGCCGGTCTCGGCAAAAGCCACGGCGTGTTCCATGGTCTCACGGTCGCGGATTTCGCCCATCAGGATCACGTCGGGTGCCTGGCGCAGCGTGTTCTTCAAGGCCGCTTCCCAGCTATCGGTGTCCAGTCCCACTTCGCGCTGCGTCACCACGCAGTTTTTGTGCATGTGCACAAATTCGACCGGGTCTTCCACGGTGATGATGTGGCCGTAAGAGTTCTCGTTGCGCCAGTCGACCATGGCCGCCAGGGTGGTCGATTTACCCGAACCCGTGGCGCCCACCAGGATGCACAGGCCGCGCTTGGACTGGGCAATCTCCTTCAAGACCTGTGGCACACCCAGGCCGTCGATGGTGGGCAGGACCATGGGAATGGTCCGCAGCACCATGCCCACCTTGCCCTGCTGGATGAACGCGTTGACCCGGAAGCGCCCGATGCCCGGCGGCGAAATGGCGAAGTTGCTTTCCTTGGTGCGCTCGAAATCGGCCACCTGCTTGTCGTTCATGATGGAACGCGCCAGCGACAGCGTGTGCACTGCATTGAGGGCCTGCGGCGACACCTTGGTCACCTTGCCGTCGACCTTGATGGCGGGCGGAAAGTCGCCAGTGATGAACAGGTCGCTGCCATTGCGCCCCACCATCAGCTTGAGCAGGTCGTTAATAAATTTCGTGGCTTGATCGCGCTCCATGAGAGCTCCCTTCAAAAATAGTTTGAGGCAGAGGAACGAATGGTTCCCCCAAACCAGGAACACCGCGGGACCGGCTTTGCCGGACCGCTGGTGTTGCCCCCTGCAAGGGGGAAAGCGGCTACACGCAGTGAGCAAGCCGGGGGGTGTGCCATATCTACCCTGGGAAGTTCTCAGGGATTTTCGCCTTGGAGCGGGCCTCCGCGGCGCTGATGACGTTGCGCTTGACCAGGTCGGTCAGGTCCTGGTCCAGCGTCTTCATGCCCACGCTGTTGCCGGTCTGGATCGACGAATACATCTGCGCCACCTTGGCCTCGCGGATCAGGTTGCGGATGGCGCTGGTACCCAGCATGATCTCGTGGGCGGCGACGCGGCCCTGACCGTCCTTGGTCTTGCACAGGGTCTGCGAGATCACCGCCTGCAGCGACTCGGACAACATGGCGCGGACCATTTCCTTCTCGTCGGCCGGGAACACGTCAATGATCCGGTCAATCGTCTTGGCCGCGCTGGAGGTGTGCAGCGTGCCAAACACCAGGTGGCCGGTTTCGGCCGCCGTCATGGCCAGGCGGATGGTTTCCAGATCGCGCATTTCGCCGACCAGAATACAGTCCGGGTCTTCGCGCAGCGCCGAGCGCAGCGCGGCGGCAAACGACAGGGTGTGTGGCCCCACTTCGCGCTGGTTGACCAGGCATTTCTTGGACTCGTGCACGAATTCGATCGGGTCTTCCACCGTCAGGATGTGGCCGAACTCGGTTTCGTTCAGGTAGTTGACCATGGCCGCCAGCGTCGTCGATTTGCCCGAACCGGTAGGGCCGGTCACCAGCACCATGCCGCGCGGTTTCAAAGCCAGGTCGCCAAAGATCTTGGGTGCGTTGAGCTGTTCCAGCGACAGGATCTTGCTGGGAATGGTCCGGAACACCGCACCGGCACCACGGTTGTGGTTGAAGGCATTGACCCGAAAGCGCGCCAGGCCGTCGATTTCGAACGAGAAGTCGATTTCCAGAAATTCTTCAAAGTGCTTGCGCTGGCCGTCGTTCATGATGTCGTACACCATGCCGTGGACCTGCTTGTGGTCCAGCGCTTCCACGTTGATGCGGCGCACGTCGCCGTGGACCCGGATCATGGGCGGCAATCCCGCGGACAGGTGCAAATCGGAGGCTTTGTTCTTGACGCTGAAGGCCAGCAGTTGGGTAATGTCCACGGTATCCTCTTTGGGTAGGGGCTATGTTTGTTACGCTTGAGTGATTATGACCATGATTGCCGACAATCTCCAACGGATTCACGACCGAATCGCCCAGGCCTGTGGCAAAGCGGGCAGGTCCCCCGATTCCGTCGCCCTGCTGGCGGTTTCCAAAACCTTTGGTGCAGATGCGGTCGCCCAGGCCCATGCGGCCGGACAAACCGCGTTTGGTGAGAACTACATCCAGGAAGCGGTGGAGAAAATCACGGCGCTTGAGCACCTGCCACTGCAGTGGCACTGCATAGGGCCGATCCAGAGCAACAAGACGCGGCTGGTGGCCGAGCATTTTGATTGGGTGCACACGGTGGATCGTCTCAAAATCGCCCAGCGCCTCAGCGAGCAGCGTCCGCCCCATCGGGCGCCGCTGCAGGTGTGTATCCAGGTCAACGTGGATGGTGGGCCGACCAAGTCGGGTGTTGCGCCCGACCAGGCGCTGGCGCTGGCTCAGGCGGTGGCTGCGCTGCCGCGCTTGCAGGTGCGCGGGCTCATGTGCATCCCCGAGCCTGCTCCTGATTTCGTAGCTGCATGCGCAATATTTACGAGGGCTAGAGCCCTGTTTGACCATTTGAATGTGGCCGGAATGGGGCTGGACACGCTGTCCATGGGCATGAGCGCCGATCTGGAGGCGGCGGTTGCCAGCGGCTCTACCCTGGTGCGGGTGGGCAGCGCGATCTTCGGCGCTCGGGCCTATCCTCCTACTTCTTCGGCATCGCCAGCGGCTTGACAGTTCCGCAATTGGCGCCCAGCCAGCGGCCCGCGGTCTGCATTTCCATTTTTTCGGGCTTGCCGCGCATGGTGCCGGTCGTCGTCATCTTCATGCTGTAGGCCTCCGGGCTGGTGAACGTGACCTGGCCTTCCCCGCTGCTGGGCGGCTTGGTGCACACGAAGGAAAACTTCATGGTATTGCCGACGCGCGGGCTATTGGTATGGGTACAGTCGCCCGGGTTGGCGCCTTGGCGCGCGGATACCTCGTTGCGGTCCACCATCTCCTGCGTCATGCAGATCTTGACGGTCATGCCGCCACCGCCACTGGCCCCCATCTGAACGCCTTGCTTGGCCATCATGTCCTGCATCATCTTGCGTTGCTCGGGGGGCATGCTTTCCATCTGCTTTTGCGCCTGCGCCATGGCACCCGCCATTTCACCCGAGCCGCCCTGCATCTGGGTCGCAATCTCCCACAGACCTGGCTTCATGGTTTGGGCGCTGGCCGTGGCGGCGCTGGTTGCCAGCAACACGGCCGCGACTGCTATGGTCAGTTTCATGTTTTCCCCTTAAATAGGCCATTTTGGCAAATGTTGCACCGTCTGGGAATGGGCTATCTGTATAGAATCAAAGCGCACATGCTTTCTATGGCCAACACCGACATACACCATCTTGCAGCAGGGGATTCCGGCCACGCCGGTCCAGGCGGTTCCGCGTCGGCGCGACCCACGGCCACGTTGGCGGTGCTGTTTGCCGATGTCGTGGGCAGCACCCGTCTGTACGACAGCTTTGGCGACACCATCGCCAAACAGATGATCGACGAATGCCTGGCGGTTCTGCGCGCGGTGGTGCAGCAGTATGGCGGTCGGGTCATCAAGACCATTGGCGACGAGATCATGTGCGTTTTGCCCAGCGCCGACAGCGGTTGCCTGGCCGCCACCGATATGCACCACAAGGTCATGGCCCTGCCCATGGCCTCCAAGGTCAAGCGCAGCGTGCGCATAGGCTTTCATTTCGGCCCGGTGATTGAAGAGAACAACGACGTCTTTGGCGATACCGTCAACATGGCGGCCCGCATGGCCGGCCTGGCCAAGGGTATGCAAATCATCACGACCGGCTCCACCGTGGCCTGCATGTCGCCGATGCTGCAACTCTCCACCCGCAGCATCGCCGCGTTGTCGGTCAAGGGCAAGGGCGACGAGGTCAACGTCAGCGAGGTCATCTGGCAAGGTGGTGAAGAGTTGACGATGTCCACTGCATCCATCAGCGTCACCGCCACCAAGGCGGTCACACTCGAACTGGTTCACCAGGGGCGCGCCTGGACCCTGGGCCACGCCTACGCGTCCGTGGTCCTGGGCCGCGATGCGCAGTGTGACGTGGTCATCGCCGACCGCAGTGCCTCGCGCCAGCATGCGCGCATTGAATGCCGGCGCGACAAATTTTTTCTGGTCGATCAAAGCACCAATGGAACCTTCGTGGCCTTTGCCCATGAAGCCGAGGTGGAGTTGCGGCGCGAAGAAATCATGCTGCGCGGCACCGGCCGCATCGCGTTTGGTCACACCGTGGACTTGGCCGGCACCGAGTTCGTGGCGTTCAGCGTGCGCGAATAAAGCGGCGCACCGGCCCCCGGACGCGCCTCAGGTCGTCTTGGCCAGTAATTTGCCGCGTGCGCCCGGTGCGCTTTGCAGGCCGGCTGGTGGCAGGGTGTCGAGCTTGCCGCGCACCGCCATGTCGGCGCAGGCTGCCGCAAAACTCACATTGACATCCGCGCCGCTGGACCCCGCCAGCGTAAAACACGCCTGACCGAGTTTGGTGTTGAGCGGTTTGAGTACACCTTCATTGATCAGGTCGCTGGCATTGCCATCGGCCAGTTGCAGCTGGTACTTGCCAGCGTCGTTGGCCGCCTGGGCATCGAGCACCTGGCGAAAGCCCCGCAGCTCACGCAGCAGCAGCTTGGCGCTTTGCGCATCGGGCAGACCCGCCACATTCAGATTGATTTTCTGGGCGCTGAAATTGAAGTGTTCGAGGAAGAAATTCTTGGAGAACTCGTCGCCGACCAGCTTGCCGATTTCGGCCAGCGCCAGGTCTTCCGAGGCCCAGCTCTTGCCAGTGGGGTTGACGGTGTTCAGATAAACCTCTTCCCCGCTGGCCTTGTCGATCGCCTTCAGCGTCCAGGAGGTGAGCGCGGTCTTGGTGATGGTCAGGCCCGATGCCGGCAGCTTGGCCGACAGCACCTTGACCTTGACCTCGCCCTCGATCTGAAAGTCGGACGGCTGAACCTTGGCGCCGGCCTTGACATCACCATCGGCCGACCAGACCCTGAAACCAAAGGACTTGATGCGTTCCTTGACCACGTTCTCGGCCACCATGGAGCGCTCGGCCGGCAGGGCCTGCGTGGTGTCGGCGTTGCGGATCGCCATCTGGATGGAGACCTTGGGGTCGCCGTTGTTGCGGATGAATTCGATGCGCTCGTCCTTGGACAACTGGTTCAGCGACTTCTGCACGTCGCGCACCTTGACCACGGCGCGGGTTTCGGTTTCCAGCAGGCCATCCTTGCCGGTGGCGGCCGCGCCCTCCTGGATCACGGTCTTGATGAAGGCGCCGGGTTGCGACAGCAGCTTGCGGTCCAGCACCGCATAGTTCTTGTTCAGCGAGTCTTTTTCGACGTACAGCGCCACGGCCTTTTCGACCAACTGGCGCATGGCATCGGCACGGGATTCGGATTGCGCGGCGTTGGCGTCGCCCTTGAAGCGGGCATCCTTGGGGTCCACCAGGCCCAGGGCGCTGATGACCATGGTGCCAGGCTCCAGCGCGGGCTCTGCCGATGCTGTGGTCACGGGCGCAGCCACGGCTGCGGGTGTGGGAGCGGCGGCAGTGCTCGGCGCGGCGGGTGTCGGCGCCTGTGTGATGGCCGCGCCAGTACCTTGGTCACCGCGCGAGAAGTAGTAGCTGCCCGCGCCCAGAATGGCGACGCCGGTCAGCACCGCCGCAACCAGTGCGCCATTGGATTTGTGTTGGGCGTCGCCTGCCGGTGTGGCGGTGGCGACACGTGCGGGTGCAGGCGCAGCGGAAGGCGCGGGCGGGGTCGCCTTGGATGCAACCGGGGTTACCGGCGGCATGCTGGGCTCGGTGCGATCCGCGTCTACGGCCGCAGCGGCACCCATGGCTGGCGCCGCGCCCAGCGTCGTCTTGATGGCCTGTGCAAATTCCAGTGCGCTCTGGTAGCGCTCGTCCGGATTTTTCGCCATGGCTTTTTTCACCACCGCATCAAATGCCGCGGGCAGCGCCACATTCAGCAGCGAGGGCGCCAGCGGCTCCTCGTGCAGCACCTTGTACATGATGGTCGTGGAGTTGCCGGTAAACGGCTTCTCGCCCGTCAGGAACTGGTACAGGATCACACCGCAGGAAAAAATGTCGCTGCGCCCGTCCACGGGCTGGCCCATGAACTGCTCGGGTGACATGTAGGCCGGTGTGCCCATGACGGTGCCGACCTGGGTCAGCTCCGATTTCTCGACGCGCGCAATGCCAAAGTCTGCGACCTTGACCTTGCCATCGGCCAGCACAATCAGGTTGGCGGGCTTGATGTCGCGGTGGACGACGCCGTTGGCGTGGGCATGGCCCAGCGCATCCAGCACCTCAAGCATCAGGCGCTCCACGTCCTTGATCGCAAAGCGTTCGTTGGCCTCGAAAAAGTCGCGCAGTTCGCGGCCCTTGACAAATTCCATGGCGATATAGGCCACGCGCGCTCTAGCCTGCGCGCCCTCGCCGGCCACCATGGTGTGGTCCTCGTCGGCGATCTCTTCCCCATAGTCATAGACCGCCACGATGCCGGGGTGGTTCAGGCGGCCCGCGGCCTGCGCCTCGCGCTTGAAGCGCGCCAGCACCTGGGCGGCCTCTTCGCCCTTGAGCTGTGCCGGCAGGATGGTCTTGATGGCCACCGTGCGCTCGATCTGCGGATCGAAGCCCTCGTACACGATGCCCATGGCGCCCTTGCCGAGTTCACGGCGGATCAGGTATTTACCGAGTCGGGTGAAGGTCGTCATGGGGCGGGGTTTTCTGGCTTATTTGTTTATTTGTATTTGGAGTCAATGTCCCAGACCAGGGTCTGCACCAGGCGCTGCACCATAGTGTCCAGGCCCACGCCACCCTTGGCCGAGTCGGACACACCCATGACGCTGGTGGACGTGGCGCCCACTTCCATCTTCAGGTCCTTGTAGCCCTGGGCCACCTGCTCGGTGGTGTTGGCGTCCATGATCTTGTAGCGCATGCCGATCAGCCAGACACCGGTGGAGTCACCGGTCTGCACGGAGCCTGCCACCGTGCTGGCGGCCGAACCGGCCATGCTGCCGCCGCCAAAAATGGACAGCAGCCCACCGACGGCGCGGCCGTCAAAGCCCTTCTTGTTCTCGGCAATCTGCTCGGCCTTGAGGATGTCGAACTTCAGAATCCACTTGGTGGTCTTAAGCTTGCCCATTTGCATGGTCTTGCGCGCGGCGTTCGGGTCGCCCAGGTTGTAGGCCAGCGAGATTTCATTCACCAGCGGCCCCAGGTTGGTCCGCTCCAGCACCGGGAAGTTGGCCTGCGACAACTCCAGTTCGGCAAAGTCGGCGATGTTGTTGGGCAAAAAGCGCTGCGTGAAGTTGGCGTTGTTGCTCTTGATCTCGCCGGGGATGACGATCAGCGCCGGGCCGCGCTTGTTCTTGTTGGTGTACTCCACCTCTTTGTAGGCCGCCGCATCGGCCGCCGCATTGGCCTTGTCCGACGTGGAACTGCCCGCGGTGGGTGACGGGTTGCCAAAGCTGGGTTGGGCCTGAACGGCGCTGCCCACGGCGGCCAGCACCAGCACGGTGGATGCCGCAATACCTTTAAACATGTTGAATCCTTGGCTCATTGTCTCGCTCCCATTAAAAATTTACGAACCACCACGGCGGCAATAGTCACTGTACAACTGCGCGACCACTTCGTCGGCTTTTTCATTGATCAGGGTCAGGGCCATGCCGGAGGTGTCAACACCGGCGTAGCTGGCATTTTCTGCGCTGGTCTGCGACAGGACCTTGCCATTGGCATCGGTCAGCGTGAAGGCCATCTGGATGGATACCTGGTTGACCCGCACGATCGTGTTGTAGCCGGTCTGGCTGGAGATCAGCCCCCGCAAAATGTACTGGGCCGAGAGCCGTTTGGAGGCGCCCAGCGCGGCATCGGGGTCGTTCTTGAAATAGGCATCGATCTCGGCCTGCGCGACCTGGGCCTTGATCTGGGCCTGGGTGGTGGTCTTCAGACCCAGGCCTTGCAGGCGTGCATTGAGGGCGTCGAAATGGCCGCTGTAGCTGGACTGGTTGGTCTGCAGGAGGCCATTGCGGCTCTCACCGATCAGCACCATGATCTTCTGGTTCTTGATCTTGGCTTTGCAGGGGCTGGCCAGCAGCGCCTGCACCTTGGCTTGCTGTTCGGCCTCTTGCGCCTTCTCTGCGTTGTCTTCGTTGGAGAACTTGAAACCCTGGGCCAGCGCGCCGCCAGACAAGGCTGCTGCGGCCAGCAAGACGATCAAGGCGTGACGCATAAGCTTGGAATCCCGACGTGGAACAAATCGTTAATGGGGCGCAGGGGACACAGCGCAGCGTGCCGTGCAATGGCCGACCGGCGGTGTCTTCGTCGGCATTATAGGCACCGGCTTTTTCGAATGGGGGCCTATCGCAACGCCAATTGCGTGGTGTTTTTTACCTCTTCCATGACCGGGTAGGTGCGGGTCTCGCGCACGCCGGGCAGCTGCCACAGCACGGTGCCGGCAAAGTCGCGGTAGGCGGCCATGTCGGCCATGCGGGTCTTGAGCAGGTAGTCAAAGCCACCGGCCACCATATGGCACTCCATGATCTCGCCGCGCACCTGCACTGCAGCCTTGAACGCCTCGAACACATTGGGCGTAGTGCGGTCCAGCAGCACCTCGACAAACACCATCATGCCGGCGCCCAGCTTGAGGGGGTTGAGCCGCGCTTCGTAACCCAGGATGTAGCCGTCCTTGGTGAGGCGCTGCACCCGTGCCAGCACGGCGGTCGGTGACAAGGTGACGGCCTCGGCCAACTTGAGGTTGGAGATGCGGCCGTCTGCTTGCAGGCAGGTGAGGATTTTGAGGTCTATGCGGTCTAGTTCGGATTCCATCTTTTCTCTTCTTTCGGTGCTTTTGTGCCCCCACTCTCCCCCAACCCCTCTCGCCCCGCCGGGCGAGAGGGGGGCTTTAACAGCCGATTTGGTTTCAGCGCTCCGAATACGGAATTACTGGCGAGGCGCTGCCACCGGGTTGGTTCGCCGCGACGTATCGGGTAGCGGTCGTAGAGACCTCGTGGCCTTACTTCCGGGAACCGGCTGGCCGGCGCAGCCGCCAGCTTGGGCCCCGCACGGACAGAGCCGTTTACTACGACCGCCACACTGGAAGCCTTAGCGAACCCGTACGCACCGCAACCTCGCGCCAGTAATGCCGTAGCCGTCGCGACAAAGTCAAATCGGCTGTTAAAGCCCCCCTCTCGCCCGGCGGGGCGAGAGGGGTTGGGGGAGAGTGGGTTGTTAACAAATAGCTATAAGTAGAACAAATTTTAGTGAAAAATTAACTTAAATATAGAAGAACATAGCGACTTATCTACAGAATACCCCGGAGACCACCATGCCCGTCGCCCAACGCCTGCCCTTTCCCTACCGCCCCGAGGCCGAGGTCGTGGCCCGCCACCTGCAAAGCGTCAGTCAGGCGCTGGACTGGGCCGCTGCGGCACGCGCCGCCACGCCCTGGGTGCAGGCCGTGCGGGACAACCCGCCGCCGTTCTGGGCGATGGAAAGCCTGCTCAAGGAATACCCGATCTCCAGCGCGGAGGGCCTGGCCCTGATGCGCCTGGCCGAAGCCCTGCTGCGTGTGCCCGATGCCGAGACCGCCATTGCGCTGACCGCCGACCAGCTCGGCCGTGCCGACTTTGATGGCAGCGGCGACAAGGTGCTCTCGCGCCTGTCGAGCACCGCAATCTCAATGTCAAAGTATTTCCTGCCGGACCCCCAGACCGGCAATGGCCCACAGAACGAGCCCGGCCTGATGGCCAAGCTCGGTGCCCGGACCGTGGTCGCTGCCACGCTGCGCGCCGTGCAGTTGCTGGGCCGCCAGTTTGTGCTGGGCCAGACCATGAAGGAAGCCCAGCACGAGGCCGACGCCGCCCGCAAGAAGACATCACTGCGCTACTCCTACGACATGTTGGGCGAGGGCGCCCGTACCGATGCGGATGCCCAACGCTATCTGAAGAGCTACACGGATGCTATTGAATCCATAGCTACCCATGTAGATTCCACGAGGGCTATCGAGCAGAATGACGGCATATCGATCAAGCTCAGCGCCTTGCACCCGCGCTTTGAGGATGCGCAAAGTGCGCGCGTCATGTCCGAGCTGGTGCCGCGCGTCTGGAGCCTGTGCCAGCACGCCGCCCGCGCCAACATCAACCTGACCATCGACGCCGAAGAGGTGGAGCGCCAGGAGCTGACGCTGGAGGTGCTGGAGGCGCTGGTGGCCAAGGTGGCGGCCGAGTGCCCACAGTGGCGCGGCTTTGGCATGGCCATGCAAACCTACCAGACCCGTTCGCTGGAACTGATCGAGTCCGTCACGGCGCTGGCCCGCCGCTACCAGGTACGCCTGATGTGCCGCCTGGTCAAGGGCGCGTACTGGGATGCCGAAATCAAGCGCGCCCAGGAGCTGGGCCTGCCGCACTACCCCGTCTTCACGCACAAGCACCACACGGATGTGTCCTACCTGTCCTGCGCCCGTGCGCTGCTGGATGTGCCCGATGCCATCTACCCCCAATTCGCCACGCACAACGCCGCCACCATCGCCGCCATCCTGCAAATGGCCGCACGCACCGGTGCACCGTTTGAGCTGCAGCGCCTGCACGGCATGGGCGAGGGCGTGTACCGCGAGGTGCTGAAGAACCCGCTGGTGTCCTGCCGCGTTTACGCCCCCGTGGGCGCCCACCGCGACCTGCTGGCCTACCTGGTGCGCCGCCTGCTGGAGAACGGCGCCAACTCCTCCTTCGTCCACCAGATGGCCGACCCCACGGTGGATATGCAGGACCTGTTGACCTCGCCGCTGCGCCTGGAGCCGCATTCCAGCCTGCCGCTGCCGCCCGACCTGTTTGGCACGCACCCCGGCGCGCGCAAGAACAGCACCGGCCTGGACCTGACCGTGCCCGCACACCGCTCCCCGCTGCTGGCCGCGCTGGCGTCTACGCCCGTGCCGGTAGTGCCCGAGTTCGACCCGCGCCGCACCGCCGACGTGTTTGCCACCTGCGCCGCCGCGCAGAAGGGGTGGAACCGCACACCGGTGGCCGAGCGCGCCGCCATCCTGCGCCGCGCCGCCGACACCATGCTGGAACAAACCCCGATGTTTTGCGCGCTGCTGGTCAAGGAAGCGCACAAGACCTGGGGCGATGCCGTCAGCGAAGTGCGTGAGGCCGTGGACTTTTTGCGCTACTACGCGGATGAAGCCCAGCGCATCATGCAGCCGCTGGCGCAACCGCAGATCCATCACCTGCCGCCCGCGCTGGCCGGCCATAGCTTTGGCGTGACCGGGGAATCCAACACTCTGTCGCTGACCGCACGCGGCGTGTGGGTCTGCATCAGCCCATGGAACTTCCCGCTGGCTATCTTTGTCGGCCAGGTTGCAGCTGCCTTGGCCACCGGCAATGCCGTGCTGGCCAAGCCGGCCGAACAGACGCCGGGCGTGGCCCAAGTCGCAGTGCAACTGCTGCACGCCGCCGGTGTGCCGGCCGACGTGTTGCAACTGGCGCATGGCGCCGGCGAGACCGTGGGCGCGGCGCTGGTGGCGCAACCCGGCGTGGCCGGTGTGGTGTTCACCGGCTCCACGCAAGTTGCCAAGATCATCAACCGGGCCTTGGCGGCGAAGGACGGCCCAATAGTCCCGCTGATTGCCGAGACCGGTGGCATCAACGCCATGCTGGTGGACAGCAGCGCGCTGCCCGAGCAGGTGGTCGACGCCGTGGTGCAAAGCGCCTTCCGCTCTGCTGGCCAGCGCTGCTCGGCGCTGCGCCTGCTGTGTGTGCACGAGGCGATTGCGGACGGCGTTATCGAGATGCTGCAAGGCGCCGCCAGGGAACTGGTGGTGGGCGACACTGCCGACATCGCCACCGATGTCGGCCCGGTCATTGACGCCGAAGCCTTTGACAACATTGACCGCCACATCCAGCGCCTGAAGCAAGAGGCAAAAGTGCTGCTAGCCCTCGCAGAACCTGTGCAGGCAGCTACTAAAATAGTAGCGAACCTGATCGCCCCCCACGCCTTCGAGGTGGCCAACATTGCCGACGTGAAAGCCGAAATCTTCGGCCCCTTGCTGCAAGTGGTGCGCTGGGGCGGCGAGCCGGCCGATGTCATCGCACAGGTCAACGCGCTGGGCTATGGCCTCACGCTGGGCATCCAGACCCGCATCGACAGCCGCGCCC